>Ga0194048_10001799_pt1 | contig 10644 bp, 11 predicted proteins | sample JunL225m_MetaG_FD_161685 | JGI IMG/M metagenome (GOLD analysis project Ga0194048, IMG submission 161685) | Anoxic zone freshwater microbial communities from boreal shield lake in IISD Experimental Lakes Area, Ontario, Canada - Jun2016-L222-5m | ecosystem: Environmental > Aquatic > Freshwater >... | reverse complement strand
CTATTTATTCTATTAAAATTAAATCAATAAACGGGGAGGAAGATTTGTTATCCACCCTTAATGGAAAAGTCTGTTTGTTTGTCAATATAGCCTCAAAGGCTGGGTATAAGCCAAAGTGTAGTAAATTATGGACCCATGCAAGAACAACAAAAAGGCTATGGGAATTACAAAAACTCCACGAAATGTTTGATGGATTTAGCGTCGTTGGATTTCCCTGCAACCAGTTCAACGAAATGGAGCCATCAACGAATGAAGAGATATCAAAATTTATTAAATTGGCATACCCATTTGTTACGTTCCCCATATCTGAAAAGATTGATGTAAATGGTGAAAATGAACATCCAACATTTACTTTTTTAAAAGGTCCAGAAATTAGAAAAGAAGATGACTACCCTGCAGATTCAATGCCAGATGCACTTGCTGGACAGAACAAGGCTGGGCAATCACTTTTCAGAATTCCCAATAATTATGAAAAATTCCTTATAAGCAAGAGTGGCAAATTTCTTTGCCGTTTTAACTGGCAGGATAAAATTTTGGAAACGCCAGCAATATTTGATGAGATAAATAGGGCAATCAGCAACCAGTGGTAGGGTATCTATATGTTTAATGTAAAACCAGAACACCTTGGTGGTGGAACAGTGCTGTTCAGGGGTGTTTTAGATATTCCACAACAACAACTTTTGGAAGAACTATCCGAACTGAAAGATAAGTGGAAAACAGAAAATTTTAGAATTGTTTATGATGAAAATGGTAATCCACTACACGCAATAAATAAAGGGGATTTTATATATGACCTTGAATCAATGTCAAAATCCCCAGTAAGAATTCAAGAATTAGTAAACCCATTTTTTGCGCAATGCGATGCGGCAATCTATTCTTGCCTACTTGAGTACATTGAGATGTTCCCAGCGGTTTTACAGTGCCTCTGGTGGCGTTCTACTGGGCATGTACTTTGCTATGACGAAGGAGCAAGCCTCGGATTCCACTGCGATAATGATGTGAACTATAGATATGGAGCGGTTCCAAGAACAGAACACGCAACGAGGAATGTCCTTTCTGCATTGGTTTATTTTAACGACTCAACCGACGACGAATCTGTTGATTATTCATTCGGTGGTGGCCATATGTCAATACCCTATTTTGGAATAGATATATCGCCCCAAAAGGGTGATATTTTACTGATGCCAGCAAGTTACTTGGGCGCACACGAAATACATGAGGTCACGCGCGGCTCTAGATATTCATACTTGAGTTGGTTTGCGCAGGGCTCCGAAGACAAAGAAAAAGGAATTTCACCAATGGTCCCAGACGACTACTACAAAAATTCTGGGCAGTGGTGGCTTACTTCAATTATTGAAGACTACGATGCACACCTAAAATCAAAATATCGCGATTCTGCGTCAATACCAGAGCATATGGTTGGTTTTAAAAGTAGGGCAGATGACCACAGGTGAAAAAGAACTATTTTCGTCGTTTAATGACAATGGTTACTCCGTAATAAGGCATGTAATTTCAGAAGAATTGCTGAAAAACTACGAGATTGATTTTCCAAAAGATAAGTACTTTAAACTACCTCATCAAAAATCATATTTGCCAACTCGCCACGAGCATTTAATTACCAAATCAATATCCGACATATTCAACCACCCCGCTATTGCTAGTTTTTTAAACATGACTGGGTTTACGCATTCTTTGCATGTATCAGAGGCAAGATATGGTTCATCGGAGATAGGTTGGCACCGAGACTGCGGCGCAGACGTCAAACCAAATATGTATATCGGGGCATTAGTCTGTCTTGAAGAGGCATCCAAAGATTCTGGGCTATTTGAGGTAATACCAGGTTCTCATACATGGGAAGTTGATAAAGGAATAATAGATTTTAAAAAATGTGACGAGAATCCTGTGGTCTGTTATGAATATTATCAGAATATGGTCAATCAAAAATCCTCTGGTTCTTATCTTTTTGATGGAAAAAGGGGGGACGTAATACTTTGGAGCGGCCTATCGGTGCATCGTGGGTCAATGCCAGAAGATAATTTCGCTACTCGCCATTCCCTGTTCGGCCATTTTTCCACAGTTTCCATGGGCTAAGATGTTTATATGACGGTTACAAAAGATACATTTAAGCACCTTGAGGGAAACATACAGATTTTTGATGCCGAAAGCATTATTAATGCCCCATCTGTAAATTTTGATGAGGTAGAACATGTAGTGAGAACAAACATTGATTCAATTTTCACTTGGGACTATTCTCGGCAACGAGAGGGCATACGAAAGATTTACGAAAAAGCAAAGGTGAGTCAATGGAACGCTGAGACAGACCTAGATTGGTCAACCAATGTTGACGTTGAAAAATCTGTAGTTGAAGATTATGCAAACTTTGGCAGCAGCAGGGATATGTCCGTTTATGCTGGGAGCCCCCTTGATAAATGGGGCGAAAAGGAATGGCTAGAGTTTGGCATTGAAAGCAGGCGCTGGTTAATCTCGCAGTTCATACATGGGGAACAGGCCGCCCTAATGTGCTCGGCAAAAATAACAATGACATGCCCGTGGTACGACGGAAAGTTATATGCTGCATCCCAGGCAATGGATGAGGCTAGGCATACAGAAGTATTTTCAAGGTATGCAAAAGAAAAACTTGGAGGTGTTCTACCATTTAATTGGCACATCCAGGGACTTGTTGATGACACAATATCCGACAATAGATGGGATATGACTTATCTGGGGATGCAAATTATGGTTGAAGGACTTGGGCTTGCATCAATGGCATATATGAGAGAGTTAACAAACGAACCACTACTAAAGCAGTTACTTAGAAATGTAATGTCCGATGAAGCGCGACATGTATCATTTGGGGTTCTTTCCCTGCAGGAAATATATGCACAAATGACAGATTTGGAAATATTAGAACGTCAAAAATTTACATTTGAAGCAACTCTAAAACTTGGTGAACGAATGCTGCAACAAGAAGTTTACGAAAAAATGGGGGTTAAAACAAAGGACATCGCCCCATACCTGCTAAATGACCCAGGCCAAGCATGGATTAGAAAAATGCTTGCCGCAAAAATTGTTCCAACAGTTTCCAAACTGGGTTTGCTTGACAGGAATGGTAAATGGCTACGCAAAAAATACGAGCAAATGGGGATTATTGAATTTGAAAATCTTGGAGACACCGAAGAAGAATTTACTCAATTCATTCATAAATTTTGAGGTAAAATGAACATACCAATTGACGTGCAAAAAACCTATGAGTCTATTGAGCGAAATTTGCAAGATGGAGATGAATACCTAAAGAAATACTACGATGAAAAAGCGGACGCATATGATTTTTTCATTATAGAAACAAAGTATGTTCTTGCTGAGGCTGTTGCATCAATGGCTAATAAATTTATTGGAGATGGAGAAAATCTTAAATGTATTGATGTTGGTTGCGGAACTGGCGAGGTTGGTTTTAACTTAAAAAAATTTGGTTCAAAAATGGTTATTGATGGTTTTGATATTTCGTTCAGGATGCTTCAAAAGTGCAAAACTAAGACTAAATCAATATCTCAAAATTTAGTTGATGAGCAAAATAAAAATGGCGCGTATGCAGACCTTATTGAGGGGAATATAAAGGAAGTTAACCAAACTATGTTTGGGAAATATGATGTTGCAGTATGTGCTGGATTATTTACAAAACTTCACGCAAGTTCAAATGATTTAGAATCTGTTGTATCAATGCTTAAGGTCGGCGGCATTGGATTTGTAAGCGTAAAAAGAGAGTGTTTTATAAAAGAGGGTTACTCAGAAAAAATTGAAGAACTTGTATCGGCGGGTAAAATTGATGAAGTGAACCTATCAAGTGTCAACATGTGGAGCATAAAGGAATACAGCGAGCCAGCGGATATCATTAGGTTTAAGAAAATATGACATACACATTTAATGACGTTGATGCCAAACATCTTGGAGGCGGGGTTGTCTTATTTGAGGGCGCAATCACCTTTGACTCGCAGTGGGCTGTTGATTTTGCTGAAAAACAAGTTAGCGCTGAGCAAAAAGAAATGTATACAAAAGCAATTGACCCAGAGACTGGTAAAGAGTCATTTCTAAATAAGAGCGGTTACTACTTTGATGAGGATGGTGTCAAAACCATGCCAAGAAGGGGCTCTGCAATACATAGAAATCCAGATGTTGAAATTGCTAAATTTTTAGAGTTTACCGAAAAATCAAAAGACAAATACCTTTTAAAGTATTTTGTCTTATTTCCACTGGCTTACAAAAATGTTTGGTGGAAGGTTAAGGGGCACATTGTGTCATACTCAACAGAACACGGTGGAACATTTTTGGGTCCTCATTCGGATACCAGTGGAGATTACTCCTATGGATTTCCACACCCTGGCGACCAATTAGCAACAAGAAATTCCATATCATGCATTGTCTATCTTAATGACAACTTTGAGGGTGGGCACCATTACTTTAACTACCTTGATATTGACTACACTCCAAAGACTGGAGATATAATGATGTTCCCGTCAAACTATGTAGCCGCACATGAAGTTCGCCCAGTGACTTCTGGTAATAGGTATTCATACCTAGGGTGGTATGCACATGGAAGCCCAAATGGCGAATATAACGAATCGGTAGAGGACCCAGCAAAAAATCCAGAAACAGCAAAATATGCTACAAATGTGTACTTGCCAAATCTGAGGGAGGACTTCAAGCAACTTCTTGAATCAATGGGCACTAATGCTCCCCAGCATGCACTATCGCTGGTTGAAAGCATGCATTCGTGATTGTTACTCACCTTGGAAATGGCGTAGTTACATTTAAAGATATTATAAATATAACAAACGATGCAAGTATTGACTGGTTATCACGCGTTGAATCTGGGTGCACACCACAACAATATGTTGAAATTGATGGCGACAGTGAACGGAACGTTGGCGGATATGAATTTTCAAAAGATTCATATGATACTAGACCGACACGGTTTGATAGATTTGACCATAACGCGCTAACAGAAACAGATAAAAAATTTAAAGAATTAGTTGACAATTCAATATATTTTGCCGTTGTAAATTACGGCAAAATATTTCCAGCATCAGTGAGTGAACTAACATTCAAGACCGATGGACATATTGCCAAATATGAACCAAATCAGTACATAGGTCATCATTCAGACTGTGCCATACCATACGAACGTAATAGTTTTAACCCCATACACATGGCACCCCTGTATAACACCCTTACCGTCTCTGTTGCCATGAATGACAACTATGAAGGGGGCGAGTTGCACTTTAAGACATGGGGAATAACAGTGAAGGCACCAGTCGGGACAATCACCGTCTACCCATCAAACTTTATGGGGGCGCATGAGGTGCTGCCAGTTACTTCTGGGGTAAGATATTCATATCTTGGCTGGTTTTGTCATGGGGATAATTCAAATAAATCAATGTTGTTACAAGACTTGCAAAAAGATTGTCAACAAATAACTGGGTTTGATTTTGACTACGTTCCAGTTGGTGTAATTAGTTAATTTTTTCATCCCAGAATGTCAAGAATGTATACCTATTGCCTCGCGTAACCTCATTGACAGCATGGTAATGGCCATTTGAGGAATATATAATTGCCGAACCAGCATTAAGTTTAATAACTACTTCCTCATTTGGGAATACCGTCTCACCACCTTCATAACCACTATAGAGCGAAACAACGGCTGACAGAAATACTTTTTGCCCATCAACGCCACCAGACGATGTTGTATCTGACGAGTCGCTATGCAGTGGATGTTTTTGCCCAACTTTTTGTATTTTTATTGATGATTTTAAATCTGGAAGGGTTATTGGAATAAAGGTATCATCAAAAATTTCCAATACTATTTTTTCCAATTTATTTATTATTTTTTGACAAACAGGTATATTCCCATCAAGTATCTTCACCGTTTCAAAAATTCCAAACCCGTCTTCTGGAGTAACTGTTAAATCCCCCCTTTGGGTTATTTCCGCGAGCATCACCCCTACCTCCTCGGTGGAAAGAAGATTTTCAATAAGGTATATTTTGGAGTTAGGCGACCCTATTTTTTTAATTTTCTTCACTATCTGCCCACTCGGCGTTGGGGCCATATATGCAACATATTCAAGATTATATACGCTATAATCCAAGTATGGCAGCAACAGAGTACTACCCAGAAAAAATAACAGAAGAAAATAAAACCCCAATCCTCAATGCCCAAATTGGCGAAGAGCAATTGCCATTCTCCATTTATGACGTAAAAGTATCTTCGGCCGATGGAAAAAACAAAGATATCCTGTCTGGGCTAAAGGGAAAAGTAACCCTTATTTTTAACGTTGCCGCTGGGTGTGGCAACATCCCACAGCACAGCGTACTTGAGGAGTTGCATCAAAAATATAAAGATGTGGATGATTTTAATGTTCTCGCTATTGTCGTTGATGATTTTATTTGTCATGGATACCCAGAGTTTCAAGATGGTCTAGATAAATATATTGAACGAGAGGGTCTAGATACAACGCCATCAATGGTTGCAAAGGACTACGCCGAAAAAAACTTTGGCACGACATTTGAATTTTCCGAATTAACAAATGGGAGATATGACAAGCATACATACGACCCAAACTATGTCCCTGGTTCTGTAAAAATTCAAGAACAGCATGAACTTTGGAAATACCTTACTGGTTCCTATAAGGCCGATATTGGGGAAAACGGATTGCCAATCCAAATAGAAGATATTCCATGGTCCTATGCGCAGTGCGATACAGACGTTGACCCTTCGGCAAAAACATACTCACCAGTTAGGGGAAATTTTGAAAAGTTTTTGATTGACAAAACTGGTACAAAAGTAAAAAGATTTGCAAATGGTTTTCTTCTAGGCGAGAGAGACCAGTTTGGAATAATTTTTCCGTGGGTTTCCGAGAAGTACAAGGCAGATGGACGCCGAGACCATGCTCCAGTTCTTGAGGGCGGAATGGACCCAACAATTGTATCTGTTGGAGAAAAAAACTGGCCAAATAACTATCAGCGTGTTGGAATTGATATTTCTCTTGAGGCAATTTCAAAAGAGATTGATTATTACCTTAGCCAATAATTAGTTATTGAATAAAAAATTCCAATCTGGGTACCAAATAGTACCAGTTTCATGGTCAACCTCAACACCTGTATATTCTTTTGCTAATTTTTTTGCAATTATTGGCCATTCATCTTTTCCGTATTTTTTTTGACCGTCCAACCACTTATCCGTTTCCTCGGCAATGTACTTTATATACGCCCTGATTAGATATTTTCTCCCCTTGGTGATGTCCCTAACGCCATGGTAGTAAGGAATTTTTCCAGGGAACACAGGAGAGCCAGAAGGGAATACGACTACATCACCCGCTTTTGGTTTGTACGGAATAATTTTATCATCAACCAAAAATTCTATTTCACCACCATCATAGTCGTCATTTAAATACATCGTGCATGTAACAAGGAATTTATCCCCAGGCCAATACCACTCTGGAAGAACAAAATCGGTATGGTAGTTCATCGTTAGACCGTTATCCCAATTGCCAACACTCACGTTCTCATAATAATAAGCAAAACTAGGTTCTGAATAAAAAGAAGATTCTGGCAAATCAATTTTATAAAACCCAGCGTAGTGGCCCATGGCGGCACGGGTGACATTCATTATTTCTTCGTACGTCCTAATGTCTTCAATCATTGCTTCATCTACTGCTTTATTTAAAAGCGCTTTGTAGCGGTCCATGTTTGTATATTTGCCAAACATGAACCATTCTTCCCATTCTCCAAAATACGAATCTTTTTCATTCCGCACAGAGGAATTCTGCAAAACATTGCAGCAACCCCGTGGGTCATGTATAAGTCCTTTATAGACGTGAATATAAGGGTGTATTTCGTCAAATTCAAACATGGCTTTAGTATAGTATGCACATATGGATAAATCTCGGTACGACGCGACAATGGAGCCACTCACGGAAGAGGAAATGCTTGAAATCAGCAATTTTGATTTTATTGATTGTGGTGGTGCTGTTCTTAAATTTAAAAATGTATTTACGGTTGATTTTCCAAAAGTATCAAAATGGATAGACAGCCGCGGTAAAAAATCACACGAGCAACGCTGGACTTATAAAACAGACAAGAATGGGGTTGAGTACGCCGAGAATGAAGATGGAAATAAGTTCAGCATTGAGCAGGCCGAAATGGTGCCCGTTAGGGTTCTCCAACCAGTAGAGGATGATACCGAGCAAGACAAGGTTGAACTTCTTCAGTTTTGGGAAAGAACAATTTATAAATGTCTAGTAAGATATATTGACGAATATCCTCTTGTTCTGGGGACCCTATGGTGGAGAAATCGTGGTCACATTCTTAGGTATGACACTGGAACATTCCTTGGGCTACATAATGACAATGATACCAATTACCGAGCAACTGATGGCAAGAGATACATTCCATACGGTCAACTTGGTTCTCGGCAAAGCCTTGCGGCGCTTCTCTATATAAATGATTGTGTTGAATCAAAAGAAGAACTTGATGGAACAAATTACATGGGAGGGCAATTATATTTTCCATACCTTGATATAGACGTATCAGCAAAATCTGGGGATGTCGTCATCTTCCCAACAAACTTTGTTGCATCGCATGGCGTTCGCGAAGTAACTGAGGGGATTAGATACTCATACCTTGAATTTTTTTCGCAGGGAAGCCCAGACCCAAATGTTCGGATTGAGGTAGTTGAACCAGACGATATGAGCGACTGGTGCAAGCCGCACTGGATTGATTCAATCTATGATGATTATTGGAATTATGCATCAAAATACACTAAAATGAACTCCGACAATCCCATCTATTCCAAAAGGAATCTTGAGGGCGATGATGGAATGATTGGTGATGGAAAGAACTACTAGAAAGTATTGCCGCAAGCGCCGCCAAGTGAACGAGAAAGATTATTAAAAAATAATGACCGATAGACACAATATTGCATTTTTAACATTTGACTGGTCTTGGGGCACAAAACCGCTTCAGCCGAATGGTTGTGCCTGGTATAGGTGTTTATTGCCTTCAACCGAATTAAAAAAATTTGGCCACGGAACAGGCATCGGCTTTCCAGGATTTAATGAAGAACACGGATTTGGTCTAATGGTTGAAGATACAAAAGCAATCCATGGCTGGGATATAATTGTTTTTAAACTGATTATGCATCAGCGGATACTTGACGAAATGAGTAAGGCAAAATTGATGGGTCAAATCATTGTCGTTGATATTGACGACTGGCACGATGGATTAGACAAATCAAATAGGGCATACTTGGCTACCGACCCAGAAACAAGCCCAGAAAATAATAGGGCGATTTATAACGAAATTATTTCTTTGGCCGATGCCATAATTGTGTCAACCCCATTCCTTGGCGAGTATTACTCAACAATGAACAAAAATGTTTATCTGGTGAGAAACGGGATTGATATTGGACGATGGAAGCAAAGAAAAATCTCATTTACGGATAAGCCAACAATTGGCTGGGTTGGCGCAACTCCATGGCGCTCACAAGACCTTGAATCGGTTGCTGGTTCTGTTGGAAAATTCATCACCGACAACGATTTGCCTTTTCACCACTCTGGACATACATCCTCACACGATGCCCCTCTGGCATGCGACCAATTAGAAATCGGCCATGAAAAAGTCTCAACAATGCCGTTGGCCCCGATACTTGATTACCCTGCACTTTTTGAACCTATTGACATAGGTATTGTTCCGTTGAACAATGTCCCGTTCAATCATGCAAAGTCTTTTATCAAAGGGCTTGAATATGCCGTTGCTGGCATTCCGTTCGTTGCCTCTTATTCGCCAGAGTATCAACTTCTTGCAGATAGCGGAGTTGGGCGCGTAGCAAAAACAAAGGAAGATTGGGATTACCATCTTGGGGAACTTATGGACCCCAAGATGCGCCAAGACGAAGCAGAAGAGAATCTTGAAAATGTAAAAAAGATGTTCACCATGGAGATTCGTGGTGCAGAGTGGGACAATACATATAGGGATATTGTTGAGCAATGATTACTCTTGACGATTTAACAATACCTGCACCACCAGTCGGAGCAAAAGATTGGAACGCAGATGGGTTTGTTATTAAGAAAAACTTACTTCCAGAAGATTTAATGGTCAACTATGAAACGTGCTGGATGGAGAATAATTCTGAGCGCCCTAGTGGTTGGCCTGACTGCACTCCTTATCGTCGCCATCCAGAAATCATGGACATTCTCACCTATTCTGGTATTAATGACACTTTGGCTGACCTTATTGGAGAGCCTGCGGCGACTCACTTAAATTTAACTGGCTGGGTTACTACTCGCCGTAATTGGCATCAAGATACATACCTAAACCCAGACCACGTTGGTGATTACTATGCTGCCATTTGGATTGCCCTTGAAACCATCCACCCAGATTCTGGTCCGTTTCAATTTGTGCCTGGGTCACATAGGTGGCCTACGGTTACACGAGAAAAGATTCTTGCCGCACTTGGACCAGACGAGCAAGACCACACATGGCCCAAGCACAGCGAGCGCTTGCTCACACCGTTGTTTGAAGCAGAGATTGAAAAGCGCAATGCAGAGATAGTCACGTACCTCCCAGAACGAGGTGATGTTTTGTTTTGGCACG
>Ga0194048_10001798_pt1 | contig 10645 bp, 9 predicted proteins | sample JunL225m_MetaG_FD_161685 | JGI IMG/M metagenome (GOLD analysis project Ga0194048, IMG submission 161685) | Anoxic zone freshwater microbial communities from boreal shield lake in IISD Experimental Lakes Area, Ontario, Canada - Jun2016-L222-5m | ecosystem: Environmental > Aquatic > Freshwater >... | reverse complement strand
GCATACGCGCCCCTCCAAGGAATGAATTTAAACTCGACCAACCAATCTAGTTTGGTCATCGTTGTATCGCCTTCTTCCCAATTGCGATACAGCCCAAGAATCTTGCTCTCAAGCTCGTCAATCATCAAGATGTACGGGGCTGTCTCACCGTTTGTAACGGTGTCGTCGTCAATGTTCAGCCAAGTGTAGACATGGAATACACGGCGCAGGCCGTCTTCGTTGTCGCTCCAAGACTTGCCTTCAATCTTGGCGTTGGCTTTCTCGGCCTTGGTCATCTCTGGCTCGGCAGTGGCGCGGATAAAACTAATGTCACGGTACAGCCCGCGATCAACTCGTTGTTGCATTTCCCAGCCAGTGATGTCTTGCTGCTCCGTCACGCGCTGTGCGGTGTAGAAGTTCACAGCAGAAAAAGGCAAGATGATGTTGTCAATGCCAACAAATTCAGCGCACGGGCGGCGCTTGGTGTCGTCGTACCAAATCTTCATAAATTGCGAACCACCCAAAGGCAGTTGCGTTAGCAGTTGTTCCTGCTCGTCGCGGAACTCTTCGATCTGTTCGGTTAGCTGCCAGTTGAGGTAGTCGCGTTTGCGCTCGGCAACTTCGGTCTTCTCTTGAGTGGCTTCGCCAAGAATCTTGGTACGCACTGGCCCATCGGGCGGGAACATTTCCTTGATAGCGCGGGAAGCAAAGTCCACGCAGGCTTCGGCCATGATTGGGTGAACCACCTTGCTGGCACCAAAGAAGTTGGCACCGCCGGGGGCGTCATCACCCAAGCCAGTCCTCTTCAATCCTTCTTCGTACTGCTTGTCGCGTTTCTCACGGGCTTCCTTGTCCTTGTCGATCATGTCAAGGTAACGCATACCTATCTTCTCAAGATCGTACAGGTTGATCGTTTCGGCAAGGTTCTCGTAAAAGTCGGTGTCTTCCGTTGGCCCCTTGAACTCAGCCATTGTCACAATTGCAGAGCCGTCCTCTAACTCTTCAACATCTTGGTCTTCTATTGGATCATCTACGATAGCCCCGCCATCGTCCGTCATCTTCAAGCCGTCAATGAACCTGTCGGCGTTGGGGTCTTTTGGATATTGTGTTGCCATATGTTCAATCTTGTATTACACTTAGGTTATGCATCGATCTCGCACCCTACACGAACGCTACCCCTACTTTGCTTTTGCAACGGGTACGGGTTGGCGCGTGCTTGACTGTCTGGCCGAGGGGCGCACCTTTATCAGTGAAGAGTACGACGACAAAGAAGATGCTTTGGCTCATATTAAGCCTCTCAACGAACAATACTGGTTAGAGTGGAGGGCGGGGATTGACGCCCAGATTGCGATACGGACGGCCCGCGAACAATCCGCGCCTCCGCCTTCTTCAGGCGGTTCCTCATCTCTGTGGACTCGGCTGAAGGCGGCCTTGCTTCCATCTTGTCGTAATCACCACGAAACATAATGTCTTTTGTGCTGTCTGCTTTGCCAAACTGAACCTTGGCATCTTTACCTAAAATTTCAGATGCCGCTTGCGCCGCTTTCTTGTAATCAAGGGCGTCACCCTCAAAGGGCGCGACAAACATAGAGTTGTTTTTTGGATTGTGTGTGACAATCATTCCGGGGAGCAACTTGTAAATATCCCGTATCTGATCCTTTGTCAAAGGCTCTGATCCGCCAATCATCATGGCAGTTGCATCCTTTGGATTCTTAAACATCAACGGCGTGAATTTATGCGCCGCTACCATTTCTTGACCTAACTCTTGCCCAGCGGTGCCAATGTCTGCAATCAATTGTTTGTTGGTGGACAAGTTACCTGCGCGTGGAATAGTGACGCCCACCATAGGGTTGGTCTCTAATTGCTTTGCAAAGTTTTCATACAAACCTTGGCCCATCGTCTGCTCTGTCTTGCGACCTCCCATAGTGCCCATGTTGACAGGCGCCCCCTCTCCAGAAATCATGCGCTTGGTCACCAAGTCTTTAAACTTATCACCGCCCTTTTGGCCTAAGTCGGGAGCAACGGCCTCCATTGTCAAAGTGGCTGGCCTGAATGGTCTCTGTGCATTAGCAGACATTGTCTCTAAGCCACCCCTTACGGTGTTAAATGCCTCTGGTGCTTTCTTAACCAAGTCTGCGGTCTTCTGAGCGCCTTTGACTATTGAATTGGGGCCAAGTAGGCCCAGTCCCAACTCCATCATTGGGCGCTCTTCGCCCGAAGTAACTCCGTACTGGTTCATCAAGTCCTTGACATATTCAGACCCAAGGAACGGTTTGTCGCTAGATACCTTGATGTCGCGGCCCGTCAGCTTGGAACCCAGCACATCAAGTGGCACCAAGCCCATGTTAACCATGTCAATGACTACGCTCAATGGGTTGTTTGCCAGAACTCCGCGATTGAGCAAATCAGAAGTAGCCCTGTTCTTACCAAGCGACTCAGCTTCTTTGGAGCCTTGCTCTTTAACCATATCTCCAAGAATGTTAAATACTTCCCCGGTTTCTTTTCCGCCGCGACGAATATCCTCTCCGCCCTTTGGCTTGCGATAAACCCCAAATGCAGCGCCTTCAGCGGGTTCATCAGGCGCGCCACCGTCAGACATACGCTCTGTCCAGAAATAACCACCATCAGCCATTTTGCGGTGGAACTGGGAATGCCAATCAGGTTTCTTGGGATTGTTAACAGCCCCGCCGTCCTTGCGCAGGAATCCCTTGCCCGTCACCATGTCGTTCATTACCTCACTGGGCGACTTGCCAGTCTGCTCGGCAGTATTCCTTATCAGACGCTCAAGGTTGTCCACATAATTCTCTGGTTTGGTCTTCAAGGCCGTGATGTTGTCACCCTCTTTGGGTACACCAGAGCCGTACCAGCCAAGCGCCTGCGCCTCTGCTGGCTCAACATCGTGCCTCTTGGCACCACGTTTCCATAACTCCTCAAAGCCTGCGTACTCGGAGCCAGAAGGCGCGGCCTCCCAGAAGCCGGGACGTTGCTGTGCTTCGCGCATTGACATCTCGCCAGTGTTGTACATCTCGCGGGGCTTGTAGCTGTTGATGATCTTGCCCTTCTCGTCCTTCTCCACCAGCTTGGATGTCAGCCAGCGCGGGTCACCCTGCTCAATGATCGGGCCACGAAGGGCGTTCACATCCACCGTCACGGGCTTCAGGTTGCCAAGCAGATTCTCGTAAAAGGTGCCCAGCTTCTTGTTGGGTGGCAGTGCCTCACCGATGTTGCCCTGACCAATCATCACGGCGCGGTTGAAGATGTCACCCTGTGCCAGCGACCCATAGCCCTTGGGCAACTCCACCAAAGTGCGGCCTTGGGCCAGCGAGGGATCAGCCTTCAGGGCCTCTTTGAGTTTGTTGGTCAACAACATTGAGTTCTCAGGCAGTTGGCCTGTCTCGCTCAAGTGGTACAGGTACGAACCAATCTGGTTCTGCTTGTCCACGGGGTTGCGCTGGCTGGCGCTTGCCAACTGCGCCATCATCGAATCAAACTGTTCTGGAGTGCGGCCTGCATCTAGCGCAACCTGACGTAAAGGCTCAGTGCCATACCACTCCTGCACGTTAAGGTCTTTGCCCTTGTTGATTAGGTTGTCCACCTTCTGGCGTGCCTTGGGGCTGTCAAGCAAGTCCTGCATTCGCTCGTTGTACTTGGGTGACTTGTTCTCTGCACGAGCCTTGTCTACCATTGGCATCCGGGGCAAGTCCTTCTGGTCACGCAAGGTATACATACCGTTGTCGCGAGGCATCAGTGGTAGGCCAGTGCCGCTTGGTGTGGTCATCGGAGGAGTCTGACTTGCCAGCACCTCGTCGATCTTGGATGCGCCAGCGGCCTTCTTGGCCCGTGCAAGCTCAGTGGCCTTGGTCAGCGCACCGACTACGCCCTTGGTTACTTTTCCTGCGTCTGCCATGTGAATTACCCCACCCTTCTTTTCTCTGTCAACTATTTTTGCCATGTCCTCATTACCGTGGAACACAACAAAGTTTCTTGTGCCAGTATCAGGTATTGCGTTGTATGCGGAAATCGCTTCTTGCTCTGATGGAAACTCTTTCCATTGGTTTGATGATAGCTCGTGGTTCTTTAGTAACCATTTGCCATCGGCTGACTTGCCGACTTCCCAGCCACCCATTGGTCTGCTGGCCTCGTCATAGTATTTGATACCGGGTATCCCCATCTCTTGCAACGCCTTAGAGGCTTTATCTCTGCCTCCAAGGTACTCAGACAGCGCCGAATAATACTGATCACCAGAAATACCTCCACCAGTTGATGGCGGCAAGCGGCCCGTCATTGAGACTTCTTTCTCAAAGTCATAAGGTGACATATTGCGCTTTGCGGCCTCTGCCTCTATCTGCGACCACTGCCAATCGTCTAGCTTCTGCTTGATGTGAGGTGGGTGGTTTTTCATTGGCTTGTCCCAATCCAGCATATTGTCTATATGCTCCTTGGGCAGGTCAACGTGATACAGGCCACCAACCTCTGGCTTGTTCTTTTGGAACCATTGCGCGTAATCGTTTGCGGCCTTTGCGTGTTCTGGCGTATAGCCATCATCAAGGTTTGAATACTTTGCCAGAATCTCGTCGGGTGCCTTGTGCAACATTGCGTCTTCAAGCACCTCCATCTTGGGATAGTCTTTCCTTGCTTCCGCCTTTTTGTATTCTTTGATCAGCTTCTCTTCATGCTGTGGTGATCGCGGGCGGTAAGTCTTTGCCACATCCTTTGCTTGCGCCAAGTAGTGACCAGTGCCGTATGCCGCACCACCTTCGCCAGTGCCGACCCTGCTTGAGTCAAACTCGCCAAGTGGATTGTCGGTAGCGGGGGCCATACGATGCGGACTGCCGTGGTACACGCGCAAATCTTTTTGGGCCTGCGCGGCTTCTCTTGCTTTAGCCAGTGCGCCCATCACACCCTTCGCCATCCTGCCACCATCCACCATGTGAAGTACCTCTCCGCCTTTGGCGTATATGTCTGGCAACTCAACCGGGGGCCGAGGAGAAATAACATCGGATTCTGGCGTTACCAAACGGTTTGACCTCTCAAGTTCTTTCTTGAGCGCCTCAATAAAATCTTCTTGACTCCTGCGTGGCATACCCTCACGCAAATCGCCACCGGGGTTTAGTTGCACTAAGCTATTTGGCTCACCCCTGCTAGCTAATGCTCGACTCCTGTGGCGTCCTTCATGCCCAGATACAAGCGGTTTACTTGGAATGCCAATTTCATTCTTGTACAGGTTCAAGTATGGAACATCAGAAAAACCGCCACTCAACTGTTGAAGGTATTTGATGTAGTCATCCGTTGGTACAGTGTACTTGTCAATCTCGCCTTGCTTTGCCAACTCAGCCGCTTTGGGGCCGACGCTGGATCGCTTGGATAGCTCCTGTGCATACTTTTCAAAGTCGGCGGGGTTGATGGTCATCAAGGCTTTGGCGTTATCGCCAGTAAACGCTTGTTTGAGCGCATCCTCTTGGTACATTCGCTCAAGATTTGGTATCTCGTCAGCGGCACGTTCCACTCGCCTTGCGCCGTAGTCGCCCTTGCTTTGACGCACAGCTTCTTTAACATCACTGATTCTGCTTGGAATGATAATGGACGGCGCTTCAATCGGCAACTTCTTAGCCTTGGCAATCTCATTTGCCTTGCTCAGTGCGCCCATCAAGCCTTTAGCTATCTTGCCTCCATCAGCTTTGCCCATGTGAGGGATGCTGGTGTCGTAAGTGCCCTCGTTGCCAATTGCGCTCTTGATTGCGTTAGGGTTGTATGACACCACTTCGGACAGGTCGCCATTGCGGTCATACTGCATCAGGCCGTCATAACCTTGAGCTTGCGCCCTGCTCTGCACTTGCTTGCCCATGCCGCCGATGTCCTCGTAAGACTTTTCTACCATACGAATTGCTTTAGCCTCGTCAACGCCAAGCTGGGTCAACGCCTCAATCATCGGGTCGCGGTAACGCTCTGGATCAGGGTGGGCTTTTATAATCAGCGGGTTCTTGAGTTGAGCGTAGACTGGCAACATATTGCCACCCTCTTGCCCTTCTCGAACTGTGCCTGCCGCACGGTCAGCCATGAACTGGTCGGCCATCTTCTTGCCTTGGTCAATGTTGCCGTAGTCAGAGTTACGCATCAACGCAAGTGCTTCGTCGTTAGGAATGCCGCTGTAACCGCTTGCGTGAGATGTCTGCGGGGTCATGTATACCCCAGACCCTAACGAACCCTCCTTGCTTGGTTTAAGCTGCCGTATTGCCTCTTTGCCCTTGCCGCCCTCAGTCGCTGTCGTGCCGTGATACAAACGCATTTGCGTTTTGCTATCCTCAAGAAACTTGGCAAGGTTGGCGTCACGTTCAGACGCCCGCTTGGCGGCAGTCAACGCACCAGTGATGCCCTTGCCGAGTTTGAGGAAGTCAGTCATTGTGAATATGGGTTGACCCGTTTAACTTGCGTGTATTCAAGATAATCATCGTCGTCATTATCCATCGGTTCGGGATTAATGTCTAGGAACCCCATGTCCTTCATTAACCGAATCGCTTGTGTGGCCGAGTCCACATAGTCGTCGTGCGTTGAATCAGGGAACGAGCATATCTGACTCAGGAACCCTTCGGCCCAGTCCTTGACGTAGCCCTTGCGGGCACTGCTCTCGGGAAGCCACACCCGCCCAGTCGTGAAGATGCTGGCCGTGATCTGGAGCCTCTGCATCTTGTCCGCCTTGCCGGGGTTGTACCCGCGCACAGGCAGATGCGCCTGCCGCAACTCTTGTATAAGACTGATCCCGGCGGCCTTGTCCTCCACGAGGATCAGGTCAGGCCGCTTGGCCTCCTTGCCCTCGCCGTAGCTTACCCGCCACTCCTCTAGCACCTTGGGCTTGAGGTTGGGGAACGTCAGATGCTCCGCCCAGCAGTCAATCAGAAGACAGGACATAGGCCCGTCCGTTGGCTTGAAGACGCCCCAAGTCGTCATCGCGGTTGGATCGTTGTATTCTTTATCGGTGAAGGCACAGTCATAGGACTGGACTATGAACTCGAACTTGGGGAACGCCTTGTTGGCGGGCCACAGCTTGAACATATCCCTGCTGACCACCTTGCCGTCCTCAAGGTCAACGATCATGCCCATGACCTCTTGCTCGTACAGCTTGCTGCCTTTGTACTGCTCAAGCTGGGCGCTGAAGGTCGGCGCTAGGTTCGCCTTGTTCTGATAGGTCGAGGCGCGGTCAATGATGACATCCTGCCCTTCTCGCCCGACTAGGTCGAGGATCAAGTCCTTTGGCCTCGGGGTTGTCGTAACGATCACACGGGGTTGCTTGCCAAGCCGAAGCCCCATCATCATCATGTCCCAAGCCTCGCCGGGGCCAAGGTATTGGAAGGCCGCAAGTTCGTCAGCCCAGCACCAATGAAACTGCGGGCCACGCAGGCGCTCGTAGCTGTCGCCGCTGATCCCCCGGATCGTTGAGCCGTTGACCAGCCTGATCTGATGATCCTGCTTGTTGTAGTCCTCGACCAGTTCCTTTGGGATGTTCGCAAGCAAACCCGAGGCGCCCTCGAAGCAGGTGTGCTTGATGTCGTTGCTGGTAGGCGCTAGGACGAGGCCACGGCTCTTGGGGTGTGTCCAGCACCACCACCACAGGGCGTGGCTTCCTGCGTGGCTCTTGCCCGCTCCTCGGCCTGCTATCAAGGCCCAGACAGTCCAGTCCTGCTCAAGCGGCGGCGGTATCTGGTACTTGTGGGCGCTCGACACCCACTTCGCGTGGGCTATCCACGCAATTCGGTCATGCTCCGACCAAGAGTCAAACTCGTTGGCCGTCTGCTCGTCGAGCAGTTCACTTAACATAACGCGCCACTTTTTGGTCTCAGCCCGTGTTTTCTGGCACCAATAGGCCACAAAGCAAGGGTTAACCCATAGCACGACCCCAAGACTCCCGACCTGAAAGGTTTAGGGGTCTTCAGCCATCCCTTTGAGGGACTACTGCACGCTGAACGCCGTATTCTGTCTATCGAGCGCCCGTATCGTGGGCTGGCCGCTGTCGGTTTGTGTTGCTCGTTTTCATGGTCGCTACGGAACGCCACAGGCATCGGGGTCGTGACTGCAATGCCATCGGTACATGAGTGCGGCCCCGACATTGGCCCATTAGCTAACCCGCTCTGAGGGTCGCCGTAGAAAAAGAAAAGCCGCTTACTACTGCCCCCTGTAGGAACCACCGTCAGGCGGAAGAGGCATGAGTAAACGGCTTCAGTCGGTCGCTTCCTACGGCAACAGCCCGATTGTAGCACGGGCTTGAAAGTCGTGTCAACCAGCACGCTTTGACATCTCAAGATTGCGAATGATTTCGAACAGCCGCCCGCTGCTGGTGTCCTCGGTCTTGATAGGCGGGGCATCGGCATCACCGCCAAGCGCCAGCTTGTCCCCATACTTCTTCGGCTTGAGCTTCATCGCCGTCCACTTGCGGGCGTCGATGCGCTGGCGCTGGTAATTGACGTAGCCAGAGTCAATCTTGATGTCAAGCACGTTGCCTTCCTTGTCGCGCACCTCCACGGTCTCAGGCGACTCGTCAGCGATGGCGATAATCTCGTCAGCCAGCGTGTCGGCCTGCTCTTCCCGTGCGCGTGTGTACTGGTCGGCGAAGTCAGGGTGGCGGAGCAACCAATCGTAAACCGCTGACCTGTCTGGCATCCCTGCTGTCTTCACTATCTCTCTCAGGCTCTCTCCCTCTGCTATGCGTATGCATATGATGGAAGCAATGCGAGTGTTGTATGTGGTTGGAGCGCCTGTAGGCTTCTTTGCTGGCGCGTGGCTACCCTTGCCTACCTTGGAGGCTTTGCGCGGCGTGGCGGGGCTTTTAGACCCCTTCTTGATGGTTTCTGGCATGACCCATAGTCCCCGGTGTAGTAAACGAATGACGGTAGTGTAATCGATTCGCTTTGGGTACGCCAGATGTAAGTTGTCAGTAGTCTCCAGATACCGCGCTACTTCTCCGCGATTCAAGACTGTTTCGGGGCGCGACTACCAACACGGCTGGGGACTGGTTTCTCTTCTTGGGCCACGCTATAGTCGTGTACGCCAATCCCCATGCGTGATGGCTCTCGGCTTTTTAAGGCCGAGAACCGACTCGGTTTCAGTTCGCTATCAACTCGTTAAAAAGTCTGGCATCATGCAAGCCAGCACCAAGAACACTACGAACATTGTACCAATGAACACCCGTTGAGTCAACGACTCTTCTTGTCGCTGTATGGGCATCATTTCGTTGATTTCTTCCCGGTTCATGCCGTCACCTTTGAGAGTTTCAGTTGGCGCTCACGCAAGGCGTCGATCTCAGCCCACAACTTAATGGCGTAGTCCTCATCAATGTCGGCACCCCAAATGTCGAGGGTGTCATGGCAGTCCATCAAGGCACGGCGGCAGGTGTAGGTGTCGTACCCCGCCACCTTGCGGGCAAACACTGCATGGTGGTTGCTGTAGTTCATGCTGTCACCTCTTTCGCCAAGATGGCTTGCAGGCCAACCAACAACTGCTGGGCCTCGTCGCGAGTCAGGGCAGTGTATGCCCTAGCCCCGCTCACCTGCAAGCTGATCCATGCTCCGCCGTTGTCCCACTCGTCGAGGTGTATTCTCTCGCCGTCTTGCAGGTAAATTGTGGTTTCAATTTCGTTTGACATAATCGATTCGCTTTCGGTTTTGATTCGGTTCAGAAGCTAGGGTCAACATGGTGATCACGGCGACCAAGGATCAAGCCGCCTTGGCCCTTCTTAAATTTTCCGGTGTCTTGGTTGATGTAGCCGTGCGCCCACACTCCCGTCTTGCGATCCATGCGGTAGATGTCGGCGTAACCCGCTGGGTTTGGCACAAAGGCAAAGGTTGCACTGCCGTCATGTGTACTTCCAGCAATTACCAGCACCTTGTCTTCTACCACCCGGATTTCGTATGCCCAGACCTTGCTTTTTAGCTCAGTGACTTCAGTCACCGTGGCTGCATGACGGTCAGTCCACGACAGTGTCGTAGCGGCCATGCCGACTACTGGAGCCGGGGCACCCTTGGTCATGCGGCTGTACAGGCTGTTGATCACGCTGTTGGTTTGGATGTTCATTTCAATTTTCCTTCGCTGTTACGACTGCGGGATTGCTGTCGTTGGTGTAATTCTAACTTAAATTTTAAGGGCAAGTCAAGCCCCTCAACTTTGTGGGGTCTTTACCCTTCGAGGTGGGTCTTGATTTCCTGCTCGACCCGCTCGACCATCTCGCGGGTCAGCTTGCGATCCAGCCAAGGTGCGGGACGGCCACGGCGGTCAAGCAAGTCCCACTCGCTTTCGGTATAGCCGTAGTAGTCCACATCACTCGGCGCGGAGTGGCTGTATGAGCCTGCTTCGCTGTCGAAGCGGATCACCCCAATCATGCACGGGATGCCTGCCACTTTGGTTTCAAATTCTGCTATGTACATTTCGGTTTCCTTTCGATTTCGATTCGCTTTTGATCGGGTTGTTTTGGGGGCCGTAGCCCCCGTTGGCTCAGTTGTATTTTTTAATGAACGCCTTGAGCTTGCGGACTTCGCCACGCGCCCATGCCTGTTGTTTTGGCCCGTTCTCGCCAATCAGATCGTCGTGGTTCCAATGGGGGTTTACCCCCTCTAAGAACATCCCGAGAACGTGCTTGGCCTCGTGAAGAATTTCAGAGTCGGTGTAGTCCTCGATCTGC
>Ga0194048_10001791_pt1 | contig 10659 bp, 6 predicted proteins | sample JunL225m_MetaG_FD_161685 | JGI IMG/M metagenome (GOLD analysis project Ga0194048, IMG submission 161685) | Anoxic zone freshwater microbial communities from boreal shield lake in IISD Experimental Lakes Area, Ontario, Canada - Jun2016-L222-5m | ecosystem: Environmental > Aquatic > Freshwater >... | reverse complement strand
CGAACCGAAATACTCATATCAGCGCTGGTATCTCGAAGTCTCATGAAAATTGTTGGTGAACCAGGGCGCACATTTATCTCTGAAAGCTCGCCCTCAATCCATACCTCACTAAGCGAGTCAACAATTGAACCAATGCGTTCAGATATTGCACGAACGCTAAAGGGGGTCTCGGCTGGAGTTATAGGTTGGTCTGGCACGAGTCGATAGTAATCGGGTGTGAGTTATAGACTTGCCCAATGAGCAAACGGGTCTTGCTAGCCGCACCACGTGGATATTGTGCTGGCGTAGATCGCGCCGTTGTTACCGTTGAAAAGGCGTTAGAACTTTACGGAGCTCCGGTTTATGTTCGCAAAGAGATTGTCCACAACAAACACGTCGTCTCAACGTTAGAAGCTCGCGGCGCCATCTTTGTATCTGAAAATGATGAAGTCCCAGAAGGCCAGACCGTTATTTTTTCTGCGCATGGAGTCTCACCTGCAGTTCATGCAAGTGCGGCAACTAGAAACCTCAAAACAATTGATGCGACCTGTCCACTTGTAACTAAGGTGCACCACGAAGTTAAGCGCTTTGCCGCTGAAGATTTAACTATTTTATTAATCGGTCACGAAGGCCACGAAGAGGTTGAGGGCACTGCAGGTGAAGCGCCAGATCATATTATTTTGGTCGATGGCGTAGATGGCATCGCCGATATAAAAGTTCCGGATGAAAATAAAGTTGCTTGGTTATCACAGACCACTCTTAGCGTTGATGAAACGCTAGCGACAGTAGCGGCGCTTAAGAAGCGATTCCCAAATTTGATAGATCCACCTAGCGATGACATTTGCTATGCCACGCAAAATCGCCAAGTTGCAATTAAAGAGATTGCACCACAGGCAGATTTAGTTTTAGTTGTTGGATCTAAGAACTCTTCAAACTCAGTTCGGCTTGTTGAAGTATCACTTGAATATGGCGCCAAAGCGGCCCACCTAATTGATTTTGCAGCAGAAGTTAAAGATGAATGGTTTAACGGAGTCGAAACCATCGGAGTTTCAAGTGGCGCTTCGGTTCCAGAGATCTTGGTTCAAGATTTAATTAAAGAGCTAGCGCATCGTGGTTATTGCGATGTTGAAACTATTACCGCGATGGAAGAACACCTACTATTTTCAGTGCCACCAGAGCTTCGCAAAGATTTAAAGGCCGCTGGAAAGCTTTAAGGCTTTATTTGCGTGAATATTTGCGCGCAAGTGCAAAGTGCGCAGCCCAGGCAATAACTGCTCCAACAATTAACCAAGGTGCGACTGAAGAGAGCGATGTAATTAGCTCTAGTCCAACTTTTGACGGTGAAAATCCAATTCCACCAACAGTTGCCATGATTATTAAAGTTGAGATTAAGAGCGCAATCGGGGGATTAACCGCATTTGTAAATGAGGTACCGGGGCGACCTAGATAGAGCCCGCCAAGGAAAGATATAAGTATTGCTAAGCCAGTGAAGAAACCGACTTTAGTAAATGAGTATTCGAGTATCTCGAAGATAAATATCAAAAGAAATTGCAGAACGACGACACCAGGAACTTTAAGTCCTGGACCTTTAACAGCCTTTGATCTAACGGCATCCATCGTTTGGCTCATCTCTCTTCACTCTCACTGTCATCTGAAATCTCTTCAACTTCAATAAAATCCTCCGGCGCATCTAAGGCTAATTTACTCTCAAGATTTCGCAAATTTTCCGAAACTTCAGGGAAAGCTTTGAGTGGCTTGCCTGAGACATCTAGAGATTTCATCTTCTTTGCCGCACTTAGAACTGTTGTCTCGGCGGTCGGGATCATTTCGTTATAAGCCTTGAGCGTGCTCTTTAAGCGATCTCCTACTGTGACGATCTTGTCGTGCAGCGAAGATATATCGCGAAGGAATTTAACAGCGAGAGTTTGAATCTCTTCGGCATTAGCAGCAACCCGGTTTCGACTAAATAGGTAGCCAACTGTACGAAGCAGCGCCATCATTGAAGTTGGGGTAGCGATAGTTACATTTAATCGGAATGAAGTTTCAAGGAAATCTGGAATGGCTTTGACCGCTTCGATAAAGATCGCATCAATTGGCGCATAGAGAATTACGAAATCTGGAGATGGTCCGCGATCTGCATAATTGCGCTTTGATAGCGCTTGAATGTGTGCAAGTAAATCCTTTGAATGTTCTACTAATAATTGCTTGCGAAGAAGATCATCCTCGGTTTCGAAAGCTTCATAAAATCTCTGAAACGGAAATTTAGAGTCGATATAAATAACGCTGCCACCAGGCATATTTATTGTTACATCTGGAATCGCGCCAGAATCGCCAATTTTCTCGGATGCTGATTGTCTAGTGAAATGTTCGTTCTCGATTAGCCCCGCGCTCTCCAACAATTTTTCTAGATGAGCTTCGCCAAATTTTCCTCGGGTCTGTGAACTCGCAAGCGCACCAGCAATAGCGCGAGTCTGCTTCACCAAATTTTCATTATGTGATGCCATCGATTTAACTTGTTCCGTAATTTCAGTTTCGGCACGGACGCGACGAAGATCTGCGGCGCTTGAAGCCTCGGTTAATTTCTCGACAGTTTTCTTCATAGTCTCAAGTTCATCGCTCAACTTTGTTGCGGCAGCAGTCGAATTTTTCTCGCGCTCTAGTTGCTCTTTGAGATCTTTAACCAATGGGTTATCGCTCGAATCTGAATTAGATCTCCCGCTTTTTACGAGAAATCCAATAAGAATTCCAACAACTAGCCCGATTATTACGCCCATAATTACATCCATGCCCGTATCGTGGCAGGAAGCACTGACAAACCCGCGTAGGCTCTACTCCTTGTGAGCCTCTCTATTGGAATTGTCGGACTACCAAATGTGGGCAAATCGACCCTTTTTAACGCTCTGACCAAGAACAACGTTCTAGCGGCCAACTATCCCTTCGCCACTATCGAACCCAATGTCGGAATCGTCGGAGTTCCAGATGCCCGCCTTCCTAAACTTGCCGAGATCTTCACCTCAGAAAAAATCTTGCCGGCCGTAGTTTCATTTGTAGATATCGCTGGAATTGTTAAGGGCGCATCTGAAGGCGCTGGCCTTGGAAATAAGTTCTTAGCAAACATTCGCGAGACCGATGCAATTTGCCAAGTCATTCGAGTATTCAATGATGAGAATGTAATGCGTGAAGGCGAACGAGCCGCAGCATTTGTTGATCCCGCTTCGGATATCGAAGTTATTAATACCGAACTTGGTTTAGCCGACCTTCAGACAATTGAAAAGGCAGTTCCACGGTTAGAGAAAGAAGCGCGCATCAAGAAAGAAGTTGCGCCAGTTCTCGCCGCAGTTAAAGAAGCGCAAGAGATTTTAAATGCCGGCAAATTACTTTATGGCTCAAAAGTTGATTTAACTTTAATTGCTGACTTACATTTGATGACTGCAAAGCCATTCCTATATGTTTTCAATGTTGATGCCGCCGAACTTGCAGATGCCGACCTTCGCAAGAAGTTGTCAGCTCTTGTTGCGCCATCAGAAGCAATCTTCTTGGATGCAAAAACGGAAGCCGAACTTGCCGAACTCGATGATGCCGATGCCATGGAATTACTTTCAGCAATCGGACTCGATGAGCCAGGCCTTTCAACACTTGCAAGAGTTGGCTTTAACACTTTAGGTTTGCAAACTTATTTAACTGCGGGTCCAAAAGAAACACGCGCTTGGACCATTCATAAGGGAGATACTGCGCCTGTCGCAGCTGGTGTCATTCACACCGATTTCCAAAAAGGTTTCATTAAGGCCGAAATCGTTGCATTTAACGATTTAGTTGATGCAGGTTCAATGGCGGAAGCCAAAGCCCGCGGCAAGGTTAGAATGGAAGGCAAGGAATATGTAATGTCCGATGGCGATGTAGTGGAATTTAGGTTTAATAACTAATGACAAAAATAAGATACGAGAAGAGCCCATATATAACTGGCGAACTCAAGAAGCGCGATGAACTCCGTAACGTAGCAATTATTGCGCACGTGGATCATGGCAAGACCACATTGGTCGACGCGATGTTGTCTCAGTCCGGTGCCTTTTCAGAGCACCAGAAAGAGGGCGAGAACCGCGACCGCGTAATGGATTCAATGGATCTAGAACGTGAAAAGGGAATCACAATTCTTGCTAAGAACACTTCGATTCACCGCGGTGATCAAATTGTTAACATCATTGATACTCCGGGCCACGCCGACTTTGGTGGCGAAGTTGAACGCGGACTTGAAATGGTTGACGGCGTTATCTTGTTGGTCGATGCATCTGAAGGTCCACTTCCGCAAACCCGTTTCGTACTTCGTAAAGCGCTTGAGAAAAATCTTCCAGTAATTCTCGTAATCAATAAGGTAGATCGTCCCGACTCACGTATTCCAGAAGTAGTGGATGAGGCTTACGGATTGTTCATGGACCTTGATGCAAATGATGATCAAATTGAATTTCCCGTTGTCTATGCATCTGCAAAGGCCGGACGCGCATCAATGAATCGCCCAGAAAATGGTGTGATGCCTGATCGCGAAAACTTGGATGCGTTATTTGAAGTTATTTTCAATACGATTCCAGCTCCGGTTTATCACGAAGGTGCACCGCTACAAGCACACGTTACAAACTTGGACTCATCTCCTTATCTTGGTCGTCTTGCACTTTGCCGAATTCGCGAAGGTGTAATTAAAAAGGGCGAGAACGTAATGTGGATGAAGACCGATGGAACTAGTGAACGCGTAAAAATTGCCGAACTCCTTATTACTGATGGCCTAGTGCGTGTACCTGCACTTGAAGCTGGACCTGGAGATATCGTCGCTATCGCGGGAATTGAAACAATTACCTTGGGCGAAACTCTTGCCGATCTCGAAAAGCCATACGCGCTACCGTTAATCATCGTTGACGAACCATCAATCTCGATGACAATTGGTATCAATACCTCACCTATTGCTGGACAAGAAGGAAAGCTTCTTACGGCGCGGCAAGTTAAGAACCGTCTCGATGCCGAGTTAGTCGGTAACGTCTCACTTCGCGTACTTAATACCGAACGTCCCGATACTTGGGAAGTTCAAGGTCGAGGTGAATTACAACTTGCAGTATTAGTTGAAATCATGCGTCGTGAAGGTTTCGAATTAACAGTTGGTAAACCACAAGTAGTTGTGAAGACAGTTGATGGAAAACTTCAAGAGCCAATGGAACGTCTCTCAATTGATATTCCAGAAGATTACCTAGGTGTTGTAACTCAACTTATGGCGCTTCGTAAAGGTCGCATGGAACAAATGGTTAACCACGGTACTGGTTGGATTCGTATGGATTACAAAGTTCCATCACGTGGACTTATTGGATTCCGTACCGAATTCTTAACTGAAACTCGCGGAACCGGCTTGCTTCACCACGTATTTGATGGTTACGAAAACTGGAACGGTGAAATCCGTACCCGTCTTAGCGGATCACTTGTAGCCGATCGTCGCGGAACTGTTACTGCTTACGCAGTTGATGGCGTCCAAGAGCGTGGCGTAATCTTCCTTGAAGTTGGCACCGAAGTTTATGAAGGAATGATTGTTGGCGAGAATTCACGTACCGAAGATATGGATGTAAATATTATTCGGGAAAAGAAGCTAACAAATATGCGTTCATCTGGTGCTGACGATGCGAACCGAATTATTCCGCCAAGGTTGCTAAACCTTGAGCAAGCACTTGAGTTCTGTCGCGAAGATGAGTGCGTTGAGGTAACTCCAAAACACGTTCGCGTTCGCAAGACAATCCTTGACCAAAATGAGCGAGCACGTAACGTTGGCCGCGCCAAGAAGGTTAATCAGAACGCCGAATAACGGGTATTTGTCGGCGGCCTTGGGTTAGATAGCCCTATGGCCGAGCGTGGAGCAAGTAGCGAATCTAAAAAGATTGAGCTGATTCGCCCTGTTCTAACTGCGACAAATTTCCTGCCAACCGCAGAACAAAAAGCGGTAATTGAATCAGTTGCAAAGCGGCTAGCTGTTCTCGGTGCACCGGGAACCGGAAAGAGTGCGACTTTAGTTGCAAGCGTTGTCGAACTAATTAAATCTGGCTTCGATCCCAATTCAATTCTGGTTTTAACCTATGGCCGCGAACGCGCTTCCGAACTTCGAGATCAGATAGTTATTCAATCTGGTGCCAATGCATTTGAACCGATTGTTCGGACTTTTCACTCGCTAGCATTTTCAATCATCAATACTCAAGAGACACCTGATGATCCAAAATATGTTCTAATTTCGGGTGGCGAACAAGATTCCTTTATCCGTGGATTATTGGCTAGCCCCGAATATTCACCACAAATAGAGTGGCCACAAGTTCTAGAGCCTGCGCTTTCAACGAAGGGTTTTGCCCGTGAACTTCGTGATCTAATTTTACGTGCCAGTGAACGCAATTTCACTTATAAAAAGCTGATTGAGAAATCAAAACTTCTAAATGAATCATGGTGGGAACCCGCAGCTAATTTCTGGAAAATTTACGATGAAGTACTTGGGATTCGTTATGGGTTTATCTCCGGAGCTGCAAAGCGAATAGATTCCAGCTCTATTATTTCCCAAGCGATCAGCGATCTAAATTCTTCAGCAAAAATCCGCGAATCCTTTCAAAACAAATTTAAATTAATAGTTGTCGATGAGTTCCAAGAGAGCGATCAATCACAGCGCGATCTTCTAAATTTGCTTGCAAGTGATCGAGTAATTTTATTTGCTGATCCACACTCCGCGATTGGCCAATTCCGAGGCGCCGATCCTGAAGGTGTGAAGCAATATCTTGCTGCCAATAACTTCACCCAACTCGCTTTAACAACGCCACTTAGAACTCCAGATGAGATAACTGCGCTAACTTCTGCGATTGCCGCCAAGTTTCGAAATCCAGTTACCTCATTTAAAGCAGTTGGCGGCGACGCCCAAAAAGCCACAAATAGCGGGGTTATAGATGTAGCGAAGCTAGCTAGCCAATCAGATTGCGCCAATTACATCGCACATGCTTTTCGCAGTGCACATCTTCGAGATGGAATAGCTTGGTCACAGATGGCGGTAATTCTTCGCTCACCTGGCGCCGGTATCTCGGCGATTTCTCGCGCCTTTGCACTTAATAACATTCCAATTCAAATTGATTCCGACGCTCTCGCACTTGGCGAAAATCCTGCGATTAAACCAATACTCACGATTGCGCAGATTGCACTTGGAAAAATTAAGCTCACCGCAAATAACTGGGACTTAATTGAAGAGGTTCTATTCTCTGAATTTGGTGGGGCAGATGCGCTATCACTTCGCCAGATGCGCATTGATATTGGTAAATTGCGCGAAACTGGCGAAAACGCTAAATCTTCGACCCAAGTAATTCTTGAAATTCTTGATCAGAACGACGCTCCTCTTCCTTGGGAACAACTGCTTTCGCTAAAACGAGTTGCAGATGTAATAAGTGAGGCGCGCAAAGTTGTTCGCATGAACTCAAAAGGTTCAAATAAAGTTGATATTGCAGATTTGATATGGGCTATCTGGAGCAACGCTAAAAATTATGATGGTGATTCTCTCGCAACAGCCTGGCGAAATCGCGCACTTAAAGGTGGGATACGTGGTGCAAGTGCAGATCGCGATCTAGATGCGGTTATCACGTTATTTGAATCAGCGCGTAGATTCGCAGAACGTATGCCAGGAAGTGATCCCCAACTTTTCTTAGATCAATTGCTGAGTGAATCAATTGCAAGTGATGCGATTGCGGCACACGGGCAGCGTGGTGAAGTAGTAAGTGTTATGACGGTTCATAGCGCTAAGGGTTTGGAGTGGGATTTAGTTGCAATAACTGGGCTACAAGAAGGAGTTTGGCCAAATCTGCGCCAGCGCGGTTCGCTTCTTGGTAGCGAGCGATTAGTTGAAGCAGAGCGATCCCAATTAGTAGCAAGACGAGAGATTGAAATAAGCGCAGCAAACGCTCTAATTGAAGATGAGCGCCGCCTGCTAAATGTTGCGGTTTCTAGGGCTAAAAAGCGGTTAGTTGTAACGGCATATTCCAAAGAAGATGACTCGGAACCATCACCATACTTTGAAGAGATTTATGAGTTTGTAACTGGTGAATCTGCAATGGATGCCGATAACTCTGGTCTGCCACGTGCGCTAACTCCACAAGCTTTAGTTTCAACTTTGCGCCGTGATCTAGAGAGCACAGATTCAAGCAAGCAAGAGTTTGCTGCAAGATTACTCAACACCTTAGCCGCAAATGAAATAGCAAGTGCAAAGAGTGAAAATTGGCTTGGGGGATTAGCTATCAGTACAGCTGAACCAGTATTGCCACCAGATGCTGAAGTTTCAGTTTCGCCAAGCAATCTTCAATCTTTCTCTGAATGTGGATTGAAATGGTTTATTGAAAAAAGCGGTGGTCGCGATGGTGATTCAACAGCGCAATTACTAGGAATCGCAATCCACTCGCTTGCAGCGATGATGAAAACGGAACCAGGTTTAAGTTATGAAGATTTAGTCAACCGCCTAGAAAACGGTTGGCAGCTCATCGATGGAAATAAGGGTTGGGTTCGAGATTATCAATTTAAGAAAGCTTTAGAGAAGTTAGAGAAGTTCTATAATTGGCATTCGGAGAATAAGGCCAATCGAACTCTCTTCGCAGTTGAAGCAGAATTCTCTAAGGTAATTGGTAGGGCGCTTTTCAATGGAAGTGTTGACCGAGTTGAAATTGATAGCGAAGGTCGAGTTTATATCGTTGATTTAAAGACCGGTGCCTCCGATATTTCAAAGGCAAAGTCTGAAGAGAACAAACAGTTAGCGGGATACCAACTTGCAGTTTATGAAGAGGCCTTCAAGGAAGAATCTCCAGGTAAGCAAAGTGCTGGCGCCGAACTTCTTTTTCTTGGTAACGACTCAAAATCTGCCTCTGCCAAACCACAATTACCTAAAGATCATCAGAAAGTTCTCGGCGAAGTAATCGCTGCCGCCGATGCGATGTCAGCAAATGAATTTATTGCCACGGTAAATGATCGCTGTCGAACCTGCGCCGTTAAAGGACTTTGTCCGATCCAGCCACACGGGCGGACGGTGATTGATCAATGACACCTGAAAAAATTGAAATTGCTATTAAGTATTCAGCGCAAGATATTGGGGATGCACTTCGCACGATTGATCCAAAATTTAGAGGACCAAGCGAAGAGCAGATTCCAATTATTGAATCTCTTCATCTCGGACCCACAGTTGTAATCGCTGGCGCTGGTTCTGGAAAAACTGAAACCATGAGCGCCCGGGTGCTCTGGTTAGTTGCAAATGGGATTGTTTCACCGAGTGAAATTCTTGGTTTAACTTTCACCAGGAAGGCCGCTGGTGAACTCGCATCGCGTATTAGAAAGCGGCTGCGCCAACTTCGCCAAATTGGATTGCTTCCTAACGATCCAATTACTAAATCAGAGCTAGATATTGCAGTAACAGTTTCGACTTATCATTCATACGCCGGTCGCGTCCTATCTGAACATGCTATCCGCATGGGAGTTGATGCAAGTTCTGATCCAATTGGTGAAGCCGCAGCTTGGCAGATCGCAAATAACATTGTAAATAATTTTGCAAGCGAAGCAACTAATGGCAGCGATATCACTCATTCTGCGAAAACAATCGTTGACAAAGTTATGGCTCTCTCTGCGGCACTTGGTGAGCACGGCGTTACTACGGATCAAGTGCGAAGTTTCTCGGAATCTATGCTTGATAACTTTGCAACCATCTCAGATAGCAAATCAAATGAACCAGTTCGAGATTTGGCGGCCTCACTAAAAGAGCGGCTTGCAATTCTGCCAATGATTGAAGAGTATGAACGATATCGCTTCGATCGCGGCCTCTTAACTTTCAATGATCAGATGTCATTAGCCGCAAAATTGGTTACTCAAGATTTCGGTCAAGAAATTATTGAAAATGAGCGTAGTAAATTTAAGATTGTTCTACTTGATGAGTATCAAGATACTTCGGTTAGCCAGGTGAAATTCCTATCCGCGCTTTTTGGCCAAGGCCATGCGGTAACTGCAGTTGGAGACCCAAACCAAGCTATTTACGGGTGGCGCAGCGCAAGCGCTCAGACACTCGATACCTTCGGTAAACACTTCATCGGCAAGAGTTCTGCGAAGTGTTTTGAACACACCCTCTTAACCACTTGGCGCAATGATGAAAATATTCTAGAGATTGCAAATCGCACCGTAGATAAAATCGGTGAAATAATTGTTGGTCGCGGTGGCACAGCTGCAAGTGTGAAACGACTTAAGTTGCGTAAAGGTGCTGGCAAGGGCGAGCTGCTCTGTGGGCAATATGAAACTCTACAGATGGAGGCAATGGGAATTGCTGACCACTTTGAAAAGCACTGGTTTGCACCAGAGCGAACTGCTGATCTAGACGAGCCACAAACATTTGCGGTCTTAGTTAGATCCCGTAAATATATTGGTGAGATTGAACAAGCGCTTCGTGCTAAGAATATTCCAGTAGAAGTTGTTGGACTTGGTGGCTTAATTCATGTGCCAGAAGTTGCAGATATTTTGGCGCTCCTTCGCACCCTAACTTTTCCCGAAAACGGTAGCTCGCTTATGCGTTTGCTTACCGGACCAAGACTTGCGCTAGGCCCTAGAGATTTAGCGGGACTCGGAAAGTTCTCGAGATCCTTAGTTGCGAATTTCGATCAATCGCTAAGT
>Ga0194048_10001788_pt1 | contig 10667 bp, 11 predicted proteins | sample JunL225m_MetaG_FD_161685 | JGI IMG/M metagenome (GOLD analysis project Ga0194048, IMG submission 161685) | Anoxic zone freshwater microbial communities from boreal shield lake in IISD Experimental Lakes Area, Ontario, Canada - Jun2016-L222-5m | ecosystem: Environmental > Aquatic > Freshwater >... | reverse complement strand
CGCCATTTTGCAGTCCATCGTGATTACAAATTTGTCCGTATCCAAAGCTATCGCGTGGGCGAAAAGTCACGGCTATCACGACGTTCCGGACGTAGAACCGCACAGCATTCGGTTTCGTCAATATGATCCTCACCCGCTCGAACGTGAGGGCTATTACTTCCGCACCAAACCCTTCAAGCACGGATATTTTGTGTTCGCTATTAAGCCATAACCTTTCTTCTAAACATACTAAATGGCGTATCCAGTGCAGAACATCGAGCGTCAGCTGGAACTTGGTAAGCAGCAGAACGGCGTAGTCATTCGTCAGCCGTCATCTGCGCTGTTTGGAATTAATAGCTTGGATCGGTATGCAAACTATTCCGTGACCCTGAACTCCCAGCGGTACAACAATCCTACGACTCCGTATGCATTCAGTATCCAGAAGGCACAGGTTCTCGCGCCTGGTCTCTTCACGCGGTTCGGTGTGACCGAGTGTACGTTCAGTTGGACGATCCCGACAATCACCGCGAGGAATTGTGCGATTGGACTTTCGTATACTCCGGGTGGATTTGGAGTTGGAGCTACGACTGGCTACACGATCCAAGTGCCGTTCGGTTGGTACACAGCTTCCAATCTTGCAACTACGCTCCAAGCTCTTATTCGGTCTGCGACAACGAATAGCTCTTTCACGGTCACCATTGATTCTGTTAGCAGTGCATTCACGTTCGCATCGACTAACGCGGACTGCTTCACGCTGTATCCGGTGCAGAGCTTCGGTGCGACATACACCACAGCTGGTCTGTATACAATGCTTAATCTTGGGCCGAACACCTTCGCACAGGACATTCAGGTTCTCTCTGCATCTTCGAACGCCGCATCTACGGTGGACTTCTTGCTGAATAGCACAGAGGGATTTGCAGTGAACGGCAAGGTTACGACAACCGGGTTCACTCCTGCCGGATTCAACGTTACATCTGCGACCATCACAGCTATCGGCACTGTCGCAGGTACGGGACAGCCGTATATCCGCGTGACGGCCTCTGCAACTGGCTCGGCATCTGTCGTGGGTAAAATTATTGTAACGGGCAATGCTCTCTCTATCCAGCAGGGAGGCGTACCCCAGATGCTCTCCACTGATTTTGTAGATATCGTTTGCACCCAGCTCACCGGAGATCAGGGTGTAAAGGATTGTTCGACCGCGCAGTCTGTTCGTGATGTGCTGTGTCGTATGTATCTGGATAATGGTCTCAACACGAGTCCGCAGACGCTCGGCACTACGCCGTTCACTACGCATCGTGCCTTCCCGTACCCGAAGCAGATTAAGTGGCTCGGTCAACGCAACATTGGTAATTTGCTATTCGAGGTCTATGATGATCGTGGCAACCTACTCACGACTGGTGAGCCGACTGCATCTGGATACACGACCCAGTTCACCGATGTTATGCAGGGTGATTTCCAGCTGACGCTACTTTTGAGTGAGAACTAATTACGAATGGTGCTTGATAAGGTGGTCGTGGATACTGGCCTGACGCACACGCTCCGGACGTACACTGCCTACGTCGTGCAGGTGATCGGGCATTTTACCGGCGTGGCGCTTGAAACCGCCGATCTGGTTCTGTCCCGGAACGAAGAACGTCTTCCACTTGTGTCCGTGATGCTTCTCAACAAAGTCAAAGTCCTTCGCCTCAACGGTCGCAGGGACAGGTTCAAGTTTAATTGCCGACGCAGGGCCAACGCGCAGACGGAAAAGCTCCTGTGGAGAGCGTCGAGGGAAGATATCTGTCTTTGCAATCTCCATTTGTCCTATCAATCTCAAAACATTCTGTCGCATTGAATAAACAAAATGGAAGGCACAGCAACCGAGTCAGTTCAGGAGGTTCTCTTTCGTCGTCTGCCGGACAAGGATATTTACTATGCTGACCCCACGAATAGTGAGGTGCAGATGATCCCCACCACGCAGAACACCCGTTACACACAGGCGTTCACGTCGCTTGGTGGAGGCACGAGTGTCTTCCTTATCCCCGCGCAGAGCGGTCAGGTGCAGGACATCGTTCTTCAATTCCAGCTCCAAGCCGGTACGTCCGGTAGCTCTTCCAATATGGCTCTCCCGCTGGGCTGGGGCTACTCGCTTATCAAGTCGATCAGCTACCGCATTGCTGGGTCTACCCAGTTCTTCCAGACCGGTCAGCAAAGCCTTCTTCACGCGCTTTCCCGCGCGACTGACGGCAACGCGAAAGACCAGATGTTCGCACTCGGCGGTTCGGCCATCACGACGGACGCTGGTTTCCAGTCCAGCTCCAATTACGCGTATGTCTGGCTTGACCTACCGTGGACTCGCCCGACTGCACCTGGTAAGCCGGTTGGTGTCTGCACGGATCTCCTCGCGTCCCAGATCCAGATCCAGGTTGAGCTTTTCCCTCTGGCCTCGATTGTGTCCGCGTCCAACGTGTCGCTCATTCCCTCGACGTTGCAGTCCCTCTCATCTGCGTCGTTCACGGTGCAGGTCGCACAGCTCAACAGCCGTGATGACTCGATGGCCGCTGTGAAGCCGATGCAGGACATCGTCTATCGTCAGCCGGTCGAGTTCCTGAACCAGGAGCAGTCAATTTCGCTCGGTAGCAATACTGGGTCGCAGACGGCTCTCCTTACGGGTTTCCGCAACGGCACGTTGAAGAAGGTGATGTGTTGGCTCACGCGCAACAGCGAACAGGTGCAGTCCAATACCTCTGCGGTGAATATCTGCAAGTGCTATGCGCCGACTTCTATGCAGCTCACGTATGCGGGTAACGTGTACGCCAATTACACGCAGGGTGCTTCCCCGCTCTGGAACATCGTCAACGGCAGTGTTCCTCCGTATGTGTCTGCCGCACCGCTCTCCTACGCCAATCCGGGCTTCACATCGACGGCGACGAGCAACGCGTACAGCTGGGCCGAGCTTCCTCTCGCGCAGACCTTCGACTCGCTGGTGACTGGAAATGTGCTGGTTCAGGAGGGATTGAGTGTGACGAACGGCTCGATGCAGCTTGTCCTCACGACTCCTTCGGCGCAGACGGACTGGGTTCTCCACCTTTCGTATGTGTATGCGGCGGCTCTCACCTACCAGAACGGATCGGCGGAGTTTGTCTTCTAATCACACAGGAGCAAGTCCTTTGCGTGTCGCACAGCTCCTCATTCATCATCACTATCCTCACAGGCCGAAGCAATGAGCTTTTCAAAATATTCAAGGACTACTTTGCCTTTGGGCTTGTCCTCAACAATCTTCGCACGTTCACGTTTCAGGCCACCACTCCCCGCAGGAACTCCTGTTGGAATTGGCTGACTTGCAGGAAGCTTACCCTCTGCCTTCATTCTCGCTATTGTGCGTGGGTGGAAATCACACTCATCATAGATGCTCGATGACGGAGGTTGACGTGCAGGTCTCGGCATTTGTAATTCGCTGATAGAATTTATCGCGTAATCTATTAAGTACAACGATGGTTGATATCCCGGATAAGCCATTCGAATTAAAATTATCCACAGACGGAAGTGGAAATTCCGTGATGTGTATTGGAAGCACCAAGTCCGGCAAATCGTATGCACTGCGCTACATCTTGAAGACATATTTCTCCAAGCATCTTGGCGTGATGATGACGAACAGCCCACAGGCCGAGATCTATACGGATATGAAAATTATCCAGTCGCCGGAGTATATTCCACAGGTGATTAAGGATATGGCCTACATTAACGAGAAGACCAAGAACCACTACGATTTTTTAGTGGTGCTTGATGATATTGTAACCAACGTGAAGAATGACAAGGAGATCTTGAAGCTACTCACGATCCGGCGTAATTCTGCAATGTCTACGATTATGTGTTCGCAGGGAATTACTCTGTTAAGTGCAGTTGGCCGAACGAACGTGAACTTCGTCCTTCTTTTCAAGCAGAACACAGACCAAGAGCGAGAGAAAATTATCAAGACCTATCTGTCTTCGTATTTTCCAAAGGAGATGAAGATGCGCGAACGTATCCATTGGTTTCGCGTCAACACCGAAGACCATCATTTCATCTGCCTCGATACGCTGAACTCTGTAATCTACCGGACTAAAATCAGTGAGTAATGTAAATGTCGATGTTGACGGCAAATACGCAATCTGCACCCAACGTGTTTTTCTTTGCTACGTCAACCGCGCCGGTAGTGACGAGTCCGTTGAGCGTATTGAATGGAACGTCCAATTTTGTAACGCAAGTGACGGCAGGTTCAAACACAGGAGGTATCCGGGTGGATAATTATCCGCTCACTGCAACTCCTATTGGCTCTATGGTTTTTTCCAATACAAGTGGAGTACTGACGAGTGCAATCAGTTTGGGAAATGTTCCTGTCTTTCAGCTGACGAGTTCGCAGTATGGAACGGCAACAATCAGGGGATCGCTGAATATACTTAACTCCAATACTGGAAACATAATTGAACTTGCAGACCGCGTTATTGGAGTGAATGGAAACACGAGTTTTACCCTGAACGACTCGAATGTGCTTATCCAGTCCAACACAACGATAGACAACAGCAATCTCTATGTTGGCGCATCGAACAGAACCAGTTTGAAGCTTGGAAGCAACCTTATCGTGTTTCAGGGAAACTCGTTTAGCTCAAATGCAACCATTTCGTACACATCGCCGACATTGTCGATTAACACGAGTAATTTGTATACGCCGAACATCTTGACAAACTCGATAAACTCGGGAGGCGCATTGACGATTGGATTCTCGGGAACTTCAAATGTATCCATCGCACAGCTGACGCAGTTATCCGGGAACGGAAGCAATGGTCTTGCGATTGGTTCAAATAGTACGCAGGTGGATATTTCCAACGTTACGAGCATCAGTGGAAACGCGGCTACACTGACGATTGGTGCTAACAGCTCGACAACGAACGTCTGCAACGTTGCAAACGTTTCAGGGAACGGGAATGCGCTGACAATCGGGTCAAACAGCTCAACCTCGACACTTCTCAATACAATCTTGATTCGCGGAAACGGAAGCTCGATGGTGATTGGAAGCAATTCCAGTGATCTCGTGATTTCCAACGTTACGAGCATCATTGGGAATGGTTCAGCTATGACGATTGGAACGAATTCAAGTGCAGTTGCGTTATCAAACATAGCAACGATCAATGGTGCAGTATATCCCCAGTTGGCCGTAGTGTCGAACGTTGCTATCACAGGACTAACCTACAACAACAACTCCGGAACGGTCTCGTGGGGTTTTACAAGTCCATATGCGCTACCAACATCTAACGCGTGGTATATGTTTCAGCTCAACGTTACGTTCTCGACAAGTGGCGGAACACTTGGAGGCCCGGTTACAACAACGAAGCTTGGAACAATGGACTCTGGAAGCAATGCATTTTATTCGGTTTCCCAAACACAGACAGGAATCTATGACCCAATCTTTCAGTACACCGAAACATTCATCGGGCAGACCGGAACAAGTCCATCGATCACGTTCAGTGAAACCCAGCAGTTTTGGACGAATAACCCAAGCTCGATCTCCGCTGTTGTAAGAATGATTTACTACCGGATAGGATAAGAGATGTCTCTGTTGGCAAATAACACGCAATCTGCACCGGGCGTATATTTCTTTTTGAGAAATCCCGTTCCATACCTGTCGGTTGCGCCAAGCAATAGCGATGTACCTACTCGTCAAGCCGGTCAAGTTATATTGACGAACGTCGGCGGAAATCTGTACGTGAATGGAAGTGTAGTAGGCACATCGTCAAACTGGTCGTTATTCCCCGCGATCTCCAATACGATCTATATGGACTCGTCAAACACGATTACCAACATTGGTTCAAATTTATATTTTGACGGCAACCTGATTGCCAACGCGACTGATATTTCCAATGTAGGAGATTGGGCGTTATACAATGCAGTCGCAGATGTGAAGCTCTCCAACTCCGGAAGCAACTACTCGATTACGGGTGCAAGGAACATTACGGCCATTAGCAATGTATCGGCAGGTTCAGTTACCTCGTCCGGGAATGTAAGTGGAACGCTCGGCACATTCACCACAGGCGTAATTTCCCCATTCCATTCCAACTCCGGCAATCTTATCCTCACCTGTGGAAGCAACCTGTCGCTGTACGCAACCAACAACATTTCAAATTCGTTCAGCAGTGCTTTCAATGTCTTTGGCGACAAGGGAAGCGACTATACTGACTTCTGCTACACCAATTTTTCGAACAAGGGTGGAAAAGGTGGAAGCATCAATTTTGTTGCCGACGGAGGCCAAGTGAATATCGGCGGAACAAATTACGGCATCGGCGGACAGATCAATTTAACTGCAAATTCGCCGTTAGTCTTTCCATACAACTTGACCTCTGCAATTAAACTTTCAGCCGCGTCTGTTCTGTCGTACGCAGGTGCAGTGACTCCTCTTGGATCGTTAGCCGGATACAATTACATTCAGGCGACGTTGGGTGTCAATATCGTCGCAGGGTCAATCGCAGGTGCGCTTCCCAATACCGCAGGTACAAACTACTTATATGGAGCGAACGGCACAAAGATCCGCAATTATCTTTATACCGATACCATCGCCAACGATACGGGCGTTGACCTTCGCATTCAGGCCGATACGGGTAGGTCGAGTGGCGGCTCTAACAACGTCTATCTCTCCAACGTGAAGTCAATTATTATGGAGGGTAGCAATGGTGAAGCAGGTAGCTTGATGAGTATCGATGGCTCGTACATCACCAGCAGTAGTAACAAGGGCAACTCCTTCATCAAGAACTTCGCGGGGTTTGATAACATCGGCTACATCAACTCGCCTGGTGCGGGTTCGTTCGGTGGGGTTCTGGCTGGAAATAGCGTGAAAGGTCTTACGCTACAAGGATCGTCCCTTCAACCCTATCTGGGATACTTTCCTGGTGGACGCTGTGACCTCACTCTACTTGCGCCTTCTACACCCGGAGAAGCAGTTGTGAATAACGATATCGTCCTGACCGCGTCGTGCAATATCCGGCTCAACGTTTCAAACAGCGGCCAAGTTCTTATCAATGGGACTTTGAATATGTGTAATAACAGCATCAGCAACATTTCTAATCTGTATAGTGCGGGAATAATTGGTGTTGATCGCAATGCACTTATATTTGGCTCTTCGTTCAGTCGTCTAACGAGTGAAAGCAATCTTGCTGTTGAGAGTGTAACTGGTTATGTTGAGTTGAATGCGAATGCCGGAGCTGGGACTATCTATTTGTCTGCGAGTAACATCGAAGCGCGTGGCAAACTGAATATGCTTAATAACGCCATCAGCAATGTCGGGTCTATGACGATGACTTCTGCTGGAAACGTGAATATGTCCGGAGGCAATATTAGTAACGTCGGCAACATCTTCGGGTCGAATCTAACGGTGAGTACGGGTGGAAATTTAACGTTGACCTCGTCCACTGGCGGAGCAACATACCTCAACAACACGAATGTTTATATCAACAATGGAAACCTCAATATGCAAAACAATAGCGTTGGCGGAGTGAATAGATTGGTATTTAACTCGGGAGCGGAACTATCTAACGATGCCGGAAATATAAGGGTGGTGAGTGGAAACCTGAATATGAATGGTGCTACAATTTGCAACGTTGGAAGCGTACTTGGATCGAATTTGACGGTGAGTACGGGTGGCAACCTGACGTTGGCCTCGTCCACTGGCGGTGCTATTGTAATGTGTAACACGACTGGGATATATGCAACTCTGTATATGAACTCTCATACCATCGAGCAAATTACGGGACTCTATTACGATTATGGTGGAAGAACAACGGCGTTCACTTCGGGAGGCCGCAATTATCTCGATATGAATGCACCCAATTCGAATGTGTCCGGTGTTGGTAATCTTCGTTTCTTCTCTGATGGTGGATACATCATTTTAGATAACAATATAGCTATACAGGGCAACGGCTCTAACTATGTTGGTATGTATAGTGGCGGAGCGGGAATGTCGATAGCCAGTGATAACAACCTTTATTTCACTGGTAATGGAAATGGTGGAATAGATAAATATGCAAACTTCCAAGAGACAAATGTAGCATTCAATACTGGAACTGCCGGATCGTTGAGTATTTATATGAATAGTAATGCTATTCGCAATGTTGGTACGTTTACAAGAAATTTGGGTTCGGCTGTTGTGTCTCAACCTGTTATTCAATATGGAACAGCAACAGGGTCAGGAAGCAGTGGAACTGTATCCGTAACCATTCCAACTGCATATACCAGTTCAAGTTCCTATGTGGTTCAGGTGACGATGCGTGATAGTCCAACCGCACAGCTATACGCCACGCCCACAGCATCAAACACCTTCACGATCGGGTGGAGTTCAGCAGGAGGAGGTACGCAGAATATTATGTGGACTACATTCGGTACTTAAACGTCAATCGCGAAAAGACGAATGTTGCTTTTTAAGTAAAAATGGGTGGCAGTGAAGGTGGTGCAAAGATTAGCGTGGCGCAGATGAAGAAGGAACTCCGGGAGCTTCGTAAGTCCCATATGCCTCCGCTCTCCAAGATGAAGAAGCACGAGGTTATGGCGGAAATCGAGCATCACAAGAAGGCGAAGGGCCACGTCGAGGCGGTTGAGAAGAAGATGGAGGCAGAGGAGAAGAAAATTGAGAAGACGGAGAAGAAGGTTGCAAAGAGCGTGAAGACGGACAAGCCGGTCGAGGCGATGAAGGAGATCAAGAAGGCAGGTGATAAGATGGAGAAGGCCAAGAAGGAGGTGCGTCGCAAGGAGGTCAGTGAGAGCAAGGAGGAGAAGATGGAGGAGAAGGAGAAGCCCAAGTTCCAGGAGAAGCTGATCGCCGCATCACCGGAGGCGGTTCGTAATCGTTTCAATCGCAAGAAGGAGATGACGAAGGACACGTTTTAATTTACGGACGTTAAGTAATGCCGTTCAGCGCGAGACACCGCTTTATGAAAGTGTATGGATTGCACTATGGCTGGAATATGAAGCTTGAAGACATCGCGGAGTATAGCGGTGAATCGGTCGAAGTGTTGAAGGGAATATACGATGCTAAATTCGAGGAGTGCAAGAAGAACGCCGAGAGTATGAACGCAGTGTATATGCACTGCAATCACGTCCGTACAGAAACTCCTACGATATGCAAAACCATTCAGTTCCACGAAGGGGTTAGAAAGGTGGACTTCAAATGAACGGGGAAAATTGTTGGGGAGTATTAAATGTCGGTTGTTGATGTCTCAAAGATTACTATGGACGTGGCTGGTGATATTCTTACACTGACACTGGGCGATACCTCGTGCAAGGTCAAGCTTCCTCGCGGTGAGCGTGGGCCTCCGGGTCGTGATGGTATCAGCATTCGCGGTGAGAAGGGCGAGAAGGGTGATAAGGGTGATCCTGGACTTGCTGGACGCGATAGCATTGTGCCTGGCCCACAGGGAGTTCCGGGTGCAGAGGGACAGCGCGGAGGTATGCCGAAGTTTTCGATCGGTCAGGTTGTCGTCGGCGAGACGGCAAGTATCGTGCAGAATGGAAGCGACGAACAGCCTGTACTGAATTTTGTAATTCCGCGCGGACATCAGGGCATCGCCGGACAGAAGGGTCGCGACGGCAAAGATGGGTCTCACGAGTTTATTCAGGTTCGCTCGATGGGACACTGCCCTCGTTTCAACAATGAGTTCCTGGCGACGCATATCATCTGCGACGGCGTGATTGATCTGCCGGATATGACAGAGGCCGATGTTGGAGCTTGGACTGTGTTGAAGACGTTTGACCGACTGACCGTGACTGGCCTGATGGAGGGAACTGGGCTTGTGATGGATAAGACCAGTCGCAAGTTTGTCGTGATCCCGTATGGCGACAAATTTAAATTCTCTGCGTTCTAATAATGCCGAGTGAGTTAATCGAGCTAATCGAGTTTCTTCGTGAGAATCCTCCTGCAAACAGCTTCGTCGCAGTGCAGATGTACGAACAGATTAAGTTGAAGGTGGTGGATCTACTAACGCTGGGACTCTCACGTGAAGCTCGGCGTGAGGTCTATCGGGTGTTGTTTGCACCAAAGGACTCTGGGATTTCTCGGCTTCCGCTTTGAAGATTGTAATTTCAACAAGTCCATTGCACTCGTCCGGCTTGGCTGTCTTGTAGGACTTGAACTTGGAGTTGAAATGATTGATAGATTCAGCTGGTAAAGGTGGGGAAATTTCAGCCAGACGTTCATAGTCATCGCGTACCTTCTTTAAGAGGTCGTGTGCGGTCATTCGCTCCTCACGAGGAAGTGAAAGCTCGATCATAAGAAAACGGAAATTCCTTGCATATTGGATTGCACTGATGCGATGGCCTTCTGCTCGTTTCGACCACTGGAAGTATGACCCAGTCGTGTTAAGAATAGAAACAAAGAGAGATGCAACGCCCAACATAATCGACGCGAACTGCTGGTCGCTAAACATCGAGCTTGAACCAACACTAATAAAACCCGTGATCGCTGAACCGATCGCAACCGGAAGGTCTATAAAGGTCTTGCGGTGGCTATATATTGATTCTGCGTGTGTATGCAGAATTGAAAGGCACTGGGAACGCTCACCTGTTTCCTTGAAATACGCCTCGATTAACGGAGTCCAAGTGATATGATCCGGCAACTCGCTCATTATACATTGAAGCGACGTTTGTATGACGCAATGTTGGTTTGCAGGTTAGTTGAATCGCCCCAAAGC
>Ga0194048_10001787_pt1 | contig 10673 bp, 4 predicted proteins | sample JunL225m_MetaG_FD_161685 | JGI IMG/M metagenome (GOLD analysis project Ga0194048, IMG submission 161685) | Anoxic zone freshwater microbial communities from boreal shield lake in IISD Experimental Lakes Area, Ontario, Canada - Jun2016-L222-5m | ecosystem: Environmental > Aquatic > Freshwater >... | reverse complement strand
GCCCGAGCGTGCGCCGAATCGCAGGATCGACTTCGGCAGGTCGTAGGTCACCGAGACGCTACGGAGCTTGAAGAAGTCGTTGGCTTCAACAAAGAAGCCGTAGTCACGCGCGATCTTGGTGTTGATCGTGCAGCGCGCGCGATCGAGTGCATTGATGGTGGCGAGCCCGGAGGAGTCGCCGGCGACGGCTTTGCGCATCTGGTCCTGCGCGTTGAAGCACGGCTGCCACGAGTTCAAGTTCGCATTCTGGTAGGCCAAGGCGTTCAGGTTGTGGCCACCGAGCTGCCACTCACCCTGCGCATCAACCGTGATGCTCCGGAACAGCTTGACCGAGATGCCCGGGGTCCAGATGCGGTCGGCGAAGGCCGAGCCGAGATCTTGGTTCTGCTGGATGACCGGATTCGCGAAGTCGTTCGGGTTCATGACCTTCGGCCCGTAGTACGTCGGAATCGGCAGCCCCTGCACAACATAGGTGCGGCCGAGGGCGAAAATCGTTAGCGGCCCGTTCCCAACGTTGCCGGCTTCGCTATGCAGCTTCATAAAGCCGATGCGGGTGCTGACATCGAGGTTGCGGCTACGGAAGACGTCGAGATTCAGCTGGACTTCGTGACCCGAGTTCATGAGGTCGCCAGCGTTGATCAGCTGGGAGCCCGCGAAACCGAGCGACGGAGCCTGCTGCACCGGGATCAGCGCCTTGTAGGTGTGCTGGTCGAAGTGCGTGTACTGCAGGTTCACGCGGCCGTTGAAGGCACTGGCGTCGAAACCAAGTTCGATTTCGCGCGTGCGCTCCGGACCGAGGTCGGGGTTACCGATCTGGTTGGTGGAGAAGGCCGGCTTGCCGGCTTCTGCGGCCACGGGGCTCCAGGTGCGGACGGCGTCGAACGCGCCCGGCGCCTTGCCGGCGTCGCCAATGGCGCCGCGCAGCTTGAGGGTCTCAATGATGCTGCGGGGCCAGAACGATTCATCCGAGATCACGTACGAGGCGCTGATCTTGGGGTAGGTCTGGATGCCGAAGCTCTTGCCGAAGGCGCTGTTTCCGTCGGCGCGGGCGCCGATGGTCACGAAGAGCACATCACGCCAGCCGATGGTCTCCTGCGCAAAGTAGCCGGCGTTGATCACGCGCTGCTGCGAGACACCGGTGATCTGCTTGAGCGCGCCCGAGAGGAGCGTCGGGTCGCCGGGGCCGGCGAAGTTGTCGCTCTGCAGGTCGGTCGAGTACACCTTGTTCTCGAACACCTGTCCGCCGACAGCGGTGCTGCTGCTCCAGTTCGTGGCGATCTGCTTGCGATACGTCGACGCCAAGTCCGCCGAGAGGAACTGACGGGTCCAGAGGGTCTGATACATCTGGCCGAGCGGTACACGGAGGTGACCGAACGGGGTGATGTACTGGATGTCGGCGTTGTTGTAGTCCAGGCCGAGCGTGAGGCGGGTCGTCCAGGCGTCGAACGGCTGGTAGGCCAGCGTGGCGCCGGTGACAAAGTGGTTCGTGCTGCTGGTGACCTGCGAGGTGAACAGGCTGTCGTTCAGCACGCAGGTGACGGTCAGATCGGTGCAGCCCGGGCCCTTGAAGTTCGAGCCGGAACCACGCGAGATGTTGAGCATCACGCCGTTCGAGCTGTTGCCGTCCGGGAACCCGACCGAGCGGTTGTTCACGTAGGACTGGTTGAAGCTGAGCGTGAAGCCCTTGGCCGGCTTGAAGCCGAGGTTGACGCGGAACGAGCGGACGTAGGAGCCGCCCACCGGAAGCACGCCGCGCTCATTGTTGCCGGTGACGCTGAGGTCGTACGTGGTGCCGTTGGCACTGCCGCCGCGCACGCTGATCGCGGTGCGCTGGATCGGGCCATTGGACAGCCAGGTCCCGCTTGCCGGGCAGCTGGCATCCACGAACCGGGTGCGCGCCGAATCGTTCATGACGTGGACGCCGGCGCAGCTGTTCAGGTAGAGGCCGGTGGTGTCCGACGCCGGACCCACGTGCCCCATGTTGTTGTAGCCGGAGGTCACGCTCAGGTTCCAGCGCGGCGCGCCTTCGACACCCTGCTTGGTGAAGATCTGCAGCACGCCGCCGGAGGCTTCCGTGCCGTAGAGCGTCGTGGCCGCAGGGCCCTTCACGATTTCAATGTGGTCGATGTCTTCTGCCGCAATGTCATTGAGCGGCGAGCTGAACTGACGACCGCCAACGTTGGTCGGGGTGTTGCCGCCGTACACGCGCACGCCGTCAACATAGATGAGCGGGCTGTTGCCCATGCTCACGCTGTTCACGCCGCGGAGGCGGACGGTGGCACCGGCGCCCGGCTGGCCGCCGTTCGCCAACACCGTGACGCCCGGGGTCGAGCCCGCGAGCAACTGCTGGGTGTTAGTGGCCGCCGACCGCTCGATCTGCGCGGTGTCGACAGTGGCCATGGCCGTACCGACCGAGCGACGGCGCTCTTCACCAGTCGCGGTCACCATGACGCCCGAGAGCGTCACCGCGGTGCGGGACAGGGCAAAGTTCACGCGCACGGTGCCGTTGGCAGCAACCTGCACGACCTGTTCACGGGCTTCGTAGCCGATGTACTGGGCGCGCACGGTAACCGTGCCGGCGTCAACGCCACGCAGCGTAAAGCCGCCCTTGGCGTCGGAGGCAACGGCATTCGCCTTGCCGACAATGCTGACCTGCGCACGCTCGAGTGGGGTGTTCGACCCTCGCTCGCTGACGGTGCCGCTAATCGTCGCCCCACCCTGTGCATGTCCCAGTGCTGGGACCGCAAGGATGGCAGCCGCGATCAGGCGGGTCCACCGTGATGAAAAGGCTTGTGCCATTACTCTCCCTCGAGAGGTACGGGTGGTGTGCAACGTTCCCCTAAATCGGGAATAGCCAATAAAGATATTCGTGTCCTAACCGTGACGCAAAGCTCTACATGCCTCGGACTTCGCCATCTCTTCGGGGGTCGGCCGCTCCCACCCACCGACCGCCAATCCGGGCAATCACATGCACCCCGCCAAAGCCCATGTCCACGGGCGGTGACACAGCGACCTCATACCCCAACCGCTTGGCCTCCGCATACACCCCCTCGGCGAACCCATCTTCCATACGGAGCCCCACCCCGGACGAGGAGGGGATCATCCGCGGGATCCGCAGCGCCTGCATCGGATCCAAGTGGTAGTCGAGCACGTAGACGATCGTCTGCACAATCGCCGGCGGAATCGCCGGTGACCCCGGGCAGCCCACCACCATCTCCACCGCGCCGTCCTTCAGAATGATGGTTGGGGCAATGGTCGAGGCGGGAATGCGGAACGGGCCGGGTGCGTTCGGGGAGGCCGCGTCGCGCGCGAAGTTGAACAGCGCGCTGTTCAGGAACACCCCGTCTACCCAGGTACCAGTGCCGAAGCCCAGGCCAAGCGTGTTGGTGATCGACACGGCGTTGCCCGCGTCGTCCACGACCGACATGTGCGTCGTTTCCGACATCGCGCCATCGCCCGGCGTGCCCGGGGCGGCGGGGCGCGGCTGCACCGTAGACACGGGAGCCGCGGCCAACACCGCGCAATCGCCGGTAGGCGCCTTCTCATATGACCAGGGGTCGCCGGCGGGGAGGCGTGGCTGTGCAGGGGCGTCCACCAACGAGGCGCGCGTTGCCGCGTACGCGGTGCTGGTCACCCCAGCCATTGGCACGGCAACCTTCGACGGATCGCCAACAACGGCATCGCGATCGGTCACGGCAATGCGCAGCGCGCCAGTCATCACCCGGAAGGCGTCGGCGTTGCGGCTCGGAAGGCCGAGCGCGGGGAGATCTCGCCCCGCGACAAGGTTCAGCGCCTCAATCACCTGCATTCCCGACTGCGGCGCCGCGGCGGAGAGCACCACTCGGCCGTGGTACATCGTGCACACCGGGCGGGTCCACTGCGGCTGGTAGGCTGCGAAATCGGCGCGCGTGATGGTGGAGCCCGCATCGCGCAGCGTTTGTACGATGTGGTCGCCAATCGCGCCCGCGTAAAACGCATCGGCACCCTGCGCCGCAATGGTGCGAAGGGTGGCCGCGAGCTCCGGCTGCACAATGTGATCACCCGCGCGCACTGGCTTGCCGCCCGGCAGGAAGATCGCCTTGGCACCAGTGGCGGAGAGCTTCTCAATGCTCACCGCGACTTCTCGAGCGAGCAGGGCGTTGGCGGTGTAGCCCTCGCCGGCGAGCCGGATCGCTGGAGCGAGCACCGCGGCGACGGGCAACTTGCCGTAACGCGCGTGCGCGGCGAGCAGCCCGCGCACGGCGCCTGGGATTCCCACGCCGCGCGGTGTCGCGGTGGAGGTAGTGGAGCGGAGTCCCAAGTCGACGATGCTGCCGGACGCACTGTAGAAATCGAGGTATTCGGCGTGCTTGGTTTTAGCGTCGTAATACAGAAGTCCGCCACCCGCGCCGAGCCCGCTCATCATTGGCTCGGTGACGCCGAGCGCAAAGGCGGTAGCCACGGCGGCGTCGATGGCCGATCCGCCCTGGCGGAGCATCTCAAGCCCAGCGTCGCTCGCATACGCGTTGCCGGCAGCAACCACACCGTGATCGGCGACGACCCGTTTGCCGAGGTCTGGCCCGACCGTCGGGGCTGGTGCCTGCGCGGCCAGGAGGTGCGCCGTGGCGGTCAGAAGGGCGAGCGCCGCGCCGGTGGTGGTGCGCAGGCGTGCGCGACGCGCGACGCGAGAAAGAACTACGCTGAGTCGATGCATACAGGAGAGCTGTGGGTCGTGAAGGAACCGCAGGGGGCGGTCGATGTGATAAATATGGCGCAGAAATGGCAAGGAGCGCAGGACAGGGAGCGCGGGACGTCAGGCAGGAGTGGTGCTTGTCGAGGGTGACGCGGTGGCGCATCTTCTGTTGGCAGCGTTCCCGTGCACCGTCACCACATAGAGGTTTCCATGTTTGCCATTCGCCGCATCGCGTTGCTCCTCAGCTGCCTTCCTCTTGTGCTCACGGCACAAGCCTCAAAGGGCACGCTCAAGGTCGGGCCCGCAAAGGGCACCGTGATTGTGGTGGGCGGTGGCTCCATGGGACCCGAGGTGTACAAGGCGTTTATCGACGCAGCGGGTGGGCCCGATGCGCTGATCCTCACTGTACCCAATGCTGGTGGGGCGGAGAGCTATCCCGCCGAGGGATCGAATACGCGCAGCTGGAAGCAGAATGGCGCGCACAATGTGCAGGTCTTGTTCACGACGGATCGCAAAGTTGCCGACAGCGACGCATTCGTCGCGTTGATCAAGAAGGCCGGTGGTATTTGGTTCGAAGGCGGGCGCCAGTTTCACTTGGTAGATGCCTACGCTGGCACCAAGACCGAAGCCGCGTTCAATGAGCTGCTCGCACGCGGTGGCGTTGTGGCCGGATCGTCGGCGGGTGCGTCAATCCTTGGCGACTTCTTGGTGCGCGGCGCGCCGTCGAACAACAACTTCATTATGGACTCCCCCGGCTACCAGAAGGGCTTCGCCTATCTGCGTGGCGTTGGCATTGATCAGCACGTGGTGGCGCGTGAGCGACTTCCGGATCTCGCCGACTCGATTATTCCCAAGTACCCCACGCTGTTGGCGATTTCCGAGGACGAAGGAACGGCGTGGGTTGTGCGCGGCGACACGGGAACGATCATTGGTCGGAATCGTGGATTTGTATACAACGGCAAGGATGCCACCGACCCCGGGAGTCCATTCCTGACGCTGCATCCTGGCGATCGCTACGACCTCGGTGCACGGAAAATGTTGCATCGTGTGGCAAGCGAGTCGCCGGTTGCTCCGTCGTTGGTGAAGTCACTCTTTGCCAAGTACGAGAACGCCGCTGCTGGTGGTGCAACCGTGCTGGTGGCCAAGGACGGCAAGGTTTTTGTGGATCAGTCGTTCGGTATTCCGGCGCAGGCGCGGTACATGCCGACGACCACAGTGCCGAACTTTTCGCTCGGTCGCATGTCGGCCGTCTTCGAAGCTATCTGCGCGCAGGTTCCCGAGCCCGCGGGCCGCGGGCGTGCGGGCGGCGCCGCTGCCCCCGATTCGGCCGCAGGACGTGGCCGTGCTGCCGCCCCGCCGCAGACAGCGTTCCAGCGGTGCGTGACGCAGCGCGCGTCGACTCCCGTCGGTTTGCACAAAACGACCGCGACTGATGCCGGCGATGTGCTCTCCAATGTTGACGAGCTGTATCGCCTGGCGCTCGGACTCGAGCAGCCGCGCACCTACACACGCGGCGCCGCGTCCGACACGTCGGCCACGCGCGATCCGATTGACGCCACGCAGGGATGGAAGACCGAGACCGCGGGTGGCGTGACGCGCTATGCGGCCTACGGCACCGAGGCCGGAAAGCGCAGCGCCTTCGTGCGCGTGCCGGACCGCCACGCCACGGTCATTGTACTCACGAACGACGATGCCGCGGATGCCAAGTCGATCGCTGACGCGCTCATGGCCAAACTCCTCGCGAAGCCGTAGGCACGGAGCCAGATCACACCGAACGGGCTAGGACAGCGCGCGGCGTCGTACTGGCGCCGACGCGCCGACGAGCACGGGGCGTTGGTTGTAGCCCCGCACCGCGAAGTCGGCGCTGACCACCCGCTGCAGGCGTTCCCAGCTCATGCGCGGCGAGCGACGTAAGGCGGCGGCGAGTGTCCAGGTGAAGGCACCATACGACTCGGCCCCATGTCGGTATTCCTGCGCGAGCTCGCCTTCACCGCACGCCTCGAACAAGACGGGCAGATAGAGTCCCCGTTGCTGCGCGATCAATCGCTGTTCGGTGGCGCGGCTCAGTGGTCCACGTAGTCGCATCCCGCGCCCAAGTCGATAGGTGGCGCGGCCGAGGCCCGTCATCGGCGCATCGGTGGTGCGCCGGTAGCGCACACTGATCGGTCGCAACGACCGCGACGACCAGCACTGCTGCTCGCCATCCCATTGCAGCTGGCGATGGCGAATATCGTCGGGCGGCGTGAGTCCGCGCATGCGCGGGCCACCGTCACAAAGGCCACCATCCCGAAGGCCACGATCCCGGGTCATGCCGCCCGCGTGGCAGCAGTCGAGGATCGCGGAGAATCGCGCGCTGAATGGCAGCTCGCTGTAGAGGCGGAAGAAGTCGTTGTCGGTGATTGCGCGCTCGAGCGACCAGTCAAAGTCGTACGGCACCAGGCATTCGTCCACGTGATCGACGGTTTCCGAAGCGGAGTAGCCCGGCAGTTGCGCTCCGTGTCCGCTATAGAACAGCACCCGTTCGCAGCCATCGTCCGCGCCGTCGAGCAGCCACGCAAGACGGGTGCGAATCGCGCTGGCGGTCGCGCGCGCGTCGAGCAGGACTCGGATGTCGGTGGGGTCGAATCCGCGTTCTTGCAGAAGGCTCGACATCAGGAACGTGTCGTTGACGCAGCCAGCCAGTCGATGCGCAGGATCGGGATACGCATTGATGCCAATGAGTAACGCGCGGCGACGCGGCTTCCGCTGTGACAAGCGCTGGACGGCGGCGGCGCGGGTGAACTCGCGTGTGGCGGCAGGAGTGGCGAGCACCGACCAGACGCCCCGTTGGGTTGCTTCGTGGTCGAGATAGCCCGGGCCGTCAGCGGATCGTGTGGGGGCGTGTCCCGCTGCGCTCGGTGTGCGAACTTCCGTAAACTCCGGTGATCCCTGTAGCGGAATCTCCGCGGTAAAGACGTGATCCTCGGGGTTGAACAGCTGGAACCAGCGCTTCACTGGCGGGAGCGTGAAGCGTCCCGGCCAGAGGCGATTGCGCACAAACAGATTTCCAATTTGAGAGCCGAAGGTCACCAACGTGCTGGTGGGCAGCGCGGCGCGCGGGTCGTTGCGCAGATAGTCGAACGTCACGAGCGAGCCGAGGCTGTGCGCCGCAATGATGTCTGGCGGGTTCAGCGTGACGGCGCGGTGTAGCCGATTGCGTAGCTGCCGCCGCAGGGCGGAATCAACCACGAACTGGGACACCATACCGAGTCGCCAGCGCATCCAGTCGGCGGGAGATTCGAGTGCTCGCGTGTGATCGGTTCCTGCGGCCATCCCGTCGGAGAGTCCGTGCAGCGCGACACTTCCCGTCAGTTCGAGGAGCGCACCGGCATAGAGGTCGGGGCCTGCGTAGCGCGCCTCAAAGAGATCGTCGTACGCAAATTCCGTAAAGGTCGGGGGCGTCGTGGCTCCCGCCCCCTGCAGCGCTGCGGTAATGACCTGTCGCCAGCTGGCGTAGTAATCGCTGTCGCTGTCGCAGTGCCCAATGCCGTGTACCAACAGAATGTTCACCGATGGCTCCGTCGCCGAAGTGTGAGCTGCTGTCGTATGCCCTGCGCCTGTTGCGTCCTATTTTCCGCCGCGCTTCGGACGCAGATCAAGGTCCTGAAAATCAAAACTGAAATCGACGCCCGGTGTCGGGACCATGCGCACGCGGGTCACAGCGCCCGCTTTCACGTCGAACGTCACGACGGCGTCGGCGCGGAGCGACCGATCCTTCCAGCGCACAATAAAGGCGTCGCCTTTCTGGTGCTCGAGCACGCCGGTGAGTTCCGGCGTGTGAGAGAAACGCATCGTGAGCTGTCCATTGGCGGAGCCCACCGTGACGTCGCCATACCACACGTCGCTGTAGGTGCCGGCGTACTTCGGCAGGGGCAGGGTTGGGCGCACGGTGGTGTCACGCGCCGTTTCCTTGGTGGTCGCGCTGGCGAGTTCGGTACGTTGTTGCGCGGCTAGCGTGGTGTACGCGCCGAGCCAGTCCCAGGCCGGCTTCACCCCGAGGTAATGATCGAGCACCGCGAGCGTGATTGAACGGAAGGCGGCCGATGATTCCTGATTGGTGAACACCGCGACTCCGATCTTTTGATCGGGCAGCATCAAGATCTCTGACACGTAGCCCGGAAGACCTCCGGTATGCGAGAGCATCTTCACCCCGCGATAATCACGCACCCCGAAGCCGAGTCCGTAGAGGTTGAAGCTGGGGCGCAGCGGCGCCAGCGCGGGCACACTGCCACCAATGGGCATGGGGGTGACCCCTGTCCACAGTTCGCGCGCTGAGGCCGGCGACCAGAGGCGCTTGCCCTCTGGGGTGCGCCCCGAGTCGAGCTGCGTGATCATCCAGCGCGCAATATCGGCGGCGCCCGCGTTGATGCCTCCAGCGGGATTGGTATTGTCGCTGGTCATCGGCGGTACCGCGACCACCGTGCCGTCCACCTCGGCGTGCGTTGTGGCCACGTTGCCGCCGGACGCCGCATCGGCGTGCCGCACACTGCTGTGCGACATCCCCAGCGGATTGAGCAACTCGGTGCTCATGAAAGTCTCCCACGACTGCCCGCTGATCTTTTCGATCAACTGGCCGGCCACGAGGTACAGCACGTTGTCGTAGGCGTAGGCACTGCGGAACGACGTTGCCGGCTTGATGTAGCGCAGTCGCTGCGCAATCTCGGCGCGGGTGTAGGTCGAGGCGGGCCACCAGAGCAGGTCGCCCGCACCGAGCCCGAGGCCACTGCGGTGAACGAGCAGGTCGCGCACGGTGATCTCGCGCGTGACGAAGGGGTCATACATCGCGAAGTCTGGCAGGTATGTGCGCACGGGCTCGTCCCACTTGAGCTTGCCACGCTCCACGAGGATTGCGAGTGCAGTGGCCGTGAACGCCTTGGTGTTGGATGCAATACCGAAGCGCGTCAGCGAATCGACCTGCTCCGGTTTGCCGAGTGTGCGAACCCCATACCCTTTGGCGAGTACCACGCGCCCGTCCTTCACAATCGCAACCGCGACACCCGGCACCTGAAAGGCGGCCAGCACTTTCTGGACGTAGCTGTCAAAGCCTGGCGGGGGGGCAGCCGGCGTGGCGGGTGCGGATGCCTGCGCAGCGAGCGCCATGGGCAGGGCAACACTCAACGCGATGAGCCTACGAGAGAAAGTGCGCATCAGCCGAGCGTCGGAAGGAACTGCGGGGCCCGGCGCGCGCGCGTCTTCTGTTCAAAACCGTATGCCAACTTCAGCAGGGTGGGCTCGCTCCAAGCTTTCCCAATGAACGAGAGTCCGAGCGGCAGCTCGTGGTCGAAGCCCATCGGGACGGTGATGCTCGGGTACCCCGAGACGGCGGCGAACGAGGTGTTCCCGCCGGTGAAGTGATCCCCATTCAACGGGTCCGTCGGCCAAGCGGGCTGATTGGACGGACAGATGATCGCGTCGAGTCGATGCGTCGCCATCAGTGCATCGATCCCTTCGGTGCGCGCGAGCCGTACGCAGGTGGCGCGCGCGTCTCGGTACGCGCGGTCGGTGAGTGGGCCACGCGTGTTGGCGCGCACAAAAATCTCCTGCGCGAACCAGGGCATCTCGCGCGCGGCGTTCTTTTCGTTCCAGGCAATCAACTCGGTCAGCGATTTCACGGGTGCCGATGCGCCGAGCGACGCGAGATAGGCGTTCAGTCCAGCTTTGAACTCGTAGTCGAGCACCAGTGACTCGGCCTCGTCAAACTTGCCGAGCGTGGTGAAGTTGGTTTTGTCGACGATCACAGCACCGGCCTTGGCCATCGCATCGATGGCGCTCTCAAATCGCGCGTCCACGCTGTAATTGAATCCCGCCAGGTTGCGCGCGACGCCAATGCGCGCGCCTCGCAGCCCGTCCACATCGAGGAATGTGGTGTAGTCGTTGTGCGACTTTCCTTTGCTCGCGGCGGTGGCGCTGTCGCGGGGGTCGACTCCCGTGAGGAGGCCCAAGAGTGCGGCCACGTCGGCAA
>Ga0194048_10001786_pt1 | contig 10680 bp, 11 predicted proteins | sample JunL225m_MetaG_FD_161685 | JGI IMG/M metagenome (GOLD analysis project Ga0194048, IMG submission 161685) | Anoxic zone freshwater microbial communities from boreal shield lake in IISD Experimental Lakes Area, Ontario, Canada - Jun2016-L222-5m | ecosystem: Environmental > Aquatic > Freshwater >... | reverse complement strand
TACACCTACTCCTACTCCTAATCCAACACCTACTCCTACACCTAGTCCTACACCAACCCCAAGTCCTACACCAACCCCAAGTCCAACTCCAACCCCAAGTCCAACTCCAACTCCAACACCTACTCCTAGTCCTACACCAAATACAATTCGCATTAAAAGAAGCAGCACAACCACAGTTGCTCCAACTAGCCTTCTATTAGGCGAATTAGGGATAAACATAGTAGACAAGAAGATATGGATTGGTAACTCTAGCAAAAGTCCTGTTCTTATTTCAGATTATAATAAGGTTAGCAATCCATTTGATCAAAATTTAAATACAACTGACCCAGTAATTTTTAACAAAATTAGTTTAACTGGGCCTTTAATCGAAAAGCAAGTTGCAGCTAGTTTTGCTTCTGGAACGCTTACATTGGATTGTAATTTAGCAAGTGTTTTTACACACTCACTTACAACAAATGTAACTACAGTAACCATTAACAATATACCAACTTCTGGATCAGCAATTGGAATTACTTTAATTTTAACTGCGGATGGAACTCAAAGAACTATTTCTTGGCCAGCATCATTTAAATGGCCAAATGCAATTGCACCCACAATTACAGCAACTAACGCAAGAAAAGATGCCATAGTATTTTTTACTTATGATGCTGGAACTTCGTGGTTAGCATTTACTGCTGGGCAAAATTTGTATGCTGTAGTTGTTGGAACAGGAAAAGCAATATTTGGATATGGTTATACTGGCTCTACTAATGCTTCCATGACTAATCTGGTTTCAAATACTGGTGTGGTATCAACAGATACGACAGGAGTAGGTACTGCTAGATTTTATTTAGCAGCAGCATCCTACGGAACCGATAAGGCTATTTTTGGATATGGTAATAATGGCATTAATCTTTCCATGACAAATCTTGTTTCAAATGTTGGAGTGGTGTCAACAGATACGACAGGAGTAGGTACGGCTAGATCAGATTTGGCAGCAGCATCATATGGAACGGATAAAGCAATATTTGGGTATGGTGTTGCATCCGGTAATTCTTCACTTACAAACCTTGTCTCAAATGTTGGAGTAATATCAACAGATACGACAGGAATAGGTACTGCTAGATATACTTTAGCAGCAGCAGGGTACGGAACTGATAAAGCTATTTTTGGCTACGGTTATACTACGGTAAATGTATCCATGACGAATCTAGTCAGCAATACCGGCGTTGTGGCAGCCGATACCACAGGGGTTGGTACGGCTAGATCAGCACTTGCTGCTGCTGGATATGGTAGTGATAAAGCAATTTTTGGATATGGATATGATTTTTATCAAGCATCCATGACGAATCTTGTAAGTAACACCGGAGTTGTCGCAACAGATACAACAGGGGTTGGAACGGCTAGGTATGGTTTAGCAGCAGCAGGGTACGGAACGGATAAAGCAATATTTGGATATGGTTATGCTAGCTCTTATTTTTCCATGACAAATTTAGTTTCAAATGTTGGAGTGGTATCAACAGATACGACAGGAGTAGGAACGGCAAGAAATGCACTAGCAGCAACAGGATATGGAGTATAAATCATGCCATCAAAACTAAATTCGGAATTTAATTATCGTACACAAGTAATTGGGGAAACCCCTTGGGAGAAAATAAAAACTCTCTTGGGTTTTCTTGAAGGTAGATATCGTGCAAAAGCACTTGAAGAAGTAGGTGCAAAAAAGTTTGCAGCGAAAAAGTCTAAGCTTGAATACCTACGAAAAACAAGCAACCTAGAGCATGAGATTTTAGAATTGGAAGCTGAAATTATTGAAACAGAATCGGTTCAAGAATCAGTAAAGCAAGCCTACATTTTAAACCTTGAAGAAATTGAAATACTCAAGAAGCTTTTATCAGAACTTTATGAGATTGCAGAACCAACCAGACTTGAAGGTTACACCGATGAGATGATGTTTGAACACAACGCAGCGAATGAATTTACGGTATGGGTGGCTAAAGAAATTCACGCTGAGATTTTAGCTACTGGCAGACCATCACCAGCGAAAATAAGAAACGCTATGTCATCCCCACAAGCTTGGGCAGCACTTCAAGAAATAGGTTTAGTTCCAAAAGGAACACCGATTTTAGGTAATGACAATCCAAGTGACATTAAATTGATACCAATAAATGTAAATGGTGATGTTGTTTTAATTGAAAATAAATTAGACATTCAGCAATAAGGAAAAACTTATGATAAGCAGAATGTTAATGATGGCAGCAGCGAATGCGGGTGGTTCACCACCACCTGTTGTATCTCGCCAAGCCATTTTTGGGTATGGTAGTGATGATCATCTTGTTAGCAGGACGAATCTTGTAAGTAACACCGGAGTTGTCGCAACAGATACAACAGGGGTTGGAACGGCTAGGTATGGTTTGGCAGCATCAGGATACGGTGGCGACAAAGCAATATTTGGGTATGGTGCTGGTGATTATCCTAATTTTTCCATGACAAATTTAGTTTCAAATTCTGGAGTAGTATCAGGTGATGTAACAGGTGTAGGAACCGCTAGAGTTGGTTTAGCAGCAGCAGGGTACGGAACTGATAAAGCAATATTTGGATATGGTTATACTAGCTCTCCTGTTTCCATGACAAATTTAGTTTCAAATGTTGGAGTGGTATCAGGTGATGTAACAGGTGTAGGAACGGTTAGAGTTTATTTAGCAGCAGCAACTTATGGTAGTGATAAAGCAATTTTTGGGTATGGTCAGAATTATTCTTATTTTTCCATGACAAATTTAGTTTCAAATTCTGGAGTGGTATCAGGTGATGTAACAGGTGTTGGAACTGCAAGGGGTGCTTTAGCAGCAGCAGGCTACGGAACAGACAAAGCCATATTTGGATATGGTACTACTGGATCTAATGTTTCCATGACCAATCTAGTTTCGAATACCGGCGTAGTATCTGCTGACACCACAGGGGTTGGAACGGCTAGGGCTGCCCTTGCAGCATCCTCATACGGAACTGATAAAGCAATATTTGGATTTGGATATGATTTTTATCACGCATCCATGACGAATCTTGTAAGTAACACCGGAGTTGTCGCAACAGATACAACAGGGGTAGGAACGGCTAAAAATGGTTTGGCAGCAGCAAGTTTTGGAGGGTAATATGCCAAGTAAATTGAATAGTGAATTTAATTATCGTACAGCAGAATTTTACTGTTTTAATTTTAAATGCTTTAGATTATAATTAATTAGATTTTAGGAGTAATAAAAATGTTTGCAGACTTAAATATTGTAGACATTTTTGAGCGATTCGGAGTTTCTTTAAGTTTTTTGGTTTTTCTTTTGTGGGCGGTATATAAAGGATTTAGTTGGTTTGGTCAAAATATTATGCTTCCATTGCATCAGCGACATATGTTATTTATAGACAGATTAGAAAATTCAATTGAAGAAGTTGCCAAGGCCCAAGCAGAAAGTTTAAGGATTTTGACTGAGGTTTTAAATTACACTAGGACTTTAAAAAAGGAAGTGAAACAATGATCGATTTTCCAAAAAGTATGCCTACAGATGCCATGATGCTCGTTGTGAACAGACTCCGTGGAAAGAGTCCAAATGTAGGCAATAAAGAATTTTGTAATGCACTTTGGAACATTGTTGGCTATGCTGCCGATCAAGTTGTTCCTGACGATAAGCAAATCTTCCAAGAAACTGAAGTTTCTCTTGAAGATTTTGCTGCAATTCTTGAACAAGCAATTCCTCAAGGTGATTTCCACGGAAATCCAGTCACGGTTGGAATTATTCCTTGGGCAATCGTTCTTAAGACTGCATTAAAGCTATTGATCTCCGTTTTTTTATAATCGGGGATCACAATGGGCCAAGGTTCGAGCAGAACATTTAAGAAGGAATCCAGAGTGTGCTGCTTGCCTTGAAGATGATCCCGAATTGCTTCAAGTCCACCATCTGATACCATACTCGGTAGATCCGTCTAGAGAAATGGAACCAGAAAATTTACTATCGTTATGCAGACCTTGTCATTTTCTTTTTGGTCATGCAAAAAAATGGGCTTCAGTTAATGTGCATTGTTTGTCAGACTCTAGAATAATGGCAGAAAGAATAAGGAACAGACCATGATAAACCTTCTATTTTTAGTGTTTCTTCAAGTTCCCACTATAGAACTACCTTTAAAGGTTTCTGGGCAACCGGGAGCATTTATAAGCGTTCCAGCAAAGACAGAATCCAAGTTTGTAAAATGGGTTTCGATTGATAAGGGATTGAATATATTCCCTGTGGATCTTCTGAAGGACTCTAAGACTCTAGTAGTTACTTCGCAGATCACAGGTGTTTACAGATTATTTGCATATGTTGGAAACGAATCTGGCCCATCTGATCCAGCATTTACATCTGTAGTAATCGGTGACGAACCCGCTCCTACTCCACCTACCCCACCAGTAAATCCTGATGGTGATATCAAGGCAGCAGCAGCTAAAGAAGACAAAGATCAAGTAAAGTGGTTGTCTATGTTTTACGATGAGCTTGCAAAAGAATGTCAGAAAAACGACTACGAATTTCTTACAGATGTTTTTAAAGCAGCAAAAGCAACCATTAATAAACAGTTCATGGAAAACGAACTTGCAAATCTTAGAGATGTGATTGGTAAGAGGTTAAATGAAAGATTGCCTAAAGATGGCACATTGAAATTAGATCAAAAACTCAGGGATCTTCTTACTAAAGAATTTAATCAAATAGCAAAGGAGTTAAAGTAATGCAAGGACAATACCAGTTTGGTGACAGAAACAGAGACAAGAAAAAGTTGCTTCCACCGGATAAATTTGGTTGGTTGCCAATTGTTTCTCAACCTAAAGAACTTCAAGACAAGTTCAATGCAAAACTCGTTCCTTTTCAGATCGCTGGGCCTCCGTTGGATTTAAATGAATCACTTTTATATAAGGTTGTTAATCAAGCTGCTGGATATGAATTCTTTCCTTGGGATCAAAAAACAGGTTCATGCGTAGGTCACGGTGCTTTAGCAGTTATGGCAACTCTACAAGCAGTTGAAATCGTTACTCAAAGACAAACCTTTGAAGAATGGAGAATTCCATTCATCTTTATAACTATGGTCAATCTAGAGTCAGGGGCGGGATGCATGGTACTGGAGAGGGTTCTTTTGGTTCATCTATGGCTGAATCTCTCCATGAAGACGGTTGTCCTCCAATTGATGAAAACTGCCCGCAACCTATCAAAGAACAAGATGGATCATGGACTTTTGGATCAGCAGCAGAAACCGCTTGGTCAAATGGCGATAAGCCACCTGTTGACCTTTCTGGTTCGGCCAATAAATTCAAGGTTCAAAGCACTTCAAAACTTAAAAATAGTGATGAAGTTAAACAAGCTTTATCGCATGGATATCCTGTCACTATAGCCTCATCTTGGTGGGGATTTAGCGATATTAAGATTAAGCCATCTGGAACCCCTTCTATTCAATTAGCATCAAGAAATCAAACATGGGGGCATCAGCAGTCATGTTTAGGGTTTACTACCCATCCTGATTTTGGATTGATCTTTTTAATTCAGAATTCATGGGGTAATGCTCACGGAACACCACCGGGAAACTTTAGTGAACCCAAAGGTTCTTACTGGATTAAAGCTAAAGATATGGATAGGATTTGTCTTGAGGAAGTATTTTCTTTCTCAAATTTTGATGGATACCCTGCACGAACTATCGACTGGTCGATATAATGTGTTTGGTTACTTTTTTTCTTTAGGAGGAAGCAATATCTTTAAAAATATCAAATAAATTTATTTTGTCTAATCCAAACAATAGCAATCCATTTGTTTCCAGAAACAACAGGTAATCCTGTATGCATTGAGTCATAATCTAATGACCCATCTTCTTTTAAGTTTGACCAAAGTAAACCTTTTCCTGTTTTTGGGGTTACTGTAATATCTTTCTTAACAAACTTTGTTCCCCCGCCTTCAAATTCATCGTTTAAATAAAACAAAAAGCTGTAAGTCCTTTGCCCACCTCTATTTACATGGACATTATAATCTTGTGTATTAGCATGAAAAAAATCATGATGTTCTTTGTATTCCCCACCTATTTCATAATGAACAATATGTATAGCTTCTTGATTTTCTATTGGCAAAGATGTGTGTTCTTGCACTATTTGTTTAATCTTTTTGTTTAAATCAACGCCAAAACTATCTATTACTGGAGATAAAACCCAAGTACCATCTCCAACTCTATAATTGTTGTTTTCGCCTATGGTTGTTAATTTTTTAAGTTGTGCTTTAGAGTAACCTATTAATGTTTGACAATCTTCTTTTGTTAGCAAATTTTTTATTTCTTTAATAACCATTGAAAAAGTCCTTTATAAAATATATTATGACAAAGGTTAAATAATTGTTTGTTTAATACGAACAATATAATATGAATCTGGTTATGTTACCAGATTAATTTGTAGGATTCTTTAGGAGGAAGCGTTATGTTTAGTCTAGTATTGACGGTAGCTATGGTGATCGATCTCCCAATCCGCAAGGGTTCTTCATGTGCTAATGGGCAATGCTCTGCTCCAGTAGTACAAGTTGAAAAGAAGGTTGAAAAAACTATTAAAATTGAATCCGTAAAGACGGATACGAGAGTTTTCCGTGGTGGTAAACTCCGTTTCAGTTTGCGTGGTTCTAGTTGCTGTGGTCGATAGAAAGGAAGTTTTATGAATCCTCAAATGTCTATGCCTCCAAATATGATGGGTGGTCAACCGGGAATGCCTCCCGCACACCCATCACTTGATATTTTCGCAAGATTTATTAAGAGTGAGGCTACTAGAGATGAAGCGGTAAATGCTTTTGCAGATTATGTAATGACTGGAATCAGGGGAATACCTGTACCAGCAATTGATCTTGCAAAATCAGTTTTATCTTCTGAATCTAGTAATTTCATGCAGTATCCTCAAGTTATTCAATGCATGGCTTTATTGATCAAAACACCTTGATTTAACAGCTTGTGTATATGATAATTACAGGACACAATTAAAACTGTGTCCTGTTTTTTTTAAAGGAAGCAAAATGATAGTTAAACCTGTTCAAGGTAGTGGAATAAATTCTGGATGGGATGCGTCCACAAATTCAATAACAATTTCCAATGAAGGCAACAGTCCTTTTATTTATGTCAGGGTAAACAACAAAATTCCATTTCGTGGGGTAGCTGTAACAAACGCTGGATCTGGTTATGAAGAAATTCCAGATGTAACCATTTCTGGAGGTGGCGGGGTTGGAGCAACAGCAAGAGCTTATATCGGTAATGGATCTGTTACATCTATAGCTTTAGTTAATGAGGGTTCAGGATACACAGAAGATGCAACTGTACAAATAAGTCCACCATCAGATGAAGAGGGAGTTCAGGCAACAGCCACCGCAGTTCTTGGTGGAACACCGGGGTATTATTTATTCTATGATTTCTATGAAGTAATTTGGGATGGAACTGATTTTGTTGAAGATATTGGTGGATTAAAAGCCAATTTCAATACAAGAACCGTTTGTCCTAAAATGTATTCAATGCCGTATGATATTGATGATCCAAGTAACCAAGGTAATTTCACTAGCAACATTGGTGTATCAGGGCAAGGATTAGTTTACATTGCTAGACTTCGTGGAGTGGATTCAACTGATGGTAGAGATGTGTACGAATTTATTAGAAGCCTTGATCCTTCATCAAAATGCTTTGTAACCATTGAAGAAACAGGAATTCAAAACGGATATTATCCCGCTGCTGGATTTGATACGCTTTCGCAATCTTCTGCAAACATGGGTACATTTTGGGCTAAAGATATTAACGGTGGAGAGTTAGTTGCTGGAAGAAACTATGTTGGATATTATGCTGGAACATCTTTTGACCCATATCCGAATGATCCAGTAAATACAGATCCAAGGCCAAGGGTAACGCTTCTGAATTCTCTTGTCGCTGGCCCAACAGGTATTACTGTAGTTACTGATACAACTTGTGTAAATGGTGTTTTATCTAATACCTATGCAACTTTATATCCTTCTGAAACAGTACAGATTGCTGAAGATACAAAGAAAAGTTTTATCAGTTTAAATGACACACCCGCTTCGTATGCTGGTATGGCAAATTATTATGTTGCTGTTAATCCTACTGCAACAGCATTAAATTTTACATCTACTGCACCTTCTTCAACAGTTATTCCTTCAATGTCTTTTATTAATCTAAAAGATTGTCCTAATTCTTATACTGGTTCTTCTAGCAAAGTTGTTACATCAACAGGTAGTGGATTAACTTTTACAACTGTTGCATTTACTACACCAACAGATTCTTCAATCATACCAAAACAGAATGTATTAAATTCAACCATACAGTTTAAACTTGTTAATGATCAATTAACTCCCGGTGCAAATAAATATTATGGAACTAATTCAGCGGGTGTTAAAGGTTGGTACGATTTACCATAGAGGAATCAATGGCATATAGACCAACAAACGATATTCACAAAAATGTAATTCATAGAAATACAATCTTTGATTCTCAAGGAATGGTTTCTTGTTGCACTTGTGGATATTGCATTAAGAAAAATGAAGAAGCAACTTTGGAATTAACTAATTTTAAAGCAGCAGAACCAATTATCAATGAGAATTCTATTGGATCAACAATAATAGAATTTTCTGATTATATGATTCCAGCAGCAAACAGTAGTTTTAGTGATTATGTTTTAACACCATATCCAATACCTCAAAATGAAAACCCAACAGGTTTAGCAGATAGTTTAATTTATTATCCATTTTTAAATTGCAATGGTGAAACAACAGAAAGAGCAATGTATGTTTCTTTTTATTGGTATCCCCCATACAAATCTGGTTATTGGAAAAGTCCTTCCTACCCATTCAATGAAAAAACAGCTTATCCCTATGGTATTGCAGTTGTAAATGGAACAACTTCTTATAGTACAGAGGCATCCGTTTATATTCCTTTAAATTCATTTGAGAGAAAAACTGGAAGTGGGCAATTAAATTTTTTTGCTTATGCAACATATTTGCAAAAAAATATATATGAAAACGGTTCTGATTCTGGATCTTATGATAATTATTTATCGTATATATCATCCCATGATTTTAGTGTTGAAGGTGCAAATCCAAATGCAGAATGTTCAAACAACATATTAAAAATAATGAACCCTGTTTTTTTTCTTGATGTTTCTGGATATTCTTTTTCTTATTTGCATCCTGATTACACATTAGGTAGTTCAACAAAAAATATTTATACAAGTCCTAATTCAAGTGGTGTTGTATGTTCTTTTTTTAGAGATAGTTATAATTGGTCTTATGATATGGATACTGGAACAAACAGACCTATTTTTAAAGGTGGATATGTTTTAAATAAATTTTCAATTGATAACCAAGGGGTTTTTTCGGCCAAAATTTCTGTAATAAATACAAACAGAATAGATTATTCTTCATATCAACAAGTTGGAGATAAACAAGTTGTAACAAAACTTAGTTCTTTAAATACTATTCCAGCATACTATTCTGCAATATCTTCTACATACTTTGAAAACCAAGAATTAAATAATTATTTTAAAAACGGTCAATTCCAAGATGTACTTCCTTATTATGATCCTAGATATGAAAATGTGTTTTGTGGAGATCCATCAACGGAAATATTTTTTGGAATCAAAAGAGAATATGTATATTGGATGGAACCTCCTGTTATTCGTGGTTATTATGATTATCCTACAGACCCAACATTACCTATTAATTATACAACTTCAAAAACAAACAGAACTCAAATATTAACTACTACAGATTCATCAGGTAGAACAACATTAACGATTAAAAATGTTTTGTGGGTTGGCAAAACTCTTTTAACAAATACTTATGTCCACGATTCTGGTGCTGATAGACCTAATCTTGCATCAGGAAAAGTTCCAATAAGTTACCAAGCAATTTTAAAAGGTGGTTTTGAATCAGATATTATTGTTTCTTTTCAAAGTGTTCCATATTGCAAACTAATAAATTTGCCTGATAGATTAAAAAGGGTTACAGAAATAAAGGTTAATCTTGAAAATTATGAAAAAGTTCCACAATACAATATGTTAAAATATTATCAAGCATTAAATTACTTTCAAGCTACACCATTAATCGGAGATCCTTTTTATACAGAAGAAGCATTTAATGATTTTATGGTACAGATGGCTTTTACTGCGGGATATCAAGAACTTCAAAATATTGCTTTTTTGCCCCCAAATGTAAACGCAAGTAATGAATTTTTTGTTAGAAAATCTATTGGATCTGATTCTTTTACATCCATACAAAAAAATATAGTTCCAATAGATCCCCCAGTTCTTACTTCTTATATTGCAAAAGCTGGTAGGGTTTATCCTGATTTTGGTGTTCCTGATAGGTTCAAAAGTTGTTTATTAATTAATGGTGATCCTGATGTTTGGGAAACAGGAAATGAAGTTCAATTTGTTGGATTAGATTATTTAGTAACTAATGGTGGTTCTGGATACACATCTTTGCCCCTTGTAACTGTTTCTAATGGTGGTGGAACAGGTGCAACAGCATATGCAAGTATTAGTAATGGCAAGGTTATATCAGTAACAGTTGGAAGCAAAGGAATTAACTACACATCAAACAAAACTGTAGTTATTTCTGGTGGTGGGGGTAATGGTGCAACCGCTGTTGATATAACTTTTACTCCTTTTTATTC
>Ga0194048_10001785_pt1 | contig 10681 bp, 9 predicted proteins | sample JunL225m_MetaG_FD_161685 | JGI IMG/M metagenome (GOLD analysis project Ga0194048, IMG submission 161685) | Anoxic zone freshwater microbial communities from boreal shield lake in IISD Experimental Lakes Area, Ontario, Canada - Jun2016-L222-5m | ecosystem: Environmental > Aquatic > Freshwater >... | reverse complement strand
GTGGAGCTGGGACAGCTATCACGCCAGCGCCTATGGCTATTACCTGGAAGCACTGCTGGTGTTCGCCAAGGTGACGGGCAAGGACCCGCTATTGCTGGGCGACAATGAAAGCGTGGCCGAGGATATGGGCTTCTCCAAGCCGCAGACCCATGCGCTGCAACAGATCGCGCACGACCAGCTGGCCGTGTCACACTAAAGACTGAAGCAGCTCCAGCGCCGCCACCACGGTGGCAAGGCGTATTTCGCTGCGGCCGATGTCGCCGAAGCGGCATTCGCGGTGCAACGTCGCTTCGCCGGCGCGAGCGGCGGCGATGTGTACCAGTCCGACAGGTTTTTCATCGGTACCGCCGCCGGGACCGGCGATGCCGGTGACCGCGATCGAAAGCTGGGCAGTGGAATTGCGGATGGCGCCTTCGGCCATGGCGCGCGCCACGGTCTCCGAGACCGCGCCGTGCTGGCGGAGCATGGCGCCGGGCACGCCCAGCATCTCTTCCTTGGCCTGGTTGGAATAAGTGACAAAGCCGCGGTCCAGGGCATCGGACGAACCGGGAATCTCGGTCAGCAGACCCGCGATCAAACCGCCGGTGCAGCTTTCAGCGGTGGCGATCTTCAGGTCCTTGGCGCGCGCCGCCGCCAGCAACGTCTCGGCGCGGGCGCGGAGCTCCTGGGAAAACATCAGATGTGGAAGGCCAGGCGCGCCACAACCACCAGCGCGCCAGCAATGCCGCCGGCGATCATGTCGTCGGTCATCACGCCCAGGCCGCCTTTCAGATTCTGGTCGGCCCAGCCCACCGGCCAGGGCTTCCAGATATCGAACAGGCGAAAGAGCGCAAAGGCCAGGCCAAAGGCGGGCAGGGAGATGGCCGTCGCGGCCGGCACCAGGCCGCCGAAGGTGAGCAGGCAGAAGGAACAGGCGAACCATTGCCCGGCCAGCTCGTCGATCACGCATTCGGACGGATCATCGCGGCCGGTTTCGCGCACATGATCGCCGCAGGCCAGGATGCCGATCACCAGCACGATGATGCTGGAGGCCAGCAGGCCCATGCCGCCGCCGCCATACAGGGCAATCAGGATGGCAAGCGGGATCGCCACCGCGCTCATGACGGTGCCGGGCGCGATGTCGAAAAAGCCGATGCCGAACACGGAGGCGACGACAGTGGAGGCGCGCGGGAGCTTCATCATAACCTTACGGTTGCGATGGCCTGGGCGGCGATGCCTTCGCGGCGGCCGGTAAAGCCCAGTCCTTCGGTGGTGGTGGCTTTCACGCTCACCCGCGACTCTTCGATTTTCAGGATTTCTGCGATCTTCGCCTTCATGGCATCGCGGTGCGGACCCACCTTGGGGCGCTCGCAGATGATGGTAACATCGACATGCGAAATCACGCCGCCTTTGACAGCAACCAAATTGGCGGCGTGTTCGAGGAATTTCCACGACGCCGCACCGCGCCAGCGTTCATCGGTCGGCGGGAAATGCTGGCCGATATCGCCTTCGCCGATGCAGCCCAGCAGCGCATCGGTGATAGCATGCAGGCCCACATCGGCATCGGAATGGCCTTCCAGCCCGTGGGTGTGCGGGATTTTCAGGCCGCACAGCCAGATATGGTCGCCGTCCTTGAACTTGTGCACGTCATAGCCCGAGGCCGTGCGCACGTCCGAACCAATCAGCGTTTCCGCCATGGCAAAATCTTCCTTGCGCGTCACCTTGATGTTCTTCTCTTCGCCCTGGACCATTTGCACTTTCAGTCCCGCCAGTTCCGCCAGCGCCACATCGTCGGTCACTTCGCTGCCGGCATGATCATGATGCGCCCTGGTGATCTTGGCATAGCCAAAGCCCTGGGGCGTCTGGGCGCGGTAGAGATTTTCGCGCGATACCAGGGTCCATTGCCCGTTATCGCCGGCGCGGCGCAGGGTATCGGAGGCCGCCACCATGGGCAGGGCGCCGTCCGCGCCCGCTTCCAGCGCCGCGACCACATCGGCAATCACCTTGCGCGACACCAGCGGCCGCGCGGCGTCATGGATCAGCACGAAGTCGGGCGCGTCCCTGCCAAGCGCATGCAGCCCCAGCCGCACCGATTCCTGGCGCGTGGCGCCGCCGGTCACGGGGTCAGGGACATCCAGCCCGGCCAGCGCTGCGGCCGCGAGTTCCTGTTGCCCGGCGCCGATCACCACCTGGACCGGATAGCCTGCGAAGGCCTCGACCGTCCGGCGCAGCATGGGTTTGCCCGCCAGCCGTTCATACTGTTTTGGCAGTTCTGTCCCGGCGCGCTCGCCCTTGCCGGCGGCGACTATCAGGACCGCGATGCGCGGCATGAGGGTTCCTTCCTAAACCAGCGGCCTGCCTAACATTTAAGGGGGCTGAGCGCGATATTTTGTTGCTTTGCGGTATGATGCCTATATTATAGGCTTATAACACATATGCTCAAACTATAGGCACATCTTGGTCGGCGCTCTCCAGAAACTTAGTACGGCCGGATCGGCCGAAAGCGGCTCCGGCACGATCGCCAACGCCCTGCCCATGCCCGTGCTGCTGCTGGGCCCCAAGATGGAAGTCATTTACGCCAACCCGGCAGCCGAGCAGTTTTTCGATACCGGCCTGACCATCCTGCGCAAGCAGACCCTGGCCGACCTGATGGCCCCCCATTCCCCGCTGTTCCAGCTGGTCGCCCAGGCCGCGGAGCGTAACGCTTCCGCCGCCGAGCGCGACATCGATCTTTCCACCCCCAAGCATGGCGAACGGCTTGCCGACGTGACGGTGACGCCGGTGCCCGACCCGGAAGGAGCCATGCTGCTGACTTTCCAGGAACGCAGCCTGGCCCAGCGCATGGACCGCCAGCTGATGGCGCGGGGCGCGGTGCGCTCCATGCACGGCATGGCGGCGGTGCTGGCGCATGAAATCAAGAATCCGCTGGCCGGCATCCGCGGCGCCGCCCAGCTGATCGAGGAATCGCTGGCGCCGGACGAGCGGGAAATGACCCAGCTGATCGTGGCGGAGGCCGACCGCATCCGGAACCTGATCGACCGGATGGAAAGCTTCGGCGACACCCGCGCCTTTGTCCGCCATCCCGTCAACATCCACGAAGTGCTGGACCGGGTGCGCAAGGTGGCCGAAACCAGCTTCGCGCGCGGCGTCACCATCATCGAGAATTTCGATCCCTCGCTGCCGGCGGTGTCGGGCGACCAGGACCAGCTGATCCAGGTGCTCCTCAACCTTGTCCGCAATGCCGCCGATGCGCTGCCCGAGACGGGCGGCGAGATCACCCTGACCACCGGCTATCGCCCCGGCGTGAAGTTCGGCGCCGGCACCGCGGGCGAGCGGGTGTCGCTGCCGCTGGAAGTGACGGTGCGCGACAATGGCTCGGGCGTGCCCACAGATTTGCTGCCTTACATCTTCGATCCTTTTGTCACCACCAAAGTGCGGGGCACGGGCCTTGGCCTGGCCCTGGTGGCCAAGATCGTGGGTGATCATGGCGGCGTCATCGAGTGCGATTCCGTTCCGGGCCGCACCATATTCCGCGTGCTGTTGCCACAATCGCGCGCCGGGGAGATCTGAACATGGCGGCAACCATTCTTGTCTGTGACGACGACAGCGCCATCCGCACGGTACTGAACCAGGCGCTTGGCCGCGCGGGATACGATGTGCGCACCACCGGCACGGCCGCGGGCCTGTGGCGCTGGATTTCGGCGGGCGAGGGCAATCTGGTCATCACCGATGTGGTGCTGCCTGATGAATCCGGCTTCGACCTGATCCCGCGCATCAAGCGCATGCGGCCCGAACTGCCCATCCTGGTGATGAGCGCCCAGAACACGCTGCTGACCGCCATCACCGCGGCCGAACGCGGCGCCTTTGAATATCTGCCCAAGCCCTTCGACCTGAAGGAGCTGACCAGCGTGGTGAGCCGCGCCCTGGCGACGCCGCTGGCCAAGCGCGACACGGGCCTCGAAGCGGCGGAAGAACGCTTGCCGCTGATCGGCCGCTCGCCGGCGATGCAGGAAATCTACCGCGTCATTGCGCGCCTGACCCAGACCGACCTGACCGTGATGATCATGGGCGAGAGCGGCACCGGCAAGGAACTGGTAGCGCGGGCGCTGCACGATTACGGCAAGCGCCGCCACGGCGCCTTCGTCGCCGTCAACATGGCCGCGATCCCCAAGGAACTGGTGGAAAGCGAATTGTTCGGCCATGAGCGCGGCGCCTTTACCGGCGCCACCAATCGCGGCGTGGGCCGTTTCGAACAGGCCGAAGGCGGTACACTCTTCCTGGACGAAATCGGCGACATGCCGCTGGAGGCCCAGACCCGCTTGCTGCGCGTGTTGCAGCAGGGCGAATACACCACGGTGGGTGGGCGCACCCCGATCAAGACCGATGTGCGCATCATCGCCGCCACCAACCGCGATTTGCGCCAACTGATCAGCCAGGGCCTGTTCCGCGAGGACTTGTACTACCGCCTCAACGTCGTGCCGTTGCGCCTGCCGCCGCTGCGCGAGCGGGTAGAGGATATTCCCGATCTTGTCCGCCACTTCCTGCGCAAGGCCGAGGACGAGGGCCTGCCGCACAAGACGCTCGACAACGAAGCGCTGGACCTGCTGCGGCGTCACCGCTGGCCGGGCAATGTGCGCGAACTGGAAAACCTCATCCGGCGCCTGGCGGTGCTGCAATCGGGCGATGCCATCTCGGCGGCCTCGGTCAGCGCGGAACTGAAAGAGCCGGCCAAGACCTTCGCGGCGGATTCCGGCGAGGGGCCGCAATCCCTGTCGGCGTCGGTCGAGCAGTATCTGACCCAGTACTTCCTGGCCCAGGGCGACCGCCTGCCGCCGCCCGGCGTCTATGACCGCATCGTGCAGGAAGTGGAGCGGCCGCTGATCTCGATCTGCTTGGCTGCCACGCGCGGTAACCAGATCCGTGCAGCCCAGCTGCTGGGGCTGAACCGCAATACGCTCCGGAAGAAGATTAGAGACCTTGGACTTGAGGTCATTCGTGGGCTCAGGACCGAATAGGTCCTGAGCCGCGCGCGCCCGGACCTGCGCGCCGCCGCTCCAACTATTTTTCCTGATTCTCGAACAATTCCTTGGATTTACTGGGTTTTTCCCGGTAACCCTGTAGCGAATTTGTGACGCTGCATTCTTGCAACAGTCCGTGCTGTGGCTACACTGCCGCCCGATGACCGGCTCGGGGTGGGGATCGGTCGCAACGGAAGACATGGTTAGCGAAACAACGTTCCCAGAGCGGCGCGGGTCCCTGCGCGCGGTATCCCGGCCTTCCCAGCTGGCCTTTGCGGTCGCGCTGCTGGCCGTCGCACTGGGCTGCGTCACCTATGCCCTGCTGACCGACCTGCTGCCTTATCACCTCAGCCGGCTGCAGCAGATCGTCCTGCTTTTGATCGACCTGACCGTCGTGCTCACCCTGGCGGCGCTGATCGGCTGGCGCATCGCCCGGCTAGTGGCCACCCGCCGCTCGGGCCGCGCCGGCGCCAAGCTGCATGCCCGCCTGGTGACCTGGTTCTCGGTCATTGCCGTGGTGCCGGTGGTGCTGGTCGCGGTGTTCGCCGCCGTGACCCTGAATCTGGGCCTGGACCAGATGTTCTCAGGAAGGGTGAAGGAAGCCTTGGGCAGCGCCGTCAATGTGGCGCAGGTCTATGTGAAAGAACACGAAGCCAGCATCCTGGGCGACATCCGCTATATCGCCGACGCCATCCAGCGCGACCCGCAGCTTTTCGATGAAGAGCATCACGTCCGCGCCGGTCTGCTGTTCGCCAAGCTGGGCACGATTACGCAAAACCGCGGACTGCAAGCCTCCTACATCCTGGACAGCAGGGGCAGCGTGCTGGGCTCCACCAAGCAGAAGTCGCTGAAGGACCCGCCGATCCCGTCCCCGTCCGACTTCGCACAGGCGCGCGAGGGCATCGTGGTGGATACGCCCGACAATGGCACCGTCACCGCGCTGGTGCAGTTGCAGGCGCTGAACGATGCCTATCTGGAAACCGTGCGCGTGGTGGACCCCAAGGTGTTCGCCTATTACCTGCGTACCAAGGCCGCGGTCGGTGAATATAACCGCCTGAACGACTCGCGCCTGGCGACCCAACTGCAGTTCGCGCTTCTTTATCTAATGGTGGCGCTGGTGGTGCTGCTGGCGGCCATCTGGTCGGGCCTGTGGGCCGCCAACCGTCTGGTGCGGCCGATCTCCGACCTGATCGATGCGGCGGGCCGCGTCTCCGAAGGCGATCTCACGGCCCAGGTGCGCATCGAGCGCGACGATGACGAGCTGGGCACCCTGGGCACCGCCTTCAACCGCATGACCCAGCAGCTTTCCGCCCAGCGCGGAGACCTGATCGCCGCCAACCGGCTAAACGAAATCCGCCGCCGCTTCACCGAGACCGTCCTGTCGGGCGTGAGCGCCGGGGTGATTGGCCTGGACGGGGAAGGGCGCATTACCATCATCAACCGCGCCGCCGCCCGACTGATGAATGCCGCGCCTGAAGACATGGAGACCAATCATTATTCCGAATCGGTGCCCGAACTGGCGCCGCTGATCCTGAAAGCCATGTCGGAACCGGCGGGCCGCGCCGGCGGCGAAGTCACCATCAAGCGGGCAGGCACTCCGCGCACGCTCAGCGTCCAAGTGACGTCCGAACGCGGCAGCGCCGATGGCTTTGTCGTCACCTTCGACGACATTACCGATCTGGTGGGGGCGCAGCGCACCGCGGCCTGGGCCGATGTGGCGCGCCGCATTGCGCACGAAATCAAGAACCCGCTGACTCCCATCCAGCTGTCCGCCGAACGGCTGCAGCGCAAATATGCCGACGAGATCGTCACCGATCCTGAAGTCTTCAAGCAATGCACCGACACCATCGTGCGCCAGGTGGGCGATATCGGCCGCATGGTGGACGAGTTCAGCAGTTTCGCGCGCATGCCCACGCCGGTGATGCGGCGCGAGAATGCCCAGGAACTGTTGCAGCAGGCCTTGTTCCTGCAGCGCGTCGCCAATCCGGCCATCACGTTCAGCACCGCCGCGCCCAAGGAGCCGGTGCATTTCGAAGGCGATGGCCGCCTGATCTCCCAGGCCCTGACCAATGTGCTCAAGAATGCCGGCGAGGGCATCGCCGCGCGCATCGCCAAGGGCGATGACGAGCCGGGCAAGATCATGATTGCCCTGGAACCCAATGGTTCGAAATTCGACTATCGCATCACCGACAACGGCATCGGCCTGCCGCCGGAACACAAGCACCGGCTGACCGAGCCCTATGTCACCACCCGCGCCAAGGGCACGGGACTGGGCTTGGCGATCGTGCGCAAGATCATGGAAGACCATGGCGGGGACATCACCCTCGCCGACGTGGAAGGCGGGGAAGGCGCGGAGGTCACATTGACCTTCCCGTTCGCACAAAAGACTCTGAAAGGAACTGAAGATGAGCAAAAACGGATCGCTGATCGCGTCTGAGATCCTCATCGTGGATGATGAGGAAGATATCCGCGACCTGATCGCGGGCATCCTGCATGACGAGGGTTACACCACCCGCGTTGCGGGCGACTCGGAATCCGCGCTGACCGCCATTCGTGCCCGCCGGCCGCAGCTGGTGGTGCTGGATATCTGGCTGCAGCGCTCCAAGCTGGACGGCATCGAGATCCTGGAAACCATCAAGCGCGAGCAGCCCGAGCTGCCGGTGGTGATGATTTCCGGCCATGGCACCATCGAGACCGCCGTCGCCTCGATCAAGAAGGGCGCCTATGACTTTGTCGAAAAGCCCTTCAAGGCCGACCGGCTGCTGCATGTGGTGGAACGCGCCCTGGAAGCGGCGCGTCTCAAGCGCGAAGTGCAGGAACTGAAGCTGAAGGCGGGCGATGAAGGCGAGCTGGTGGGCAATTCCCCCACCATCACCCAGCTGCGGGTGCTGATCGACAAGATCGCCCCCACCAACAGCCGCGTGCTGATCGCGGGCCCGGCGGGATCGGGCAAGGAAGTGGCGGCGCGGCTGATCCATGCCCACTCGCGCCGCTCCGGCAATGCCTTTGTCGCAATCAACTGCGCCACCATGGAGCCGGACCGGCTGGAAGCCGAGCTGTTCGGCGTCGAGAATGGCGACGGCCCGCGCAAGACCGGCCTGTTCGAACTGGCGCATAACGGCACGCTGTACCTGGACGAGGTGGCCGACATGCCGCTGGAAACCCAGGGCAAGATCCTGCGCGTCCTGATCGACCAGACCTTCACGCGCGTTGGCGGCCAGGCGCGCGTCCAGGTGGATGCGCGCGTCATCTGCTCCACCACCCGCGACCTGCGTGCAGAGACCGAAGCGGGGCGTTTCCGCGAGGACCTGTATCACCGTCTCAATGTGGTGCCGGTGCGCATTCCGTCATTGGCGGAACGCCGCGACGACATCCCGGTGCTGGTGACCCATTTCATGAAGCGGCTGTCGGCTGCGGGCGGGCTGCCCATGCGCATCATCGGCGACGACGCCATGGCGGTGCTGCAGACCCATGGCTGGCCGGGCAATGTCCGCCAGCTTCGCAACATCGTGGAGCGGCTGCTGATCCTGGCCAGCGACGACGTGACCGAGGCGGTCACTGCAGACCTGCTGCCCACCGACCTGGGTGCGGGCATGGGCGGCTCCAAGTCGGGCGACCTGGTGATATCGCTGCCCTTGCGCGAGGCGCGCGAAATCTTCGAGCGCGATTACCTGATGGCCCAGATCAACCGCTTTGGCGGCAACGTCTCCCGCACCGCGGCCTTTATCGGCATGGAGCGCTCGGCGCTGCATCGCAAGTTGAAGTCGCTGGGGGTTGGGTCGGCGCAGAGCTTCCCCAACTGATGCTGAAAAAATGGTCCGAAAGCCGCGCCCCGGCCGGGCGCGTGGCCTATGTCAATGGCCGCTATGTGCCCTTTGCGCGCGCCGGCGTGCACGTCGAAGACCGCGCACTGCAGCTGGGCGACGGCATCTATGAAGTGGCCGGCGTGAAGAACGGCGCGCCCAGCGACGAAGACGGGCACCTGGACCGCATGGAGCGTTCGCTGGGCGAGCTGGGCATGCCCATGCCCATGAGCCGCGCCGCGCTGAAGATCGTGATGCGCGAGATGATTGCCCGCAACAAGATCCCTGAAGGCTATCTTTACATCCAGACCACCCGCGGCGCGGTCAAGCGCGACCATGTCCCGCCGGCGGACGGCCCGCGGCCAACCTTGATCATGACCATGCGCGCCATCGACACGGCGGGCCTGGCGCAGCGCCTGGAGCAGGGCATCGGCGTTTCCAGCCAGCCCGACATCCGCTGGGGCCGCTGCGATATCAAGACGGTGCAGCTGTTACCCAATCTTCTGGCCAAGCAGGCGGCGCGCAAGGCCGGTGCATTCGAAGCCTGGCTGGTGGACAAGGATGGTTTTGTCACCGAAGGCGCGTCGACCAATGCCTGGATCGTGGCGCAGGACGGCACGGTGATCACACGCGATCTCTCCACCGCAATCCTGCCGGGCGTGACGCGCAAGATCATGCTGCAGGCCATCGCCGAAGCGCAGATCAAGGTGGTGGAACGCAAGTTCACCGTCGCGGAGGCAAAGGCGGCGAAGGAAGCTTTCCTGTCCTCGGCGACAGGGGCGGGCGTGCCGGTCGTGACAATTGATGGTGACCCCATCGGCGACGGCAGGCCGGGACCGCTGACACGCCGTATTCGTGAGCTGTATGCCGCCAAATCAGGCGACAAAAAGGCTTAAATCCTCGGCTTTTTCTCTTTCGCAATTGCAGCATTCCGGTATACTGAATGCCAAGGTGCCGTGTGAACCCCCATGCGGCTGAAACAATGGGAGAACCCATGAGCGATAAACAACAGAACCTTCAAGACACGTTCCTGAATGCGGTTCGCAAGAGCAAGGCTGCCGTCACCATCTTCCTGATCAATGGCGTCAAGCTTCAGGGCAACATCACCTGGTTCGACAATTTCTGCGTGCTGCTGCGCCGCGATGGCCAGAGCCAGCTGGTCTACAAGCATGCCATTTCGACGGTGATGCCGATGGGCCCGATCCAGCTCCAGGACGAACCGGCCGAAGTCTGATTTGGGCAGCCGCGCTTTCGTTATTCATGTCGAGCCGAAGAACCGCAGCCGCAAGGACGAGGCGCTGCGCGATGCACAGGCGCGCCTGGAGGAAGCCGTCGGCCTGACCGCCGCCATCCACCTGAATGTGGTGGAGGCGCTGGTGGCGCCGCTGGCGCGGCCCACGCCCGGCACCTTGCTGGGCACCGGCAAGGTGGAAGAGATCGCAATCCTGGCCCGGGACCAGGAGCCCGACGTCATCATCGTCAACGCCCATTTGTCGCCGGTGCAGCAGCGCAATCTTGAGAAGGCCTGGAACAGCAAGGTGCTGGACCGCACCGCCGTGATCCTGGAAATCTTCGGCGAACGCGCCGCCACGCGGGAAGGGCGGTTGCAGGTCGAACTGGCGCATCTGAATTACCAGCGTTCGCGCCTGGTGCGCAGCTGGACCCATCTGGAGCGCCAGCGCGGCGGCTTCGGCTTTCTGGGTGGCCCCGGTGAAAGCCAGATCGAAAGCGACCGCCGCCTGATCGCCGAACGTATCGTGCGCATCAAGGCCGAGCTGGAAAAGGTCAAGAAGACCCGCAGCCTTGGGCGCCAGGCGCGCAAGAAGGTGCCGTTCCCGGTCGTGGCGCTGGTGGGCTACACCAATGCCGGCAAGTCCACCC
>Ga0194048_10001784_pt1 | contig 10683 bp, 4 predicted proteins | sample JunL225m_MetaG_FD_161685 | JGI IMG/M metagenome (GOLD analysis project Ga0194048, IMG submission 161685) | Anoxic zone freshwater microbial communities from boreal shield lake in IISD Experimental Lakes Area, Ontario, Canada - Jun2016-L222-5m | ecosystem: Environmental > Aquatic > Freshwater >... | reverse complement strand
AGTTGTTATGATATAAACAAAACCACCACCTCCGTTACCGCCGGGTGCTATAGTTGTGTTTGTTGTAGTTGCGCCGCCACCTCCACCTCCACCACATCCTGGTGCACCATTACCTCCTGCGCCACCGATACCACCCGCAGTGTTGGTGGAACCTCCTCCTCCTGTGCCACCATAATAAAACATTGCGTATCTAGATTTAGTTCCATCAACACCTCTACCAGCTGGTGTTGAAGTGACTGCTGCAATTCCACCAGGTTGAGCTGATACTGCAAATTCAGTACCATTGCTACCGGCTATTGTAAAGATTATTGCACCACCAGCGCCGCCAGTAGTACCGCTGCCTCCTCCACCAGCGCCGCCACAAACCAATGATCCTAATTGTGGAAATGTAATTAGTGTGCCTGCGGCAGTTGAACTACCACCTGCAAAACCAGCACCACTGGCAGTCGGAAAGAAAAATCCTCGGGCAGCAAGAGGCATGTTACCAATGACTTGTCCAGCACCTGCGGCCGATGTGCCTCCAAGTGATGCTGTCGGTTGGGCGGTGGCGACTGCTCCTCCAGGCGCATATAAAATTGTATCAGTCACAGCAATAGCTGTACCATTAGTTGGTCCGATTGCAACATAAGTATTTGTTCCCGCATTACCTAAAGAACCTGATGTTGCTACTCCAGTTCCACCAATACCACATTGAACATATAATACATCGGGCACTAGCATTGCGGGAATCATTACGATAGTTTGTGCACCACTAGTTCCGCCGGCACCTCCTCCTGACGATACACCTGTGTTAATACCACTTGCACCACTTGCGCCAGCACCAACACCAAGCATATAAATAAATTTAGCACCACGTGGTTTACGCCATGTTTGCCATTGAAGTAAGTTGGTTTGTTGCGGGTTTTCAAAGTATTGAACGTCAGCACCAGGTGTTGACAACACATGATTAAAGTCAAGCATTAGTATGCGCCAGCGATTACTGTTGGTACCCAGCCCGATGCTAATGTTGTTGCCGCAGAAATACCAATGACAATTCTATAACCTGCAGGTAATGCAATGTTCATAGGATAATCAATATCAACTGTGGCTGCGGTTGTTATAGCAGTAGTTGCGGGCAATGAAACTTCACCGTAGAATGTGTTGTTAGCGGCTGTGCTGTTTGATGAGCCGTTGTTGAGAAATATACGTGCAACTGAAATTGCGTTAGTGCCTTTTGCTTTAAAACGAATACGCTGAACATAGCCACCGTTTGTTGCGTCTGCGGTAAAAGCGACTACGTTGTTACCACCGGTGCCATCATAGTCTGTTATAACTGCGGTGATACCAGAACCTAAACTGATTGCACCTGCTTTTGAAAAAATTGGGGTTGCATTTCCTGCCATTTGAATCTCCTATTAATTATATATATTACGGCATGTTCCAGCCCTGTGCTGTGGTTATAACTGCGCCGAGTGAAACACCACCACTACTACTTGATACTGTGAGTAGACCAGCACCAACGTTTGCTTCCCATGTTGCTTTAGCTGTAATAAGTCCTGCACCTACGTTTGCTTGATACGCACTTGTGACTGTTATTAATCCTGCACCTACGTTCGCTTGTCCAGCTATTGCAGCCGCACCTACGTTTGCTTGATACGCACTTGTGACTGTGATTAGACCAGCACCTACGTTCGCTTGTCCAGCTATTGCAGCCGCACCTACGTTTGCTTCATATGTATTCTTAGTTGTAATAAGTCCTGCACCTACGTTCGCTTGTTCAGCTATTGCAGCCGCACCTACGTTTGCTTCATATGTATTCTTAGTTGTAATAAGTCCTGCACCTACGTTTGCTTGATACGCACTTGTGACTGTTATTAATCCTGCACCTACGTTCGCTTGATTCGTGGCAGCATCTGGTCCTAATGCCCATGATACACCATTAGCATACAATAATGTATTTGTTATAATTTTATCAGCACTAACGTTACCCGTAACACTCAATGTGCCAGTGACGTTTGCGCCGTTTGATGATACTACAACAACGTTTGAGGTTCCACCAACAGTTATACTTACATTACCATTAGTTGTTCCGATATTAACATTTGATGTTCCGTTGGCAATATTTGCGCCAGCACCTCCACTACTTGATACTGTGAGTATGCCAGCACCTACGTTTGCTTCCCATGCGGCTTTAGCCGTGATTAAACCAGCACCAACGTTAGCTTGACCAGCGATAACTGCAACACCTACGTTAGCTTGTGATGTTGTTTGATATGCAAGTAATCCAGCGCCCACGTTAGCTTGACCAGCGATAACTGCAACACCAACGTTAGCTTGATACGCACTTGTTGTTGTAATTAATCCAGCACCAATGTTGGCTTGTGATGTTGTTTGATATGCAAGTAATCCAGCGCCCACGTTAGCTTGACCAGCGATAACTGCAACACCAACGTTTGCTTGTGATGCAGTTTGATATGATATTAATCCTGATCCAACGTTAGCCTGACCTGCTATAATCGCAACACCAACGTTTGCTTGATACGCACTGGTTAGTGTCGTTGATAATCCAAGTAATCCTGAACCTACGTTTGCTTGTGATGTAGTTTGATATGCAAGTAATCCTGAACCTACGTTTGCTTGATACGCATTTGTTGTTGTAATTAATCCAGCACCAACGTTGGCTTGACCTTGTGCAATTGCTGATCCTACGTTTGCTTGATAACCTGTTGTTACTATTGTTCCATCACCAAATGTAATTGAGTTTGATGATGATAAAACAATGCTACCAGTATAAAGATTACCTGTAATACCAACTCCACCAGCAACAGTCAATGCACCAGTTGCATTAGAAGTTGATATAGTTGTATTTGATAATATTAATTGGTCTGCAATCGTGCCACCAGAAAAACCACCACTTGATGCAAATGTTATTGTATTACTTGTGCCAACTGTGGTAATTGTTATACCAGCACCAGCAACTAATGTCAATGGAGATGTAGCAGTATTTGCTATTACGTTTGGTTGACCAGAAACAAGAATTGTTGAGAAACTGTTTGAAGATCCACCGCCTCCAGTTATGGTTTGTGTTGTTATGTTAGCAATTCTACCATTGGCTGCCAATGTAATAACGGGTACTAATGATGAACTACCAAATGTTCCAGAAGTTGCAACTATATTCGTGAAGTCTGTAGTTGATGCCGCAATTACACCTGCACCAACGTTGGCTTGTCTCGCTGAGATTTCAGTTAATAATCCTGCACCAACGTTTGCTTCATATGCAGATTTTGTTGTTATTAAACCAGAACCAACGTTAGCTTGTGATGTTGTTTGATATGCAAGTAATCCAGCGCCAGTATTAGCTTGACCTTGTGCAATTGCTGATCCTACATTTGCTTGTCCTGCAATAACTGCAACACCAACATTAGCTTGACCTTGTGCAATTGCTGATCCTACGTTTGCTTCCGAAGTAGTCTGGTAAGAAATTAATCCTGATCCAACGTTTGCTCGTCTAGCCGCAACTTCTGTAATTATTCCTGCACCAGTATTTGCTTGTGCATTTGTGTAAATTGTGTTCGCATAATCATGTGGATCAAGTCCACGTAGTGTGATTACATTTGTAACAACATTTGCGCTTAAAGTAGCAACTCTTGTATTTGCAACATCAATTACGTTAGTTGGTTCAGAGTTATCAAATAAATTATCAAACAAATAATATTTTCCATCACCTGCGTGACGAATAAGTCCTGTATGATTATTGGGTGTATTGGCATAATGTCCAATAAAACCAATGTCCAAAATATCATTTTGATTTTGGACACCCAACTGAATGAGTGTATCAGTAACAGTCAATGATGATACATTAAGTGTTGTTGTATTTCCAGTAATTGTTAAGTTACCAGAAACAGATAAATCACCAGAAACTGTATAGTCGCCATGTAATGTGTTTGTCCATGATGTATCATAGTTTGTTCCACTATTCTTAACAAGAACTTGACCTGTTGTACCACCAGTGGCTACACCAGAACCTGTGGTACCAGTTGCACCAGTTGCACCTCTTGGACCTTGAGCACCTTGCGCTGACAATTCAAGTGCAATGTAATCCAATTTAGTTGTGTGTGATACGTTACCTGTGTTGCTGTGGTACAAACGGACTTGGACTGTTCCGCCTGAAATGTATGATGCATAACCCAAAACTTCAAGTGCATATTGTGAATAGCCAGATGCACCAGAATAAGAACCAATGTTATCCCAAGTTGATGTTACATTGTTATATAATTGGAAATAAATTGTGTGACCAGATGATTGAGTATAGTCAATGTTTGTAACAACTCTATTGAAGGCTGTTACACCAGTGAATGTGGTTGTAATAATCCATGCAGGACCAGTATTACTTCCGTCAGTAATAGAATAATAATTACCATCATTTAATGTTTGTGTATCAGTCACAGAACCTGAAACATAAACACCATTTGTTAGTGATATTGTGGCTGCTGTATATGTGGTTGTAGATGTTGTTGGTAAATCAATGAAACTCAAATTACCACTATTGTCCGTTACAAGAATTTGACCTGTGTTACCACCATAGATGTGTACATTACCAACATTGCCTAAAGCTACGTTTGCACCAGTTACAAATAAATTACCGGTAATTGTACCACCAGTTTTGTCCAACTTTGTTATTAGTCCAGCACCAACGTTTGCTTCATAGGCAGATTTAGTAGAAATTAATCCAGCACCAACGTTAGCTTGACCTGCATTTGTGGTAGTAATTAATCCTGATCCAACGTTAGCCTCATAAGCAGATTTAGTAGAAATTAATCCAGCGCCTACATTGGCTTGACCTGCATTTGTGGTAGTAATTAATCCTGATCCAACGTTGGCTTGATATGCTGTTGTTGTTGAAATGAGTCCAGCGCCTACATTGGCTTGACCTGAAATAACTGCAACACCAACGTTAGCTTCATAAGCACTAGTAACCGAAATAAGTCCAGCACCTACGTTTGCTTGTCCAGCTATTGCAGCCGCACCTGTGTTTGCTTGATATGCATTCGTAACTTCAATCAGTCCTGCACCAGTATTGGCTTGATTAAATGTATTTGATGTATTAGCGGCATCAAAAGCTAAGTTTGCTTGATTAAATGCATTGTTTGCAGTATCTGAAATATGACTGTACCTGGTGCTGTTGAGTCGGTCATAACCATATCAGTTGCACCAGCAATTGATAATGAACCACCAACCGAACTTAGTGATATACCTTCCAAGTGAATTGTACCAGCACCAACATAAATGTCTTTAAATTTATATGATGCTGTACCTAAACTATAAACATTATCTGTTAATGGTGTAATGTTACCAGAAATATCAACATTACCTGTGATTGTACCACCAGCTTTATCAAATTTTGGAATGAGTCCTGCGCCTACGTTTGCTTGATAAGCATTTGTAACTGCAATTAATCCAGCGCCAACGTTAGCTTGTCCAGCAATTACTGCAACACCAACGTTAGCCTCATAAGCGGACTTAGTTAATATTAGTCCTGCACCTACGTTCGCTTGACCCGCATTTGTTGCAGTAATCAATCCAGAACCCACGTTAGCTTGTCCAGCTATTGCAGCCACACCTGTATTTGCTTGACCTTGTGTAATTGCTGATCCTACGTTAGCCTCATAAGCAGACTTAGTGGAAATTAATCCAGCGCCAACGTTAGCTTGTCCAGCAATTACTGCAACACCAACGTTAGCCTCATAAGCAGACTTAGTGGAAATTAATCCAGCACCAACGTTAGCTTCATTTGTGCTTGTGATTGAACTTAATCCAGCACCAACGTTAGCTTCATAAGCAGATTTTGTAGAAATTAATCCAGCACCTACGTTTGCTTGATATGCACTGGTAACTGAAATAAGTCCATCACCTACGTTTGCTTGTCCTTGTGTTATAGCATAACCAACATTAGCTTCAGATAAAGTATTGTATGATATTAATCCAGCACCAACGTTAGCTTCATAAACGCTTGTGATTGCAATCAGTCCTGCACCAACGTTGACTTCACTTTGTGCAACAAATAATCCAACATTGACTTCACCTTGTGCTATAGCAAGTCCAACGTTTGCCTCATATGCTGAGGTTACTGTGATTAAACCAGCACCCACATTTGCTTCACCCGTTGTTACGGCTGCATTTGCTGCATCGAATGCAGACTGTGCTAAACTATTCGCAGCGTTAGCAGTATCAAATGCTAAGTTGGCTTGATCTCTTGCAAATGAATCTAAGCTGGAAATAACTTGTGGCACTTTCGTCCACGAAGTATTACCCGTGCTGTAAATGTATTCAATACCATTTACGATGGCTGTAGAATTATTTGAGGGAGATGATGGGAAACTCATTCAGATTTATCCAGTTGTGTAATAATACAATATTTATGTGCAGTTATTAATGTGCTACCCAATCAGTTCCATTATCAAATACTGGAGTTACTACAGAACCACCACCAACAATAACACTAAGATATGTTGGAGACAAACCATCAGAAACATATGCAACTCTTCCTGCTATACCAGGTGTTGGTAATGTGTTTGCTGTATATTCTTTTAGTTTTAGTGGAGATACTGAAACCTCTTTTGTTTCCGTATTATAATATAAAACATTAGATGTGTTTGCTAAGTCTTCACGTATTGGTGCAATAGTAAGTGTGTTCGCAGTAGTTTGATCTAAGATATTACCAGTAGCATTAATAATAATTGAATTGTTACCTTGATTATTTTGACCTGCGGCTGTACCAATTGCAACAGCATATCCACCTTGTGAAATTTCACCAGCACTCACACCAACTGCAACAGCAAATTCACCTTGTGTAATATTGCCAGCAGAATCACCGATTGCAATAGCATCTATTCCTTGTGTAGTTTGACCAGCACTAGAACCAATTGCAACAGCAAGTTCGCCTTGTGTGTCGTTACCCGCATTATGACCAATTGCAACAGCATCAACATTCTGATAATTTTGGCCCGAATTTAAACCGATTGCTATAGAATTATCAGATTGACTTGTAGCACCAGCATAATCACCAATCGCCACAGCATCTTGACCTTGTGTAGTTCTTCCGGCATGATCCCCAATTGCTATCGAATATAATCCTTGAGTATTTTCTCCGGCGAAATTACCTATTGCGATTCCACGTTCACCTTGTGTGTCGTTGCCCGCATTTTTTCCAAGCGCCACAGCATCTTGACCTTGTGAAAGTTCACCTGCATGGCGACCAATCGCTACAGCAGATTGACCTTGTGTATTAGCGCCAGCAGTATCTCCGATTGCAATAGCATATTGACCTTGTGAGATTTGACCAGCACTAGAACCAATTGCAACAGCATAATTACTTTGAAAAGTTTCACCAGTACCATTACCAATCGCTACAGTAGATTGACCTTGTGTATTAGCGCCAGCACCCACACCAACTGCAACAGCAAATTGGCCTTGTGTATTAGCGCCAGCACTAAAACCAATCGCTATACCATTAGCACTTTGTGTATCATAACCAGCACTATAACCAATCGCAACAGCAGATTGACCTTGTGTAATATTACCAGCACTATTACCAATCGCTACAGCATCTGTTCCTTGTGTAAATTGACCAGCATCAAGACCAATCGCTACCGCTTGATATCCTTGTGTGTTAACACCAGCACTATTACCAATTGCAACTGCATTTGTTCCTTGTGTAGTTTGACCAGCATCAAGACCAATCGCTACCGCTTGATATCCTTGTGTGTTAACACCAGCACTATTACCAATTGCAACTGCATTTGTTCCTTGTGTAGTTTGACCAGCACCATTACCAACTGCAACAGCAAATTGGCCTTGTGTATCCTGGCCAGAATTAGCACCAACTGCAACAGCAAATACCCCTTGTGTAGTTTGACCAGAAACAGTACCAATTGCAACAGCATTTTGACCTTGTGTATCATTACCAGCAGTATTACCAATCGCTACAGCACCATCAGCTTGTGTGTTATAACCAGCAGAATCACCGATTGCAATAGCATCTATTCCTTGTGTGAATTCACCAGCACCAAAACCAACTGCAACAGCACTTTCACCTTGTGTGTTATAACCAGCACTATTACCAATCGCTACAGCATATGTTCCTTGTGTAATATTACCAGCACCCACACCAACTGCAACAGCATCTAATCCTTGTGTGAATTCACCAGCACCAAAACCAACTGCAACAGCACTTTCACCTTGTGTGTTATAACCAGCAGAATTACCAATTGCAACTGCATTTGTTCCTTGTGTAATATTACCAGCACCCACACCAACTGCAACAGCATATTGACCTTGTGTGTTACCGCCAGCACTATTACCAACTGCAACAGCAGATTGACCTTGTGTGTTACCGCCAGCAGCATCTCCGATTGCAATAGCATATTGACCTTGTGAGATTTGACCAGTTTCCCTACCAATCGATACAGCAAAATCTCCTTGGTGATACTCACCACTATAACTACCAATCGTAATAGAATTATTGCCTTGGGCATATCCGGCAGCATAGATACCAATCGCTAGAGAACTTTCTCCTTGTAAGGCTTTACCAGCATGTGCACCAAGAGCAATAGCATAGTTGGATTGTCTATTTCTCGCTGCATTGTAACCAATTCCGATTGATGCGCCTCCCGTACCATAATGAGCATATGACATATAGAAAGAAGAGCCATCATCACACACTGCAATAGCAGAGCTAGTATCACCACCACTTCCACCAAAAGCTACAATTGTAGATCCAGCGGTGGTGGTCACAATTCTTTTTAACTCATATGATGTTCCATCACCTTCAGCATTTGGAGTAAAATATGTAGTTTTTGTCCAAGTTATTCCGTCAGGAGAAGTCCAAACGAATGCGCGGTCATCATCATCATTAGTGGTTATGTAAAAAGTACTATGATATTGACTATAAGCGATATCATTAAATGAATCAATATTTCTGGAAGGATAATTTGCCGTGGGTGACAGAGACCAATTAATTCCATCTGAAGATGTCCAAATATCATTACCATGATAAGTAACATATGTAGAATTACCATATGTTACTCGTTGAAAAGATACCCAGTCAAAAAATGTATTTGTGGTCTGATTTGCAGTCCAATTGATACCATCAGTCGAAGTCATAGTAAGAGGACTGAATGGATAACCGGCGGTATCATCTGTTCCTGTGATCAACCAAGTTCCATCATCTGTGTTGTATGTGACGCTATCTAAACCATAGTTATTTGAATATGTTCCTATCTCTTGTTGTGTCCATGTGACTCCATCGGATGAAGTTGCAAAATAATTATCATAAGAACCAAGTGAATCATAACCAAAAACTAGCCATTGATCCAATACACTATTATATGCAAGTCTTGATCCATCCTCTAAATTAGGTAAAGTGCAAATAAAAGTCCAAGTAACACCAGAATCTGTTGTTTCGTATATATCTGTACGAGTTAAAAAATCTAATCCTAATACTTTGCCTTGACCCGAAGCAATCTCCCACAAAAAAATATTAGGAGTTCTTGAAGAATATGCATCCCCCGACAAATATATTCTTATAGTTTCCGTACCTTCAATATAAGAACCATTCGAGTCATATTCCCAATAATAACCATTAGAGATCCAATAATCATTCGCATAGTCATACGTTGCTGCATATGACGGACAGAGAAAAGCACCACCGCCTTGATATCGAGCATCTTGACCTAATGCTATTCCACCATCATTGAAGTCCATAAATCTGGAATTATTATTCAAGATCATAGGTCCGGTAGGAGAAAATTTCCATTCATAATATTCAGTGCTAATATATGCTGCGCCTGATTTGTTTGATATTGTAAAAGAAGTATCACCCGAATATATACCATCATAATAACCACCACCTACGATACAAGAACCTGAAGGAAGTGTTAGATTTTTTTGTGTATCAAATGTCCATGTGCTACCATTTGCACTTACAATCACATTACTATTGGCTGTGGCGATATCAACATTTGATGTACCAAATATGATTGTGTTAGCAAAACCACCACCTCCACCAGTATTAGCTTGATCGAATGCAGCTTGTGCTAATCCTCTTGCATATGTGTCAGTAAGAACACCAGATGCAACTGCAACTTCAGCACTTGTAACATCTAACCAGAAATTGGTTACACCATCAGATGAATAAACATATGTGATATCTGTGGCACTATTATACCATTCATCACCTGTGTGTGGTGAAACTGGTGCTGTGGCTGAAGTTGTGTATGTGATGCCTGCTGTAATTGTATTCGCAAAATCATACGCTGATTGTGCTAGAACGTTTGCACTGTTTGCTTGATCAAAAGCTAAGTTTGCTTGTGCGAATGAATTATTTGCTTGATCAAATGCGGGTGTAATATCAGTGTTACCACCTCCACCTGATCCAGCTGTTATTTGAATATCCCACGCATATCCATTCCATACCCAGGTCTTCGTGCCTAGTGTGTATGTTTGATGTAATGATGGTGATAGAGGAAATTGTATTGTCATAGTCTTATATTTATATTAAGCGCCACACACAATACAACTTTAAGAATTAAGTAATCGCTAAATTTTTTCATTTAATTTCTCTTAATTTTTCTGCGATTATTAAATCAACCGGTATGTCGGATGATTGGATATTATTACCCTTAATACCATGTACAACGTTTGGCA
>Ga0194048_10001782_pt1 | contig 10687 bp, 8 predicted proteins | sample JunL225m_MetaG_FD_161685 | JGI IMG/M metagenome (GOLD analysis project Ga0194048, IMG submission 161685) | Anoxic zone freshwater microbial communities from boreal shield lake in IISD Experimental Lakes Area, Ontario, Canada - Jun2016-L222-5m | ecosystem: Environmental > Aquatic > Freshwater >... | reverse complement strand
ATTCTTTGTTTTGCATCCACTATGCAAGCTCAAGTAATTCCTAGCCCGGCTTCTTACCTAGGGTATACCGTAGGAACTCGATTTACTAGACACCATAATATAGTATCCTATTTTAATACTATTGCAGAAGCGGTGCCTGATAGAGTTAAAATTATAAATTATGGCAAGACCAACGAAGGCCGTGATTTATTAGTGGCAGCCATTGGCCTTCCAGAAAATATTGCACAATTAGAAAAAATTAGAAAACACAATAATGGATTAGTAGACGGTTCGGTGGAAGACTTAAACCAGCCAGGCATTGTTTGGCTAAATTATAATGTACATGGCAATGAACCTGCTTCTTCAGAAGCGGCCATGTTAACTTTATTTGCATTAGTAGATCCTGCCAATACAAAAACAAAAGAGTGGTTGAAAAATACCATTGTGATGATTGACCCTTGTATTAATCCAGATGGAAGAGATAGATATGTGAATTGGTATAATAATGCGGTGGGTAATTCAATGAATGTAGACCCTCAAGCTAGAGAGCATATGGAGCCTTGGCCTGCAGGTAGAAGCAATCATTATAATTTTGATTTGAATCGCGATTGGGCTTGGCAAACACAAATTGAAAGCAAACAAAGAGTGGCTTTATACCAGCAATGGTATCCTCAAGTGGTAGTCGATTTTCATGAGCAAAGTTATAATCAACCTTATTTTTTTACACCTACTTCAGAGCCTATTCATGATGCTATCACTAGTTGGCAAAAAGAATTTCAAATAAAGATTGGTAAAAACAATGCTAAATATTTTGATCAAAATCATTGGTTGTTTTTTACCAAGGAAAGATTCGATATGCTATATCCTTCTTACGGCGATTCTTACCCAATGTATAATGGTGCAATTGGTATGACTTATGAGCAAGGAGGTATTAGTGCGGGCTTGGGTGTAATAGACAATCAATTAGATACAGTTACTTTAGTAGCAAGAGCTACACATCATTATACCACAGGACTTTCAACTATTGAGATAAGTTCTCAAAATAGAGAAAATTTATTATCGGCTTTTAAAAAGTATTACGATAATAGTAGAGCAGGTAGCATTTCAACTTATAAGACTTTTGTAATGACAGCGCCCAATGCCAATGCCTTAGAGGCCTTAGCCGGCTTACTTCAAAAAAACAATATTCAATATGGTGTATTAGCTGCGGGCACTAGCTTTAAAGGTTTTGATTATGTTTCTAAAAAAGAAGCAGACTTTGTGAATGAAGGCTATACTTTAGCAGTCAATGCGGCCCAAGCGCATGGTGTACTAGCACGTGTTTTATTAGAACCTATTACCCAAGTAAATGATTCTAATACTTATGATATCACTACTTGGTCTTTACCTTATGCTTATGGAGTGCATGGTTATGCAAGCAAAGATAAATTAGCCATTACAGCTGGTTTTACTGCACCCAAGGTAGAAGTAGCCGCCACTGAGTATGGCTATGTAATACCTTATAATTCTTTTAAATCGGCAAGAGTATTAGCGCAGCTTTTACAAAAAAATATTAAAGTAAGATATGCAGAGAAAGCCTTTGTAGTGAATGGTAAAAAAATGGATGCGGGTTCTTTAATTGTTTTAAAAACAAGCAATTTAGATAATTGGGCTAGGGATACGAAACAAGTCTGTGATCAATTACAATTAGAGGCCATTTCTGTGAATTCTGGTTGGGTAGAAGCGGGCGCTGATTTTGGATCACCTTCAGATAAAATAATTAACCATGCACCTAAAGTAGGTTTATTTACTGGAGAGAATGTATCGGCCCTTGCAGCAGGAGAAGTATGGAGTTATTTTGAGCAACAATTAAATTATCCAATTACACAATTGAATTATTCATTCATTAGTAGAATGGATATTAATAAGTATGATGTTATTATTGCACCAGAAGGTACTTACAAGGATTTAAATAGCAAGCCCATCGCTGAAAAATTACAAGCCTTTGTAAGAAAAGGAGGTGTGCTCATTGCATTTGAAACAGCGGCTCAACAATTAGCGGCTAATGCCGACTGGGGATTTAAAATGAAAGAATTAGCTAAAAATGATAAAGCAGATATTAATAAAACAAGTAAATACGGAGACAAAGTAGTAGATGCATTAGAAAGCTCTATACCAGGTGCTATCTATAAAGTGTATTTAGATGCAACACACCCCATTGGTTTTGGTACCAATGGCATTTTCTTTGATTTAAAACAAGACATGGTTTCCTTTGAAACCAATAATGATGCATGGAATGTAGGTGTCATTAGAAAAGATAGCTACATGACAGGCTTTGCAGGTATTAAAGCGAAGAATGCTTTGCAAGAAGGTGTTGTGATTGGTACAAAAGAAATGGGCTCTGGTAAAATTGTATATATGGCCGACGATCCTATTTTCAGAAATTTCTGGGAGGGTGGAAAATTAATTTTAGCCAATGCAGTTTTTTTTAATGGTAAATAATTTCTTTAACCATGCGTAAAATAGTTCTATTCATTGCTACTTGCTTCTTATGGACAAGTTCATTAGTGGCGCAAAAGACAAGTGCCGATATTTATGCTCAAATAAAAAAAATGGGTGTAATGGGCAGTGTCTTATATATAGCGGCTCATCCCGATGATGAAAACAATAGCTTTCTTCCTTTTTTAACCAAGGATAGAATGTATAGAACTGCTTATTTAAGTTTAACCCGAGGAGACGGAGGTCAAAACTTAATTGGTAAAGAGCAGGGAGTAGAATTAGGATTAATTAGAACACAGGAATTATTAGCCGCCCGTGCGCAAGATGGAGCGGAACAATATTTTTCAAGAGCCTATGAATTTGGCTTTAGTAAATCTTCGGAGGAGGCATTAACTATTTGGAATCATGAACAAGTTTTAAGTGATGCGGTTTGGGTAATAAGAAAATTTCAACCCGATATTATTATTACCCGTTTCCCTAGAGATGCAAGAGCAGGACATGGTCACCATTCAGCATCGGCTATTATTGCCAATGAGGCTTATTTAGCAGCAGCCGATAGCACAAAATTTATAGAACAGTTTAAATACGGTGTAAAGCCTTGGAAAGCAAAACGCATACTTTGGAATACATTTAATTTTGGAACTGTTAATACCACTAATAGCAGTCAATTAAATATTGAAGTAGGTGGCTATAATGCTACTATTGGAAAAAGTTATGGTGAAATTGGAGCTGAAGCAAGAACCATGCATAAAAGCCAAGGTGAAGGTAGACCAAGAAGAAGAGGATCTAGTTTTGAATTTTTTGAAACCACCGGTGGCGATATACCCAAATCGGATATTATGGAAGGCGTTGCAACGAATTGGGAAAGATTGCAAGCGCCGGCCATTCAATCAGCTATTAATAATATTGTTCAGCATTATGAAATAGAGCATCCGGAAAATTCGGTTCCTGCCTTAGTCAATGTATATAAACAAATTGCAGCACTTCCTAATTCACTTTGGAGAAATTATAAGCTTTCTGAATTGCAGACTATTATTAAAGACGCAGCGGGTATTTATATGGAAGCCAGTACACAGCAACAAGAAGTATTTCCTGGTAGCTCCTTACAAGTGCAGTTGTTTTTAAATCAAAGATCAAATCTGTCTTCTGTTTTAGAAAAACTCACAGTTCCTGGCAAAGATTCTATTTTTGGTAAAACACTTGTGAATAATCAAAATATTAGCTGGGACTATACATTCAAAGTATCCAATACCCAAGCTATATCACAACCTTATTGGTTAGCGCAAGCTAAAACCGAGGGTATGTTTGTGGTGAATGATCAAATGCTTATTGGTAAAGCAGAAAACGATCCAGTATTTACAGCCAATTGTAATTTGCTTATTGAGGGGCAGCTTTTTAATTTCACTATTCCCATTCAGTATAAATATGTCGACCCTACTAAGGGCGATGTATTTCAGCCCATTGTAGTAGTGCCCCTTCAAGAAATTAAATACGACAAAGAAGTAGTGGTCATTAATGCTGCTAAATCCGTTCAATTAGGCTATCAAGAAATTAATCATCTGGGAAGTTCAGTGCACCATGCAGTAGAAATAAAATCGGCTACTGACGCTTTACCTACCGCTAAAGAACAATTGTATAAAAGAACTATTCAATACGATCATATTCCTACCATCACTTATTTTGCGCCAGCCAGTACTAAATTGGTAGCGCTAAATATAAAAACAAAAGGAACTAAACTGGGCTATATTGATGGAGCAGGAGATAAGCTACCTGAAGCGCTTGTTGAATTAGGTTATCAGGTAACTGTATTAAAAGAGAGCGATATTGAATTAACTAAATTAAAAAGCTTTGACGCCATTGTGGTAGGTATTAGGGCCTATAATATGTTTGATTATTTAACGCTGAAAAATGAAATATTGAATGCCTATATCGAACAAGGGGGAAATTTAATAGTTCAATATTTAAAGAGTAATCAAGTGGGTATTAATAAAGTGAAAGTAGGGCCTTATGCTTTTACAGTAAATTCAGGTAAAAGAGTTACTCAAGAAAATGTACCTGTAGATTTTGTTTTGCCTTCACATTCGGTACTTAATTTTCCTAATAAAATAGAGAAGTCCGATTTTGATAACTGGGTGCAAGAAAGAAGTACCTATATGGCTGAAAATGTAGACCCTCATTTTGAAGCACCGCTTTCAATGAATGATAAAGGAGAGACTCCTTCAACGGGTAGTTTATTAATTGCTCCTTATGGAAAAGGGAATATGGTGTATTTGAGTTTGGTTTTATTTAGACAACTTCCAGCAGGAAATCCGGGAGCTTATAAATTATTAGCCAATCTTATTTCATTGCCCAAGCATTAATTTATTTAATTCAAGCCTATGAGACGCAATATGAGCATTTTTACTTTACTAATTATTGGCCTGGGGGTAGGCTATTTAATTAAGAATGTAAAAATTGGATTAATTATTGGTCTTGTTATTGGGCTGCTTATAAGTGGCATTGGCACTAGAAGTAAATAGTTATCCTTGCTCCTATAAAATTTATAACTCTAGTGTAATTTTACGCTTCTTTTCCTTGTTCATTATTTACATCAGTACTTAAGGCTCCAATCCATTTAAATTTCTTGGCAACAAAATAAGCAATCAGTCCAAGGCTTATTACAGTGAGCCCGCTTAGCATCATTTTAGTACCCGTTGAAAAGAAGATAGCTCCCCAAATAATTATGGCTAAAAATAATGGAATTGGATATAGGGGCATTTTCCATGGAAAAAAACCTTTGCCTTTTCTTTTAAATAATAATAGAAGTCCAATAGCCTGTCCTATAAATTGAATTAAAATACGCATGGCTAAAATGCCATCAATGACTTCTTTCAGTCTGAAAAGTAAACTAAATACAAAGGCAATACCTCCTAGTACTAATAAGGAGCGATGCGGGAAATGTAATTTGGGATGTAGTTCTTTAAAAAAAGGAAAGAAGGACCTGTCCTGTGCGGCAGCATAAGGAATTCTACTATAGCCCAAGGTGGCAGAAAATAAAGAGGCGAAGGCTACCATTAATATGAGTACAGTCGCAAAAGCACCTGCAGTGGGGCCATACAGCGCTTGTATATAATCGCTCACAACAAATTTACTAGTAATAATAGTTTGAAAGGGTAGTACGCTAGCCACAGACACATTCATGGCTAAATATAATATAGCAATACCTGTAATAGAAATAAACATACTTCTAGGAATATTCCTACTTGGATTTTTTATTTCCCCTCCTAAATGACAAACATTATAATAACCTAAATAACTATAAATAGTTTTTACACTGGCAAATCCAAGGGCTGCCACAAAACCATGTTGCATAGTAAAGCCATCGTTAATATGTTGAATGGGCGCTAAAAAATTGCCGTGGGCCACACCTCCAAAAATAATCCAGCCCATGGTACCCAATACACCTACCCATAAAAACACAGAAATTTTTCCAATAGATTCAATTTTTCGGTACAATAATAATATAACCAGTATAACCACTAGTCCACTCACTGCTTTTTCTTGTATAAAGCTTAAATGAAAAAAGTAATTGGCATACTGAGAAAAACCAATGGCTGCGGAAGCAATCACTAGGGGTGCTTGAATCATAGTTTGCCATACAAATAAAAAGCTCATCAGTGATCCAGCTTTTTCTCCATAGCCTTCCTTTAAAAAATGAAAACTTCCACCTGCTCTAGGTAAAGCTGCACCTAATTGACTCCATACCATCGCATCTAAATAAGAAAGTAGGGCACCTGCAATCCATGCATATAAAAAATAAGGGCCTCCCATAATTTGAGCTACCACACTTAAGACCACAAAGGGACCAATGCCCACCATATCAATCATGTTGATGGCCGTTGCATGTAAAAGACTTAATTTGCGCTCTAAAGCTGGCTTACTGTTACTCATGTGTTGGCCAAGTTAATAAAAAATGGTTTAAAAATTGAAATTAAATGGATGCAAGTTTTAAAACGGTAGATTGGATTAAGGATAAAACTATTTATGAAGTTAATCTTAGGCAATATACAGAAGCCGGAACTTTTAAAGCATTCGAAAATCATATTCCAAGGTTAAAAGAAATGGGCATTGAAGTTTTATGGCTCATGCCCATCACCCCCATTAGTGAAATAGGACGAAAAGGTAGCCTAGGTAGCTATTATGCATGTAGTAGTTATACCAAAATAAATCCTGAGTTTGGAACAGAACATGATTTTCTTTCACTGATTCAATTAGCCCATAAACATGAGATGAAAGTAATCATTGATTGGGTGGCTAATCATACAGGAAGGCAGCATGAATGGATGGATGAACATCCGAATTGGTTTAGTCAAGATGCAGATGGAAATTATACAGAAAGAAATGGTTGGGAGGATGTAGTGGATTTAAATTTTGAAAATCAAGACATGCGCGCAGCATTAATTGGCGCCATGCAATATTGGGTGCGTACTTTTAATATAGATGGTTTTAGAGCTGATATGGCGCATTTAGTGCCACTTGATTTTTGGATGGCTGCAAGAAAAGCCTGCGAAACCATTAAGCCTTTATTTTGGTTAGCAGAATGCGAGGATATAGCGTATCATTCAGTATTTGATGCAAGTTATGCATGGTCATGGATGCATGAAACAGAAAAGCTAGTAAAGGAGGAGTCGGGGGTGAATGAAATATATAATATACTTCATGACTATGCGCAGTATCCTCTGGGGGCCTATAAATTATTCTTTACTTCGAATCATGACGAGAATACTTGGAATGGAACAGAATATGAAAAATATGGAATAGCTGCAAAGGCCTGGGCCGTATTTACATTTATGTGGAAGGGTATTCCCTTAATCTATAGTGGACAGGAATTACCCAATCATAAAAGATTAGCCTTCTTTGATAAAGATAAAATTGAATGGACGAATCAGCCTCTTTTAGGGGCTTTCTATAAAACACTTATTGAGTTAAGAAAAAACTACGCATGTATTATAGAAGGGGATAGTTTTAATTTACCTACTTCGAATAACCAAGTGATGGCTTTTTTGAGGTATGATGAAAAGCAAATAATACTAGTCTTACTTAATTTTTCCCATCAGGTGCAAAAAGTAGAATTAGCGCATGACTATTTAAAAGGGCCCTTTTTAAATGCCTTCTCAGGGCTGAGCTACTCCTTTAATAAAAAGGAAAGCTTCGAGCTTATGCCAGGGGACTATTTAGTGTATGTAAAAAGGGAGTCCTAGTATTTAATGCTGGTATTCAATCTTATTATTCAAACTAGTAGCTTTAACTAGTTTCTCTTAGCCTGTTGAAAGGCCACAAACTCCATCATTTCTTGTAAAGAAAAACTACTTAGGTTTTCTGCAGCAGTTAAACCTGCTTTTTGTGCCACCAATACTCCATATTTACAATCGGCGAATCCTTCCACGGCATGGGCATCTGGATTTATAGATATAAGTACTTCTTTTTGGACAGCTTCTGCTATATAACGCCAATCCATATCTAAACGGCGTGGGTGGGCATTTAATTCTATCACTACATTATTATCGGCGCAGGCTTCTATAATGGCTGTATGATTTACGGGGTATCCTTTTCTACTTAAAAGTAAACGGCCTGTAGGATGACCCAATATACTTGTATAGGGGTTATTTATAGCGTTCAGTAAACGCATCATGGCTTTTTCTTCCGTCATTTTTAAATTAGAATGGATAGAAGCAATGACAATATCAAAGCTTTCCAAAACTTCATCAGGGTAATCCAAGCTACCATCATTTAATATATCCGACTCAATACTTTTAAAAATAACAAAGGGGGCCAGCTTTTTATTCAGGGCATCAATTTCTTTATGTTGATTCAAAATACGATCGGCTTGCAAGCCATTGGCATAGAAGGCCGATTTAGAATGGTCACTGATAACTAAATATTCATAGCCTGCCTCTTTAGCGGCCTTCGCCATTTGCTCTATGGTATGAATGCCATCGCTCCATGTACTATGTGAATGAATAATACCCCTAATATCTTCTACCTGAATACTGCGGGCTAGACCTTTTTTATTATTGGATAGAAGGCTGGATAAAATAGCAGGGTCTTCTCTTTGGGGGGCGGGAATAAAAGAAATACCTAATTGCTCAAAAATGGAGGCTTCAGAAATAAATTTAAAATTTTTCTGAAAAAGGGGGTTTTCGACCCATTTTTTCAGAAAATCGGGGGAAGATGCCAGGGAAAAATTGGTCCAATGGAAATGATCGGGGCTAGTAATATACCACCTAATTTCAAAATTATCTACTCCTTTACTACTTAAAAATTCATCTGATTTTGTAATCGTAAATTCTTTTTCTGTTAACCAATCTATTAATTTATTTTCTGAAAGGGTAGTGACGATGTCTAAAAAATCGATGGTCTCCATTTGTCTTTTAAAGTGACCAGAAATAATATGTTCATCCTTTGGAAATTTCTCATTCAATATAGTTTGCAAATTATGTGCAAGTGTTTCTACTTGTTCGTATAAAAAACTTCCTTGATGTTGTAAATAATATTCTAAAGACTCTTGAATATTTTGTTGCGTCTTCGCACCAAAACCTTTGTAGTTTATTAATCTGTTTTCTTGACATGCATATAGTAATTCACCAACCGTTTCAATTTCTAATTCTTTCCAAATAGTAATTATTTTTTTAGGACCTAAGCCTTTAATTTTTAGCATTTCTAAAATGCCTATTGGTGTTTTTTCTAGATAAGTTTCTAGTATCGTAAGTCGCTTATTTTCAATGAGTTGCAGTATCTTCTGACCAATGGCTTCACCTATACCTCTAATTGCAAATAATTCATGCGCCGACATTTCACTTACTGGTTCTGCTAATTTATCTAATGTGTAGGCAGCATTCGTATATGACTTTATTTTAAATGCGTTTTCGCCATGGATATCCATTAATTTTCCAAGTAAAGTAAATTGTTCGGCGATCTCGTAATTATGCATGCGTGAATGTATAAAAAATAGTTCAAAAAAAAATCCCCCCCGTAAACGGGGAGGACTTCAAATCTATTTTTGCTGAAAGCAAAAAAGACGATTTAATTATCTTGCGATAATTATTTCTTTTTAGCAGCTTTCTTCTTAGCAGCTTTCTTCTTAGGAGCAGCTTTTTTAGCAGCTTTCTTTTTAGGAGCAGCTTTTTTAGCAGCTTTCTTTTTAGGAGCAGCTTTTTTAGCAGCTTTTTTAGGAGCAGCTTTTTTAGCAGCTTTTTTAGCTTTTGCCATGTTTTTTAGATTTAATGGTTAGTAAATATGTATTAAAAATAGAAAACTTTTTTAATAACTGCAAAATTATTTTTTTAAGCTACTGTTTCTACCGGTAGGATAGACACTGTGGTGCGGTTATTTCTGCCTTTTTTAAACTCCACAATTCCGTTAGAAAGTGCGAATAATGTAAAGTCAGAGCCAACTCCAACGTGTTTACCAGGATGGTATACAGTACCTCTTTGGCGTATAATGATGTTACCAGATAATGCTGGTTGACCACCATAAATCTTAACACCTAAACGTTTGCTTTGGGAATCACGGCCGTTTTTTACGGAACCTTCCCCTTTTTTGTGTGCCATAGTATATTCTTTTTTCTAGCCTTTTATTAATAATGGATATATCTTCTCAAGTCCTGCCTTAGCTGGATTAAGCGATGTTCTCGATTTTAATTTGTGTGTAATGTGTTCTGTGACCATGTTTCTTGCGGAAACCTTTACGTCTTTTCATTTTAAAGGCGATAACTTTATCACCTTGTACTAAGTCGTTTAAAATTTCAGCCTTCACTTTTACCTTGCTCGTAAAAGAGATGCTTCCATTGTTATCGACAAATAAAACATCGTTGAATTCAACTTTGTCTCCGGTTTTACCTTGCAGGTGAGGTACATACAAGCTATCTCCTGCTTGTACTTTAAATTGTTGTCCTGCGATTTTAACTACTGCTAACATAATGTCCAAAATTAGGACGGCAAAGGTAATTATTTTTATCCCAATTTGCAATTAATTCTCAAAAAATATAATGGGGCCTAGAAATTGGCTTAAAAACCCACATTTATCTGATTTTTAAGGACTAAAGTCATTTGACAATAACTAATTTAGTACCTAATTTCGCCTCGTTCTATCTATAATAATGTATCCGAATATGATTAATGTCAAATCTTTATTGGCCAAACCCTTTGCAGGTGTCATTCATCGTCTAATACAAAAGGATCGCAAAACCGCC
>Ga0194048_10001781_pt1 | contig 10688 bp, 5 predicted proteins | sample JunL225m_MetaG_FD_161685 | JGI IMG/M metagenome (GOLD analysis project Ga0194048, IMG submission 161685) | Anoxic zone freshwater microbial communities from boreal shield lake in IISD Experimental Lakes Area, Ontario, Canada - Jun2016-L222-5m | ecosystem: Environmental > Aquatic > Freshwater >... | reverse complement strand
ACACTCTTCAACAGAGTGTAACGATGCTATTATTTATAATACTAAAGACCAAATATGGTATGACGCTGGTCAAGCGGTGGGTTCACAACGTTCTTGTGGATACACAACTGAATTGTTTCCTAAACCAATCTGGGCTGATTGGAACTTAGATGTCCATTATACTTTGCCTAATTTAACAGTTGCTACACCGACGGGTGAACCTGCGCCAGGGAATAATGAATTTTATCTTGAAGGTAATCAAACAGGTAAATTTAGCCCTGGTGATTATGTGTCATTTTCTACTACACCAGGAGACCCTGTCTATTTAATTACTTCAAGTGTTAATATTTTTAATGTGACAATAGGCACCCCTGGGGTTACTTTAGTGACATGCTCTTCGGCGTTTTTAAACGTTGTAACAGTTGGTGACCCCGTCTATGTTGCTAGTGGTGGTTATACCCTATGGCGACATGAAACTGGATATAACAAAATTAATGATACAGGCGAATCCGCCATTTACTCCAGTGTTACAACCAACGATTTAAGTTGGATTGGTGGTTCCCCCGGAGGAGACAATTTGCAAGGCATTAACCGCCGTATGCATATCCGTCGTTTTGAGCCTAACTTTGTACAATCTGGTGTGGTATCAATGACTATTTTAGGTCGTAAATTTGCGGATGATGATGTATCTTCTGAAGTATCTGGTCCCTATTATTTTGATGATAATACAGGTAAAATTGACTTGCGCGTTGAGTATCGTTTACTTCGCCTTAAATTTGAATCTAATGATTTAAACGGTAACTATGAAATGGGACGTAATATTATTACGGCAGAGTATGGCGACGAACGCCCGTAGTGTACAACAATTCTTTCCCTTTTCTTCTCAGTATTCTAGTTGGGAAGATTGGAATGGCAATTTTGTTGTCTGGTATGGCCAAGAAAATATTCCCATGGAGCCAGAAGATAATTGGAAATCCGTGGCGCAACACATAGCCTCAATTTCAACGTTCTTACCATACCCGGTTCCGGGGCCAGAAAAGTTTGAAAATTGGCACGATTGGGTTGACGCCGTATCCATGAGTATTAACGGTCCTAGCCATTAACTAGGGCAAAAAACCCCTTTTACGCGTATTAGTGTATATAGGACAAGTTAAAGAAAAAACCATGAACCAATCTCCTTTATCCAATATTAAATCACCACATCACGACGTAAAGTTGATGGAGCCGTTTGACATTATTAAAACAGAAGTGGCTCACAATAAAGACATTGGTTTTACCGATAAAGAACTGTATGCCGGCCTTATTACAATTTGTGAAAAACCAGAATTTAGAATTTTAAGAGAAAACAACACCCTTTTAGTTCTTCATAACCAGGGTGGTGGGCTAGCTGAAATCTATTTAATTACCGCGGATAAACCTGCAGTATTTTCACATAATTTTAAAGAGTTTGGCCACGCACTTCGCGTTGGCGGTTTTAAGCATTTAAAATACTACACTAACAGACGGGCTATGATTAGAGTTCTAAAACAACTAAGTGATAAGATAACTGAAACCCAATTAAGCGACGGCAACTATTTAGTGGAGATTGATCTCTAATGTGTGGGGGCGGCGGTGGCGGCCTAAGTTCAATAGGCAGTGCTCTTAGTAGTGCTGTTCAAGGCATTGGTGGCGCAGTAGATAACATTATTAAAAATCCACTGCCAGTTATTATGACCATAGCCCTTACGGCTGCGGTTATTGCTACTGCGGGTGCTGCGGCGCCAGCGGCTTTTGCGTTAGAGTCTGGTTTTATTGCGTCAGGTGTTGCCGGTGGTTTAGGTGGTGGTGCTTTTGCTACCGCTGTTGGTGTAGGTGTTCAGCAAGCTGTTATTGCGGCTGCGGTGTCTGCATTAAATGGTGGTGACATGAGTCAAATTGGAACAGCCGCGCTGCAAGCGGGTGTTACCGCTGGTTTAACTTATGGTGTTGCACAAAATCTTCCCGGGGCTTTAAGTAGTAATCCTTTACAACCAGACACATTGGCTAAAGTAGCGTCTGGTGCTATTGGTGGTGCCGCGGGTGCTGCAGCTTCTGCAGCCATTACTGGACAACCGATTGATAAAGCCGCTTTAGTCGGTGGCGTTGCGGGCGGAACTGGTGCTTATATTGGAGACGCCCTAAAGGGCACAGACTTTGCAAAACAAATAGGCACTACGGGCGTTAAAATGCTTACTACCGCTGGCGCAGCAGGCGCTGGCGCCGTTGCTGGCGGTAAAAACGCCGGGTACGCGGCCACTATGGCTGCAATTAGTGTCGGTTTGGCTACTTCATTATCTAATTTTCAAGATACAAAAAAAGAAGTTCAAGAAAAAATTGAAAGCGACCCTGATTTAAAAGAAGCAGCAAAGGCTGTAAACGATGCGGCTTCCGCTTTAAAAAATACACCGCCAGAAGTTCTTAATCAAATAAATAACATATCACAAGTTCAAAAAGCAGCGTCAAACATATCAGATCAAATTACAAAGGGTATGGGAGGCAATGCGGTTATGGTATTTGATAATGCTGATATTCAAACCCTTAAAAATACAGGACAGTTTGATGAACAAGTAAACCAATTAGAAACAATTGCTAAAGGTGGAGCAATTCAAAGTGGGCCTTTTGCGGGACCACAAACAGGTATTTTAATGCCTAACGGCGTTTATAAGTATGATTCTCCGGTAACATTGGCGTTAGCTACTAGTTTAACAGACGGGGCAAAGGCTTACGCAGGCACAATAAGTTCTTTATCACCACAAATTCAAGCGTATGTTGATAATGTAAACACTTTTAAAACAAACACTTCAATACTAGACACAGCAACTAATAATCAGTTTAGTGCATTAACCAGTAATACAGAAAAATTAATTAACGGTGTAACTGATTACAATAAATATAATACCCAAATTAATAACGGTACTTTAACATCAACTCCACAACAGGATGCATTAAATAATCAAATTGCAGAACAGAATTCTACGGTTGTGGCTACTGCAAGAATTGCAAATGGTTTAGATCCAAGCAGCCCAGAGTATGCAACAGCGGTAGAAAAATATCAAGCTGAAGGTGAAAAATTAGTTAACTTAGCGGCGCAATCTGCTGCGTTAAATAACTATTTTAGTGGTGACAAAACATCTGTTACTGGTGCAAACGTAGCGGATGTTATTATGAAAGCTGGTGGGTCTGCTGATTTAGCTAACGCTATGTATGGATACTATACTGACAATGGGTTTACTCCACCAAGCCCTGTGTTGTTAGATTCTAGTGGTAATGTTATTTTAGCGTCTAAGGATGCTGACGGTAATTTAACTAATGTATATTCTGTTGGTTTAAATGGTAGCCAAGCCCCTACAACAGAACAATTACAACAAATAGCTTTAAGTGGTAATTCGGAGGCTAAAACTTTTGCCAATAGCGCAAATAAGTTTTTAACTGGTCAAGAACTTTCAACAACTCTTGCTAATAACATAAACAATCCGGGGCAAGCGTTAGTCTCAGGACTTGAAAAAGCTGCGACAACAATTAGTGGAAGTGCACAAGCAGCAGAAACCGGAACAAAAACACCACCACAAGAAACAGCAAATGCTTTAACGCCAGTGCAAGGCTACTATAATGAAAACGGTGACGAAGTTTTCAAAAACGCACAAGGGCAAGAAATAAGTACCGGCAGGGTGAATGTGTGGGGTCCACAGGGCACTAAAGATGAGCAACCGGAACCTGGAACACCGTCTGGTAATTATTTTAATGCTGCTACCGGCGAAACAGCAAATGCTGCAACTCCAAATCAAGTAATCATGCCACTTGATATGAATAACTTAACACCGCCGCCGCAAACTGTACAAAATAATGACATACTGTCTAACGTAAAGTCAACACAAGCAGTTACTAACGACAATGGAACAGTTAATCCAAATAATGTAACAGCGGAAAATATAACCCCAGGTTCGACGGGTTCTGTATCATCAGAAAATGCAACACCAGGTTCTTCACCGGTTGATAACACAAATAATCAAAATGTTGCGGCACCTAATTCCACAACATCAATAGTTGACGCTTTAACTGCAATAAATGCAACACCAACATCAACACCTAGCGGTGGCGGAAGCGGTGTAACTCCCGTAGCGCCTGCAGCCCCCGGTGGTGGCACCGTACCCGGAAACACAGGTGGCACAGGAGCCGTAGCTGGAACTGGTGCCGGAGCTGGATCAAGCGGTGCTGGCACGGGTAGTAGTGGTAATGGCGCTGGCACAGGTACAGGCACAGGTGCTGGTCTTAGCACAGCCGGTGTTGGATTAGGATTAGGATTAGGATTAGGATTAACTGGATCAGGTTCTCTTTCAAAAACAGGAACAACAGGAACAACAATGGCATCAGGAACAACCGCGAGCGACGGCTCACCAATAGCACAGACAATTAAGGGCGCTCAAATTAAGTCGCCGTTAGATACCTACGCGCCTCAAGTAAATGCCTATGTTGCGCCTACGTACAACCCACACCTTTTGGAAGAAATTCTAAGGTCTAAGGACGGCGGAGTTGTTCATATGGCTGAGGGCGGGTTTGCAATGCCTAGTTTTCCAAAAGCTCAGGGCCTACTACATGGCCGCAAAATAGGCCAGTTTGGTTCAGTCGTAAACCCGATGGGTTTATCGCCTATGGGTCATTACGAAGAAGGCGGCGGTATTGGAACTGAACCGGATCAAATGGACCCAGTTCACGTGCCCCCTAATATGCCTGAAGGGCACAACCCACAGTTTTTTAGTGAAGGCGGTTTAAACACACTTAAGCATACCTTTGTTAACGGTGAGGGTGACGGCACAAGTGACAGCATTCCCGCTATGCTAGCAAACGGCGAATTTGTTATTCCTGCCGACGTAGTCTCTGGACTTGGTAACGGCAGTAACGACGCCGGCGCTAAGGTACTGGATCAATTCTTATCGGTTATTCGCTCGCATAAACAGAAGCATGACTCAAAGCAATTACCGCCTGACTCAAAGGGCCCACTCGGATATTTATTAGAAGCAAAACGTAAGGTGAACACATAATGCCAACAACAGGGTCTACAGGACTAAATAATCTATTACAAGACACGGCTGTAACGCAGACCACTCTACCGTCTTGGTACGACGCGGCGCAGCAAAACATTGTCAACCAGGCTGGCACAGCGCAAGCAGCCGCGCCCACCGGAATGGGTAGCACGACAGCACAGCAGGCTGTTAACACGCTTCAGGGGCCCGCTAATCCTTTCACGCAGGCTCAGGGAGCACTGAACACAATCGCCTCCGGCGCCGCTAATCCGTGGTTTACTGACCCAAACACTGGCGCAGTTACTCCAAATACGCAGACTGCCATGGGTGGCCTGTTCTCTGCTCAGCAGAACCAATTAAACCAACTGCTACCAACACTAACCGCGGGCGCACAAGCTAAAGCGATTGGTTCTGGCAACTTTGGTGGCTTACAGGGCCAGACTGCGGTAGATACTGCTAAGGCAAACGCGCTGGCTAACTTGCAAGCACAACAAATGACTGCGGCACTTAACAACCAACAGACCGGCTCGTCCGCGGCTAACTCATTGGGTAACGTCGGCTCACAAGGTATTTCATCGGCACTAAACACCGGAACGTACCAGATGAACCAGCCGTTCCAAAGCGCAACAAACTACGCAAACTTAATCAATTCTGTCAACGCCCCTACTACTGCGTCGTTACAAAAACAAGCCTCGCCGTTAACTCAGCTTGGCACAGTGTCAAGCGCGCTCGGTGGTGGACTGTCTGCAATAAATAGCACCGCGACTGGCGCAAGTCTGTTAAAATCATTAGGACTTACGGGATTAATACCTGGTAGCGCAAATACACCCGCTGGTCTGCCGACTGGTGTACCAACTGGAGCTACATTAGACCCTAATCAAAGTGGTAACTATACGCTTGGTGGTAAAACATATAGCCCGGATGGCACATTGCTTGACACTAGTGGTTCTGTTTCTTCTGCTGGGGCAAATGCTACCGCTCCGACTTTTGATGCTTCAGGAAACGTAACAAATGCAATGGATGCAAACACTTATGGTGCGGGTTAATTAAGGATAAAATATGGCAGGCTTAGACATTATTAAAAAATACGCGGATGGTGGTGAGGCTACTTCCCCATCTGAAAATCCGGTCATTCAAACAACCGCTCCTAAGAGCACGGGTATTGTGGGTAAAATTTCATTGGACCCAACTCAGACAGAGACGCTTCTTAATAACATGCAAAAGTATCTTGACGAGCGCACTGGTGGCTTTTCAAAATTTATGGGTGGTTTAAAAGACGCCGCCGCTTGGACCGCTGGTGGGGCTGAGGGCCCGTCTGCCGCCTTAGCGGTTCGCGATCGTGAAAAATTAATGCAGTCACAAGATATTCTAAGCACTCAACAGCAGATGGCCGCGTACCGCGCCGCTCAGTCACAAGCCCTAAACGACGCTGAATTTATGAAGAACGCTAGAGGCACACCGGGCGGTGGCGCTGGCGCTGGTGGTATTGGTGGTGGTGACTTAATTTCTCAATTAGGTCCTGAAGCTAGACAACGTATTGCTAACGCAAGAAACCCGACGGAAGCAAGAGAGATTTTGGATGCAGAGTTAAAGACAATTGCTGGCTTCCGTGCCAAGGGGCAGTTTGAGGCTTCTGGTAACAAGCAAGAAAAATACTTTATTCCAGGTAAAGGTTATGTAGACATGACACCAAACATGTTTAATAATTTACCGGAAGATATAAAAAAACAAATTTTGGATGCTACAACCGCACAAATACGCGGCGGTAATCTACCTACCTCTGGCACTGCTACCTCTGGAACTACTGGAGCTGCTAACTCCGGCACTACTTCTAACGCCACTACCTCTGGCGCACGTGTTGCTGCGGACGTTAACAACCCGACCGGTATTAAGTCTGGTAACGCTTTTAAAGCGTATAACTCCCCGCAAGATGGCGTTTTAGATACTCAGAATTTAGTGAATACATACCTCTCCGGTTCAGGACCAATGAAGGGTATTAAACCGACTCCGGAAAACTTTAATGGCATGTGGATTAATGGTAAAGCTGAGACTGGTTCCGATCTTGCGCTAAAGATGCACCTTGATTTAATTAAATCTGAACTACAAAAATCTGGAATTAAATTAAATGCTGACGGAACTATTCCTAACACACCAGAGGCTAATGCCGCCATTACACGTGCTAAAATAATTGGTGAGGCAGGACAGCAAAATGCCGCTAAATTCTTGCCATACGTTGGCGTAAAATCAAATTATGCTCCTGTGGCTGCGGCCCCGGCAACAACCAATGTACAAGAAAAAAATGCTCCTGTGATAACTAGCGCTTCTGCCCCTAACATTTTGAAAGAGTTACCCCCTGAGCCACAGCGGCCGTTGTCACGCAATTTTAACTCTAGCTCAGAATTTGAAAACGCTACTAAGAAATACGAGACTGATCTTAAAAACTGGGAAAAACTTAGAGATTCCAAAATTGCAATACAAGAAAAAGAACAAGTAACTGGTTCTGAAAAAGCTGGTGAACGTAAGGCTAAAATGGATGAGCTTAAAGAAGCAGCGCCTAGCACAATAGAAGCCGCTGATATAGCGATTGCCGCCAATAAAAGCCACCCAGAAGCATTTGGTATGGGTGTAAAAAATAAACTAATTGGATACGGCGGTGAGATTGGAGATATACTTTTACCTAAAGAAAAAGAAGGTAAAACAGAAAACTTGTTAGCTAGGCCGTATTTAAGTCAAGAGGCACTGGCGGCAAGAAAGCAGCATAGTGTTATATCCTCACAGTTAGGTATTGATTACGCGGCTAACGTGTTTAAAGGCGCTCGTATGGGTATTGGACTTGAGAACTTAGCCTCTAAGGCAAAAGGTGTCAGCAACGATAACCCTCCAGAAGTAAATATTTTAAACGCAACAGTAATTAGAGAAGCGGCTCGATTTAATCAAGAGCGTCATGATTTATATTATAAAACTTGGGCACCGGAACACGGCGGCGCCAGCAACACAAGTTTTGCGCAGTTTGAAGCCAGCCCAGAGTACGCGGCGTTGACTAGAGCAACAAAAGAACGCCTTCAGCAAGCACTTCCAAATTACCTTAAGCTAGACGCAAAGGGCGACTTAGTGGAGACTAAAGGTGGTTCAGAAAAACCAACCAGTAAGTTTGATAAATACCGTAAATAGGAACATAGCACATGGGTGATAAGTTTGACTTAGAAGCAGCTTTAAAAGAAAATCCTGAGCATGAGGTTGCGCAGTACCTTGCGCAACAGCACGGTATTGACCGCGACGCTTTTTTAAAAGAGGGCCACACTGACGCTGAGTTTATTAAAGAATTTGGCGCGATGCCATTGCCTTCAAATGTTGAACAAACCAACAACGCCGTAACATCACCCACATTAAAGCCAAGTGCTACGGTAAACGCTATGGCTGGCGCAGTTGCCGCCGGTGTTCCGCTTACTCTTCACGGCATAAAATCTGGGGTTCAGTCTTTTGTTGTTGGTGACGCGCTTAAACAGCTAATCAAAAATCAACAACCAGCTAAAGTAGTACCTCCCTCAGTTCCTGGCGGAGGACTACAAAGTTATTTAAACGGCCATTTACTGGACCAAGGATTTCATGGCACCTTGCCTGTTGATAATTTAAGTAAGGCTGTTTACGGCGAGTTTGGAAAAATCCAAACCCCTAGTGATGTACAAGACGCTTTAAAAATAATTAAAGGATCGCCCGCGCAGCGTGTCCCAGTTACGCGCCCTGGCGGAACTATTTATAGAGACATTCCGGCGGTGGAACGTATTGATTTAACACCACACCTTACCCCAATACCACCCCCACCAAAACCAAGTGGCAGAGAAAAACTTGCCAACGTGTTAAGTAATCCGACGGCCAAAAAATTTGCGACGGGCTACAATGCCGCCGACTATTTACAGTCTGAGCACACACCAGAAAAAGTTGTAGCCGGAATTGGAACGGTAGCTCCATGGATTGAAAAAATAGTGCCCCAAAAATACAAACAATCGGCAAAAATACTTGGCGGTGGTATTAGTGCATTAGCGCCTGCCTTTAACAGCGTACTGCACAACCTATACAACCCAGAAAAACCAGTAGAAGAGCACGCTAGTGGCGGCGCCGTAGGGTTAGACATGCTGAATGAATACACCGCCCCAATGATGGGCGGCTTAAAACAAGCATACAACAGCCCGGTTGTACAAAAAACAATGGGTATTGGTAATAAAGGATTGCAAGGGCTTGGTATGATGAGCGCATTTTCTGTTCCCGAAAATATAAAAAAAGGCGAATACGTTGACGCCGGAGTAAACACACTTAATGCGGCGGCTTCTGCCGCGGCTATGATGCCTAAATTGGCAGCTAAAATTGGTGCGGCAGGGCTTGCCAGAGCATTTCCTCCGTTAACTTTATACGAGGTACTAAAGCCCGGCACGCTAAATACCGGTGAAGACGAGGCGCTTAGACTTCAAAGATTAAATATGGACCGACAGGCGCGTGAAAACATGCGGGCTGAGGTAGACTCCGGTTTTGAACATTTGCCGCGTTCAGTTGTGTTCAAGCACGCCGAGGGTGGGCCAATACAGCATTTTGATACCGGTAGTGCAGTAAGAACCGGTAAAAAAATTATTGATACGGCGGAGAAGTTACTTACGCCTAAGACACAAAAAGATATACCTCTATCAATAAAATATGGCTATGATACCTCTAAAATAGCAAAGAATTATCCTGATGTAATTCCTCCTGTATTGGCAACAGATCCAAAAACGGGCAAAGAGTTTTTACAAAAACAGTTAAGCCCTGAAGCGTTAGGAGTCCAAAAAGCTCGTAAAGAGGCTCAAAAACAAATAGACGCTGGCAACTATAATCCATTTTTTGATGTCAACCAGCGCTATTATGTTGATCCATCATTTTATCCAACAGCGGGTCGCACGTCGGTTGATATCGTACCTAAAAAGGCTGATACGATTGCTAAATATACCGAGCTTGCAAATAACCCGGAAAGTTTAGCTAGGTTAAGAGCGGCTTTTGAAAAAGCAAAAGATCGTCCGGCTGCTAAAGACTGGTATGCTATGGGTCAATTAGAAGATGCGTTTATTAAAGAACTTGGACCTGTAGAAGGTCGCAAACAATTTAAAGCTAGATTTGCAGATGCAATGGCTGCCACCACTGGAGGGGCAGATCCAAATTCTAACTTGATGATGAGTGCCTATACTAATTATAAAAAGGCCTTAGGTCAAGAAATTCCTACTACGGCAGCAGATTTACCTTTCCCAATTGGTGGCCGTTTTGTCAGCGGTAATATGGAACAGGCTAAAAAATTAGCTGACTTGGGTCAAATACCTGTTACAAACCCAAAACGTCATAATTTTTCTGCTAACTTTTTAGGGCACAGGAATGTATCTACTCTTGATGAACAAATGAGTCAATTGTGGGATCCTAAAATGATGTCGCCTCCTCCAAATGCTTACGGTATTTATGAACAGGCTCTGGCTAGAGAAGCAAAAAAAGCCGGTGTAAATCCTGTTAACTTCCAAGATATAGCATGGGCCGGGGCAAAAGATTATCCAGGTAAGCCAATGATGCAAGAAATTAACGAGATGTTGGCAAGAACAAGCAAGATTACAGGACAGCCCCAAGAAGATATTTTAAAAGGCTTTATACGCGCTGATAGAC
>Ga0194048_10001778_pt1 | contig 10701 bp, 14 predicted proteins | sample JunL225m_MetaG_FD_161685 | JGI IMG/M metagenome (GOLD analysis project Ga0194048, IMG submission 161685) | Anoxic zone freshwater microbial communities from boreal shield lake in IISD Experimental Lakes Area, Ontario, Canada - Jun2016-L222-5m | ecosystem: Environmental > Aquatic > Freshwater >... | reverse complement strand
GCTCGCGGCCTGAGCCGACTCCTATCTGCTTCGCCACAGCGGCCGTTGCCCAGCGGCGACTGTGTGTGATAGCGCACACAACCGCTGTGTGCGGCCAGGCAGACGTCTTGGCTCACTCCGAAATAGCCCGTTAACACGGGGTTTACGCTCATGGGTCGTGACCACCAACCCGCCAAAACCCCCTAATTAGCAGGGAAATTTGCGCTTTCCGCTGTAATTTGCGACACTTGCGTTAGCGAAATCCACTGTTTTAAGGCAATTACGCCGGAAACATCGAGGTTTTCGCCAGAAATCTGAAGATGCCAATCGCAATCAAAGAGTGGGCCGTAACCGTTCGCGCGTTGTCGGAGGGCGAGCAGCTGCTGATCTTCCGCACCGACGCTGAGAACGAATCAGCCTCGCTCGACCACGATCGCTTCTTCCTCTTCCCGACCTTTGAGCACGCCCGCAACGATGTTGTCCGCGGTGCCCACGTTCCTGAGTTGCGTCGCGCACTCGAGGAAGGCGTATGGCCCGACGGAGACCCGGCGATCAGTGCATTGACTCAGCCTGGCGGGATCGAACAGCCAGATCGCGTCCGCGTCCGCGCATGGGCCGAAGTAGCCGGCCAGTACACGGTTACCAACCAGCGCGCGATCAGCGAACTTTCGCCGTTCTACATCTGGACCACCGACTACGCACAGAAGCGTCTCGGTTGGCGCCGCGGTACACCGCTTCACGTAACGCTGCTGCGCACGCATCGGATTCCGCGACCGGTCACGATCCGCGTCCGCCCCGAGCACAACTTCAGTCGTGACTGGCTAGAGATCACGCGCGAACTCCCGTTCGAAGGAACCGCGGTTCTTTCGGATAGCGAGTTTGGTCGCGTGCAGGACGAGATCGAAGCGATCGTCTCGGGCCGCAGCCTCGCCTCACTCGCTTAGACCGGCCGACGCCATAGAGTCGTGCGTCGCTGCGCCGAACGCTGGTGCGCGTCCTGACGATGTCTTGGATCGAGACCCAATCACCCAACTTTGCCGCGCGCCACGCCGAGGCCGACGGAGCGGATGCCGATGGCGTGCTCGAACTGCTGGAAGGGATCCGCGAACAGCTGAGTGAGGTCTTCCCCGTGGTCCCGCAAGGAGTGACGGTTGTTATTCATTCCAACGGCGCGCAGCTCGCGATGGCCCAGCCGGTCGCGGCCGTGTTCCGCGCGTTGACCGCGCCGGCTAGCCGCCGCTACGTGGCGGGCTGGTATTCGAGCGATGAGATCCACGTGCTCGCGCCGCGACTGCTCAGCGCGCGGGCCTCAAGCGTTCCCGGATCGCTCGAGATGCTGATGCTCGCTCCAGCCGCGCTCTACGGCCAACTCGTTGCCGGTCTCAGTAACCCCGGCCTTCCTCCCCCATTCCGTCCAAGCTCATGGCTCCACGCAGCGAACTGGGCTTGGCTTGCGGCTGGTGCCGGACAGTGGTTCTCAGGCCAGACTGCGCACGCACGCCCGGCAATCGCCAACCGCCTACGTGAGGGTGACCAGCCGAGCTTCCCGCCAAGACTGCGCGACGCACAGCTACTCGGTGGCACGGTCTTTGATCTCGTCGCCAGCGAGTCAGGTGAGCAGGCCGCGATCCGGCTTGCGACCGAAGCGCCAGGCGCCGCGCGCGAGCTGATCGCTCGCAACTTCCCGGGGCGCTCGTTTGCCGACACAGAAGGCGTCTGGCGAGCCCACCTCGCCCGCCTCGCCGGCGTCTAAGACGCTCCTAAGCGCCGATCAGCAGGCCAAGTCCTAAGACCGCGGCTACGGCTACAACGCCCGCGAGGAGGCCTGCAAGCAGCTTTAGCGCTGACGGCTGATAGCGCTCGCCCTGATCGGTGATCTCGGACTGCAGCAGGATCTCGCGCGCGGCTGGCACGGCAGACTCGGCCACCAGCAGATCACGCCTCCCGGCGGCCAACATGTCGGGAACGTCAAAACCGCGAGAGCGCTTCGTGACGGTCGGAATTCCCTCTTCCAGCAACAGGTTGGCGATCAGCTCCGCCTCGCTTTGATTACGGCCGCTAGCGACGGTGACGAGCTTGCCTTCGGTGTAGCGCGGGTCGATCTTGCTTGCGCGCTCGCGCATCTCATCGCGCGCTGAGAGCGCCTGCTCAGCCATCGATCTCGACACTAAGCTCTTCGATCACTCCGTCGTCAGCGATCATGAACGACCGCGCGATCGGTTCAGCGTCTTTCGCAAGGCCAATGATTAGCCACTCGCAGCCTGGCCACCAGCGCGCGAAATTGACGTCGGTCTGCGACGGATACGGCTCAGAGCGAGTATGTGAGTGGTAGATCGCAGCCTGCTGCCCGGCCTCCTCGATCTCGAACAGCAGCGGCGCAAGCTTCGCCCCGTCAACCTCAAAGCGCAGCGGGCTAGCGGCGAGATTCTCGAGCTCGTAAACGGCAGCGGCGCGGCCTTGATCGAGAGCCACAAGACCGCAGCACTCGTTAGGCGCTTCTAAGCGAGCGTGTGCGACAACCTGCTCAAGCTGCGCGGTAGCGATGATCATCGTCGCTCGAGCGTAGCGAGCTATTAGCTGGGAGGCGCTGATCAGTCGGTCTTGATGACCGGCTTCTCGTCGATCTCGGCAGCAGCAACGTCCGGCTTGCTCTCGCCTGAGATCGAGTCCTTGAATTCGCGCATCCCCTTACCGACTGAGCGGCCAACCTCAGGCAGCTTCTTAGGTCCGAGAACAACGAGCGCGATCACCAGGACGATGATCAGTTCCATAGGTCCAATGCTTGGCATCGTTTAAGTCTACGAGGTCGCCGCGCGAAAAGTGAAGGTTGTTACCACCAGACGGTCGACTCGAGGTTTTCGACCTCGTCGACCGGCAGCGTGTAGAGCCCACTGGAGAGGTACTTCCAACCGTCGTCACAGACGATGAAGACAACATTGCCTTCATCCATCTCACTCGCAATTCTCACTGCGACGCGGGCAATCGCGCCGGAAGAGACGCCAGCAAAGAGACCTTCTTCGTCGAGCAAGCGCCGCGTCCATACAACAGCGTCGCGATTGGTCACGAAGATTTTGCGGTCGAGCAACGAGAGGTCAATGATCGGCGGAATGAAGCCGTCGTCGAGCGAGCGCAGGCCCTGAACCGGCTCGCCCTGCATCGGCTCAGCGGCGACGATCGTTACGCGGTCGCCCAGCTCCTCTTTGAAGCGGCGCGCAACGCCCATTAGCGTGCCTCCTGTGCCGAGCCCAGCGACGAAGGCGTCGACGTTACCGTCGAGCTCGTCAAGGATCTCGACCGCAGTCCCTTCGTAGTGGGCACGCGGATTCGCCTCATTGCCGTATTGGTAAGGCATGTAGTAATCGGCGTTCTCGGCGGCCATCTCAAGCGCCATCGCAACAGCACCGTTCGAACCTTGGTCGCCGGGCGAGTAGACGATCTCAGCGCCGTACATCTTCAGCAGCTCGGTGCGCTCCGGCGTGACGTTGTCGGGCATCACGACCTTCAGCGGATAGCCCTTGCGAGCACAGATCATTGCCAGCGAAATTCCTGTGTTGCCGGAGGTCGGCTCAAGGATCGTCTGTCCTGGTGAAATCAGCCCCTTCTCCTCGGCATTCTCGATCAACGACTTAGCGACTCGATCCTTGATCGAGCCGGTCGGGTTCATCGACTCGAGCTTGGCCCAAATGCGCACGCCAGGCTTTGGCGACAGGCGCTTGAGCTCGATCAGCGGCGTATTGCCAATCGAGTCGACCAGATCGGTGTAACGGCCGGCGCAAGGCCGGCGTTCAATCGGAGGAACGGCCATACTTCAGAAAGGATAGCTGGTAATCAGCGCTGAAGCGAAGTGCGGGCGCCGCCTGCCATCGCCGGCAGAATCACCAGTGAATCGGCCTCAGTTACGACCGTTGCCAACCCGTCAAGCACGCGCACGTCTTCGTCGTTGAGGTAAACGTTGACGTAACGGTTGAGATCGCCGTCCTCGCCAAAAAGCTGGTCTCGCGTGGCCGGGTGTGCCTCGACTAGGTTCGAGAGCACGTCGCCGACGGTTGCGCCGTCGGCCTCAACTTCACGCTCGCCGCCGACCGAAGGCCTTAGCACTGGGGGGATTCGAATAGTCGCCATTGGCAGGCAGCCTACCCAGAGGCGGCGCAGAACGCTTCGTAGTCAGGGAAGACTCCGAGCTCGTCGTCGCCAATATCTTCTGGATCACGTGAGCAGATAGGGCATTCAGGGTCCTGGCGGACCTTCAGCTCTGTGAAGCTTGCAGCCAGCGCGTCGTACATCAGCAGCCGGCCGATTAGCGGATCGCCGGCTCCGACGATCAGCTTGATTACCTCTGTTGCCTGCAGCAACCCCATCGTTCCCGGCAGCACGCCGATCACGCCGTTGGCGCCGCAGGACGGTGCCATGTCGGCCGGCGGTGGCTGACGGAAGAGGCAGCGGTAGCAGGGGCCGTGGCCGGGAGCAAAAACGCTGAGCTGCCCTTCGAAGCCGAGGATCGCCGCTGAGACGACTGGAATCCCAAGCCGGACGCTGGCATCGTTGAGCAGGTAGCGGGTTGGGAAGTTATCGACACCGTCGACGATGATGTCCCAGCCTTCGATGATCTCGATGATGTTCGAGGCGTCGAGCCGCGTTGGGTAGCCAACGACGTTGACGTCAGGGTTGAGCGCCTTGATCGTCTCGGCGGCTGAATCGACTTTCAGCGTGCCGATCCGATCGGTCGTGTGGATCACTTGGCGCTGCAAGTTAGAGAGGTCGACGACATCGTCATCGACGATTCCCAGCGTGCCGACACCGGCGGCAGCGAGGTAGAGCGCGGTCGGTGATCCGAGACCACCGGCTCCAAGTAGTAGAACGCGCGCGTCGAGCAGCTTCTGCTGCCCTTCGAGCCCAACCTCAGGGACCAGCAGGTGGCGGCTGTAACGCTCACGCTGCTCGGCGCTGAAGCTGCGTGGAACCTCAACTTCGTAGCCGCGATCCTTCCAAAGCACAAAACCGCCGGCCATCGACTCAACGTCGTCGTAGCCCATCTCAGCCATCAGGGTATGCGCACCAAAGGCCGAGCGGACGCCTGAAGCGCAATAGAGGATCACGCGCTGCGAGCGGTCCGGGACGACGCCCTCAATCCGGGTCTCGAGGTAGCTGCGCGGAATGTGAACTGCACCAGGCAGCATGCCAGCAGTGAGCTCTTCGGTCTCGCGGCAGTCGACTACGACAACGCCCTCACCGAGCAGCTGGACTACTTCGGATGGGTCAACCTCTTTGATCTGCTCCTTTACATGGCGCAGAAGTTCACTGCCTGACTGGCTCACTGGTTCACCGCCGGGGCTGTTGGAGTTGGCTTCACTTCATAAAGGATAGCGCCGCCGCTGCCGAGGGTGCGGGGCCTGCAACGGCAACTGCCGCGTACCCTTGGTAGCCGATGAACCCTCGCCTACGGCTGACACTGATGGCCGGCGCCACAATCGTGCTGCTCGGGATCCTCGCCTTCCTGCTGCTGAGCGATCCGGGCGCCAACAGCTCGCGCGCACCTGCGACGCGCTTCGCCGGCGGCATTCGCCCCGAGTCTCCCCCAGTTCGCTTTGCCCTGCGTGATCAGGACGGCAAGTTGATCACTGCCTCATCGCTGCGAGGCCAACCGGTGATCGTGGCCTTCATGTATTCGACCTGCCAGAACGACTGCCCAACGATGGCGCAGCAGATCCGTGGCGCGCTCGACCGGCTCGGCAGCGACGTTCCGGTAGTCGCTATCAGCGTTGATCCCTCGAACGACACGCCGGAGAGCGCACAGCAATTCGTCGCCGCGCAGCACCTTGGCGGCCGGATGAACTTCCTGCTCGGCAGCGAGCAGACGCTGCAGCCGGTCTGGCGCGAATTTGGCATTGAGCCGCAGAAGGCTGGCCGCGAGCACACCGCGATCGTCGTCTTACTAGACGCCGATGGCCACCAGCGGATCGGGTTTCCCTTGAGCGAATTGACGCCCGAAGGAGTTGCCCACGATGTCCGCGTGCTTCAGCGCGAAGCTGCCTCCCAGAGCAGCGCTAACTAGTACCTACAGCGGCGTCTGTTCGGCCTCGGCCGCATCCTCTCGCTCGCGCCGCATCTCGCGCCGGCTACTCCACCACAACCCAAGCCCGATCAGAAGAATCGGGGCGAGGTAGAGCAGCACGTGGTACCAGTGGCCGATGTGAGCGAGCAGGAGGGTCATGAGGCCGCCGCCGAAAGGAACCACAGCCCTAGGCAAGTGAACGCGACCATCACCAGCAGCATCCAATACTGCGAGCGAATTGCCACGCGCGGGTTCGACCAAGTTGCGAGCGCCTTGTCATGGGCCAGCACCAGCGCCGCCACATGGCCGATGACGAGCGCGGCGACCTGCGTGTACCAGATTGCATTGGCGCTCAGTAGCGAGTAGTTGATCGCCGTCTGGGAGGTGCCGAAGACGTCAGAGCCGTTACCGAGCGGGTCAGAGATCAGGAAGAACGTTGCCTGACCTTGGAAGACGAAGAGCGAGAAGTAATGAGCCACGACGTAAGCGAGTGCGATCGGGATCAGCGTGTGGGCAAAGCCGCGCGCCAGCTCAGGCGTCGGCGGCTTACCTGACCCGGTGCGGTTCATTCCGATCACGGCCAGGCGGTAGAGGCCACTAACCAGGCCGACGATCAGCAGCAGGCCGATCGTGTAAGCGGCCTCGACCGCAGTGCCGGCAGCAAAGCCAAGCGAACTGAAGAGATCACTGAGCTGCTGCGCTAGCCCGCTCGCGCCGGTCCACACGGTCCCCTGCGAGAAGCCATCGAAGCTGGTGCTGCCGATCATCACGCAGACGACCGCGACCGAGCCGGCCACCTGCGGCATTTCGAGCGCGCCAACCAGAGGGGCGCGCAGACTGCAGCGGCGGTCCTTCCAATCGAGCGGTGCCAGCAGCGCGAAGAGGCTGAAGGCAACGCCGAAGCCGTCGGCGTTGCGGCACCACTTCTCGGCTCCGAAGCAGCTCATCCCAAGCAGCATCACGGCGGCGTAGAGCAGCGCGACTATCGCCAGCGAGCTTGGCTCCTCGCGGCCGCTCCAAACCAGCTCAATCCATGCGAAGGCAAGGATCAGCAGCGCCGCGGGCCAGCGCCCAAGGCGTTCCGGGTAGTTGATCGGCGCCGGCAGACCGCCGCCGACACGCGCCGCTGCCCAGCCGACTCCGCGGCCGATGGCCCGCCACGGGCTGAGGACCGCAAAGACGTCGCCGAACAGGACCGACGCGAACGGAATTCCAACCCATACGAGAACAAAGATCGCCGTCGGCGCGAGGTTTGCCGTCGCGGTCTGGCTACCCGCCAGGCCGGAGTAGACGATCAGCACGAAGGCAAAGATTCCGACTGCGCCGGCGAAAACCTCGAGCGCCAGCGGCACCCTGCCGAGCAGCCTTGAGCGCGCATCGGCCAACACCGGCTTTGGCCACAGCACGGAGAGCGCCACGAACGAGGCGACGAGCACGAACGCCGCTGCCCAAGCGAAGAGCCAGAGCGGAATCGGCAGGTCGGCGCGCTGGCCGATGCCATGTGCGGATGCTGCCGCCGGAACGGCAAGCGTCGTCAGAGCAGCCAGTAGCCCGGGCTTAAGAAGGCGGATCATCGAAGCGACAACGATACGCGGCGCGGCGCGTAGCCGTGGCGCAGAGCTAGAGAGTTAGAGCTCTAGGCGCAGGGAACCGTGACAGCGGCGACCTTGCCGGTGCTGTTGATCGAGTAGCCAAGATCCGTCTTCGGTGAATGCTTCTTATCAAGGCCGATGTTGAAGAGGCCTGAATATCCGAAGTTCAGCTTCTTGCTCTTCGGGCAGGAGCTAAGCGCCTGCAGCGGCACGCCACGCGAGTTCCTGCGTGCAGCGATCGTGCTGTCAAAGCTTGAGAGCTGTGAGGCAATGCCCGGAAGCGGCTCGGTCAAACCCTTCGGAATCTTGAAGAAAATGTCGGTGCCGTAAGTCTTCGCGAACGCGCCCTTAGCCGGCCCAATGTCGCCGGTAATGATGCTGGCGGCGGTGATCGGGCTGATCACGCGTAGACCAATCGACTTGGCCGTGATGATGAAGACGCGGACTGTCAGCGCGGGCGCGAGCAGGTAGGTCCCTGGGGCGGCGTTTGCGTTGCGTGCGTAGCCAGCAGCAACGCCTTGGCCGATCTCAGACCCCGCCGGGCAGGTGTCGGGGGCAGCGAGGATCACAGGCTGCGAGCAGGTGGGAAAGCCCTTTGTTGCGAGCGTCAACTGCTTTGGCAGGTAGACGTGAGCGAGGACAGTTTCGAACGTTGGCTCGCTGAGCTGCCCGCTGTTTACGCCACCATCGTTCGCTGGCCCGCCGGAGCCATTGACCAAGCCGTATGGGTGAATGTATGAACCGACCGAGGATGGCTTCTTGTCGGTGCCCGCCTTGCCGAGAACCTTTGCCTCAAAGCGCTGGTAGTCGTCTGGCGCAGCGAACGCGGCACTAGCCGGGATCGCAAGACAGCCACATACAACAACAAGAATCAAAATCGCTCTACGCATCTCTCCACCAATCACGTCGGATCAACTACTTATGTATTGATACCAGAAGGACAGTGAAAGTTGCGCCGGTTTATGAAGTTCTTGGCCCAGCAACGAGACGGGGCGGACCAAATGGCCCGCCCCGTAACTTCGTTACTGCTTTGCTTCGGTACTACTCGGCTATCCCCTTACTTGCAAGGAGACGTGACGCCGACAATCGGACCAACCGAACTGATCGAGAAGCCGGTCGCCGTCTTAGGTGACTTGCTCTTGTCGAGTCCGATGTTGTAGAGACCGTTGTAACCCCAGTTGAGCTTCTTGCTCTTCGGGCAGGCCTTCAGAGCCTGCAACGGAACGCCCTTGGAGTTCTTCGCGGCGCCGATCGTGCTGTTGAACTGCGACAGCTGTGATGCGACACCTGGAAGAGGCTCTGTGAGGCCCTTCGGAATGATGAAGTGGATGGCGGTGCCGTACTTCTTGGCAGCTGCGCCCTTCGCCTTACCGATGTCACCGGTGATGATGCTGGCAGCGGTAACCGTGCTGATCACACGCAGACCGATGCGGGTTGGGCTCATCACGAAGACGCGAACGTCAAGCTCCGGGGCCAGTAGGTACTGGCCGACGGCTGATGGTGAGTTGCGTGCGTAACCGTGCGCAACACCCTTACCGATGTCCGAGCCCTTAGGGCAGGTATCCGGCGCAGCGAGAATCACGGCGTCCGAGCAGGTCGGGAAGCCCTTAGCCGCAAGCGTCAGTTCCTTCGGCATGTAGACGTTCGCCTCAACCGTCTCGAAGACCGGCTCAAGCAGCGCGCCGGTGTTCTTGCCGCCGGTGTTTCCGGCTCCACCGGAATCGCCAACCACGTGGTACGGCTCAATAAAGCTGCCAACCGATGACGGTTTGGCATTGGTGCCTGCCTTACCGATCTGATGGGCATTGAAGTGCTGGAACGTGTACGGCGTTGCGAGCGCCGAACTTGCCGGAATAATCGCGCAGATACACGCGACTCCAGCGATCAACATTGCTTTACGCATCTCTCTCCTCTGGTTCAACTGGATTGACTACTGGCGTATTGATACCAGCAACCGCGAGCGCGTGCGCCGGTTCGCTTGCGTTTGGCGCGAAGCAGCTTCTTACTGGCCCGGAACGCAAGCGGGGCGGACCCTAAGGCCCACCCCGTTACTTCCGTTGGCTGGTCGATCAGGACCAGTCGGCTAGTGCCCTATTTACAAGGCGCCGTGATGCCGACGATCGGACCGGTGCTGTTGATCGAGTAGCCACTCGCGGTCTTCGGTGACTTCGTCTTGTCTAGACCGATGTTGTAGATCCCGTTGTAGCCGAAGTTCAGCTTCTTGTTCTTCGGGCAGGCCTTCAGCGACATAAGCGCCTTGCCCTTCGAGTTCTTCGCGGCATTGAGCGTGCTGTCAAATGCTGCCAGCTGTGACGCCGTGCCTGGAAGTGGCTCAATCAGACCCTTGGGAAGCGTGAACGAGATGTCGGTGCCGTACTTCTTGGCTGCCGCACCCTTTGCCTTGCCGATAACGCCGGTCATAACGTTCGCAGCAATTACCGGCGAGATTACGCGCAGCGTGATCGCCTTGCTCGAAAGGATGAAGGCGCGAACAGTCAGCGGCACTGCGAGAACGTAATGGCCGGGCGCTTCGTTGAAACCGCGGGCCCACCCGTACGCCACGCCCTTGCCGATCTCCGAGCCCTTCGGACAGCTGTCAGGAGCAGCGAGAATCATCGACTCGCCGCAGTAAGCGAAACCGGCCGTTGAGATCGCCATCTCCTTCGGCAGATAGACGTGCGCCGCGACAGTTTCGAAGGTTGGCTCAAGCAGCGCGCCGCTGTTCACTCCGCCGGCGTCGTCTGCGCCACCCTTGTCGCCATAGATGTGGTACGGGTTGATGTATACGCCGACCGAGGAAGGCTTCTTGTCCGTGCCTGCCTTACCCACGACCTTGGCGCCGAAGCGCTGCAGCGTGTAGGGAGCGGCAAGAGCTGAGCTCACCGGGATCAGTGCCGTAAGTGCGGCTACTACAACAATAAGAAGTGATTTGCGCATCCTTGCCTCTTTCAGTTTGGCTACGGGACTGCGCGGTCTGCGCAGCTATCTACACAGTTAATACCCCTGCGAGCGAAAAAGTTTCGCGCCTGACGGAATCGTCAGGCCAGCAGAGTGAAGCGGACGACGTCATAGCGACGC
>Ga0194048_10001776_pt1 | contig 10717 bp, 5 predicted proteins | sample JunL225m_MetaG_FD_161685 | JGI IMG/M metagenome (GOLD analysis project Ga0194048, IMG submission 161685) | Anoxic zone freshwater microbial communities from boreal shield lake in IISD Experimental Lakes Area, Ontario, Canada - Jun2016-L222-5m | ecosystem: Environmental > Aquatic > Freshwater >... | reverse complement strand
GACGTAGCCCGAGGCCATGGTGAGGCCTTGGACCTCCTGTGGGGTGCCTACGCCGCCCTGCTGTTCCATCTGCTGCGTCTTGGCTTGCATGAGCATCAGAATGACCCGGATCTGTTCCGTGGCGTTGACGCCCTTCTTGGGAGCGACTGGGATCGACTCCATGAGAGCTGAGAAGACCAGCTGCGCGTCATGCACTGAATCGCTGACTTCATCTGATTGGTTGGATGGGATCAGTTCATCCGCCAAAGCATCATTGGCAAAGGCACCAACCACACGTTTCATCACGATCCTCTGGGCTTCTGGGTTGATCGATTGCAACTGCGGCAAAAGGCTGAGTAGCTGATTGGCTTCAGAAATTTCCAATGTGCGGTCGCCGTTGCCCAGAGTTCTGACTGCGGACACGTCCCAGAAGGAAATGTCCAACCACTCTTCTGGAACCCCGTCTTTCAACACCAGTTTCCGGAACTTCTTAACGTCGGCATCTTTTGAATCCTTGATGCAAAATCGGCGGCAGATTTCGATGTAGCACTGTTCCTCCTGGTTGTAGGCAAGGTTGAGCATCGCCCCGACCATGATGTTCAACTGCGACTGCTTGATCATCGCCTGGGTGGCTGTCTCCTCTCGCTGTGAGCCATTGGCAAGGTCATCGACGTAGGAAGATGCGGCTTCACCAATCAACTGCCGAAGGTTTGCCCCGAGTGTTTGCACCAAGTTGTTGTCTACATGGTAGCGTTCAGTGGCTGGCACAATCGTCACTCCGTCCGGAATGATGCCCTTGTTCTCCAGCAGTATCTTGGTGACGCGGCTGTGGTCTCCTGGATCAGTTACGCGAAGAAGAAGCATCATCTGCTCAAAGACATGCTCGGCAAAGGCGATCTGAAGCCGATTGGCAAGGTAGACGGTATCGTAGAGCAGGTATCCGAGAGAACGGATCGAGTGGTATTTGAACGGCGGAACCACGTTGCCGTCGCCAAACTGGAAATGGATGAACTCCGACAGTTCCTTGGAATAAGGCTTCTTTGATTCGTAAAGGAACTGCGTGCCTTCCCCTTCCATGGCGACATCCGGATAGCCGTTGTCGTTGTCGAGGACGATGCAACGCTTCCAGCCTTCGTCTTCCTGATGGAAAAAGTCCCAAAGCCGGACGACCGGAGCTTTGTCCGAAGCCCAGTAGCCAAGGTTCTGTTTCCATTGCTCCGCCCATTTCTCAGGGCTGTCCATCCAAGTGCTGTTCCCTTGGCCCGGTTCCAAATCCTTCATCGAGTCGAAGATTTTATGGATCAGCTTGGCGTTCCACCCTTTCGGATTAGCTTCCATCTTGGCCAGCAATTCGCCGGGGCGCATCTCACGGCGAACTGCAAAGTAGGACAGGTTCCCAAGGTCGATGTCCGTGTCGGTAGGAACAAGAATGTCCTGCATCCCAACAAACCGAGGAGCCCAACGCTCGTTGTCCTCCCATATCTTTGCCCCGCACCCATGAAGAACCACGCCTTTAAACTGTTGGCGTTGGACTTGCATGAACTGCTGCGATTTCACGCCCTTTTTGATGATTTGAGCAAGGCGTCGGGTGATTGATCGGCCCCAACGGGACGCTTGTTCAGCAGGAGCATCAGGAAGCATCACCGTAAACGGACTTCCAGGCTTCAGAATCGCGTTCTCAAACTGGCGGTTTGCACGCTGGATCAAAACCGTGCCGGATTTCAGGTTCGTGTTGAACTGAATCTGGTTGTCCTTGGCTTGTTGGGCGGTGAACGGAGCGACTCCATTCATCAGGTTGTCAATGTTGGCCCGGTTCTGGGACCGGACGATCTCTGGGATCTTCATCTGACAGATCACGTCGATCACTGCGCGGGCGGTAGAGAAGTTCATAAATTTGTTCAGGCGTTGTTCATCTAACTGGTGATTATCAGTAAAAGGAACGGCCCGCCACCATTGAAGTGACGGGCCGTAAAGAGACTGATCGGACTATTCAGGACGAATGAAGGTCTTTTCATCGCTTGTGCTTTTCATCACACGGGTGAGACCTCCTCCAAACTTGTTTTCAGAAAATGGGGGGACGGCGTTGATTCCCGCGATCTTGGGCGGTGGCATTGCAACTGGCGCAGCCTGCTGTTTCACAGTTTCAGGCGGTGTTGGCCTGTCTTCTTGATCCTGAGCGACTGGCGGGGGTGCTGGCTGCGAAAGAACACGCATCAGGCTCCCGTCCTTGCACCGATGAAAGATGACTGCGTCCTTTGGAATCATCGCCGGGTTCATGGCGTTCGGAGAAGTTGGCTGTCCGTGGACGAATGTTGGACTCAGATCTTTGGTTCCCCAGAAATGGGCAATCAACTGCGTCTCAGCCAAACGAGGGACAAGGAAGTCCGACGAAACTACGTCGAACGGCTTTTCCGAACCGCAGAAAGCTGCAAGTTCCACAAAAGCATTGGATGGGTAGACTCCGACACCCGACATCCAGCGTTCTGGAAGAGTTGCCTCTCCCGCTCCACGGTGACTGAACACTCCAAAATAGCGGCATGGCTGGTTGTAGTAGTCTCGTTCAATGGATTCGAGCCAACCCGGCTTCAGTGTCACGCAATCAGGTTCAAGCCAGAGGAATGAATCACGCATGGACTCGTTGGATACCCTGAGAGCCTGCATGAACATGAGATTTGGTCCGGTCGGCCATTTCTGCATGGCGGCTTCGACGTGGACGGGATAGGCCTTCACCGTCTGAAATGCGGTCTTCGCCAATTCCTTCACTTCCATCCGCTGTTCCTTTGTGAGTGCGCCATCACCGAAAAGCATGATCGCCCTGGGGATTGGGCCTGAGTTCTGATCGGCGATCCAACGAAGGAGATTCTTTGCAAGGTCTAGGTCTCCCGCGTGATAGGCCAGTGCTACATTGAGTCGTGACATTCTATGAGTGAGTTGGGTTTTGGTTTCTGACTTCATCCCTAACCCAACATGGAGTTGGGATATTGTCGAGCTTACGCATGGTATCAGCCGTAGTATGTTGGGTTATCAAGTCCAACGGCGTGTGGATCTTCAGCTTCATCGGGCAATCACAGACAAGACAGACTCCGAGCTTTTCTTCACCTATGACCGACATCTTCATCTCGCTTCGCTTTTCCAAATGCCGATGAGCGGTCTCGGACAAAGTGGACAAAGGGCCGCGCTCGCTACTGTTTTGTGGGCAAGCAATACAGAAGTCGGCGCGTTTCTGCGCCAACGCTTGGTCTACGGGAACTCCTCCCTCACCAAACCACTCGTAGAGAATCCTTGCTCCTGCAACGGCCCTAGAGACGCTTTCTCCCACAGCTTGCACAGCCAGTCCCAACCGCTTGACGAGTGGGAGCAAAACCGTTTTTTTTTGAGCATCGGTAACGCACCACTCGGGGTCGTCGTTCAAACGCAGACAGGTCCATTCCTCAATGTCGCGTTCGGCTTCCAGAGTCGTGGCTCCAGGCAAAGCATTTGACTTCCTGTGAGCGGCAACAAGTTTTGCCTGATCGGGCAGCGGAATAAGCTGTGCAAACTTCAGTTTTGATTCCGGTTGGGTGTAGGTGAAACCTCCAGGAGGGAAGTTAGTAATGGATTTCAGTGGCATAAATCAGACGTGTTTGAGTTGTTTTGATTCCATAAGTCGTCGCTGGCGACCGGCTAGTTCCTCAAGATACTTCATTGAGCTTTCCCTAGAAGAGCCGTCGTTTGTTACCGTGGCAAGCATTCGGATTTGAAAACCTCTCTGGCGTGCGCCTTCAATTCCTGTTGCTAGGGCATCGAACAAATCAGGTGAGCTTCCAAGTCGTTCCCGCACTTCATCCTTTGGTTCCACCTCGATCTTGTTTCCGGCGACCATCTTGTAGCACCTCATGCAACCTTCGCGGGCCACATCTTCTGGAAGGCTTCGCATCTGATCACATTCGATGACATACCGGACCGAGAACCAGAGTTCGGTCACAAACTTGGAGTAGTATTCATCGCACTGGATGTGGCGCGGAGTGGATTTCTTTGGATCCAGCTTTTTCAGGTCGTGGCGAACGGGGCGGGTTGATGGACGGCCACCGAAAGGAACCGGAACAGGGACAACAAAACCAAACTTACGTGCAAATGCCGCTCCCAGTGATCCGCGTCCGGTGTCGTCGTAAAAAATGTCCGTTCCAGCGATTCCAAGCTCATTGCACTTTTGGAAGATGTGGCCCGCAATCTGGTCTTCGGGCGTCATCTGTAACCGGACGTTTACGAAAAGGGTTTCCAGTTTGCCCACCTTGATTCGAGAAATTCCATCCACGCACTCTCCGAAGTCCAAGTAGCCGCCAACGCATCGGTCGCCACCGAGCCCGGAATATGCGGCATCCAAAAAGTATATCCGCTTCAGCTTCCCATCCTTCCATAGAACATCCTCGAACGCCTTGTTGTTCCGGCAAAGCTGCATCGTGAGCACACGCAGGGCCGTGATGTTTGACCGCATGACACCCAGCACCTGGGAATACCAGTGGATCGAGTCTCTCTTCCACTTGTGTTCCACAAACCTCATCTTTTTCCACCCGACCATGTAGTCGTATTTGGTGGGCTCCGTCTCGGGATAGTCGAAATTCGGACTATCAAGGCCGTAGAAGTTAATGCAGATGCCGTTCTGCCACTTGGTCGGCCATGTGGTAGTCTTGGTCGGTTCCGGGTGCGTCTCCCATCCGTCGAGCGGTTCACAGGCTTGGCCGAGGCAATCCATCGGATCGACCGGGTTCCCCATGACAAAAGCCTTTACGCTGCCCTTACCCCAGTAGTTCGCCAACGCATCGAGGAACGACGATCCGAGGAACTGAGCCTCGTCAGCCACCAACCGCATCCGCTTTTGCTTAAACCCGACAAAGTTCCTGACGTGCGAATAGTCGTTTGAGCGCATCTTGCAGGGAACCCAGACGATTCCCTTACTCATGCTGCGGGCCTTGTCCTTCTTGAGGTCGTCCGTGGTGATGGCATTTTCGCTGTCGATGATCTTGCCGGGTAGCCACGGGAACTTCACCTGCGCCCGGACTAGAAGCTGTTTAATCGCGCCAAAGATGCGCTGCTCGGCCCCGCGCTCTTCTGTTGTGCAGACAACGGTCAGCGTGTCGCTTGGATGAGCAAAGTAATCGACAAGAATCCACTTGGCCACCGGGTAGGTCTTCCCCGCATCTCCAGGCCCAAGTATTCCAATGACATCGTTTTCCAATGCCGTTTTTAAGATCAGATCAGACCATCTATGGTGATCGTCAGCTGGCCAGACTAAGCTCTCGAACTCCTTGAAATGGTGGAAAAGGCCCAGTCCGATCTTCTTTCCTTTCATCTTTGGGTCTGACCCATCGTAGACGAAACTCCCGCCTTTCTGGATGATCGCCAGATCAATCTGGGGTTCATCTTCGACCGTCCATTCCAATCCATACTTGTTAATCTTCATCTTGACCGGCAAATTTTGCCTGCCAACGTGCCTTTAATAGCCCGAGAAAGGCTAGCTGAAAACCCAACAGGAAGAATATGAGCGATTGCTGCAACCAGTGTCCTACACCGGAAACCGTTCAAGTTCCGGGTCCAGAAGGATCAACCGGCGCGACTGGTCCAGCTGGAGTTGCGGGCGGAAATGCCTATTCCTTTACCACTAGCTCGACGTTCGTGGTTCCGGCGATCAACTCCAACGTCACGATCATTGTCAGTTCCAGTGCGTGGATGATTGTTGGCCAAGTGGTGTTCCTTGCTGGCGCTGGATACTTCCAGGTGGTGACGATCCCGAACTCGATCTCCGTCCAGCTGAAGTATCTGAACTACGTATTCAACACCTACGCGGCGGCGGTCATCGCTATCGGTGCTTCAATTTCTCCAGCCGGACCTGAGCCTGCTGATGCCATTCCGGTTACTCCAATTACCGCCTACGCTGCTGGAACGGCCTACACCCTGACCGCTGTTTCTGCGGCTGTGACTTTTGGCACCACCCAGCCAGCGATACCTTTGACCACAGCAGGAAAATGGCGTCTAACAGCAAGGGTCAAGATTGGTTATGTGGGAGCCACTTTTGCAGCCGTAAGAACGGTTACCTTAAAGCTGCGCCGCACAAACAATACCGCAGCTGATGTGTCGGACTCTTCAACAACTTGGGCTACCGAAATTATTACCGCACTGACCTACACGGGTGATATTTTTACCCTTCCGGACGTGCTATACACTACGGCAAACATCAACGATGCGTTAACGATCTTTGGCGTAATTGATGTTGTCCCAACAGCTGGATCCATACAAATCCAAGAAGCCTCGATTTTTGCTGAATTCATCCAATCCTGATGTCTTCCCAGTTTACTAGACAATCGATTAAAGATGGATTTCTGACCTACGAAGGAGGAATGAACAGCGGATCTGTGCCCGAGTTGCTAAAGCCAAACGAGCTTTCATTGCTAGTTAACGGCACGGTCAGAGGTGGATTCGTAACCAACCGTTCTGCGTTTAACCAGATGACGCTGACGTTTGAAGATTCAGCGGTTCAACCACGGATGCAAAACGGAAGGTGGCAGGGAGCAGCATTTTTTCAGACCAGCGAATCTACCGGATGTTTTGTTGCCTCCATCGGGGGCCGTCTTTTCCGTTTCGACATTTTTCAGAACAACCAAAACATCCCAGTAACAGAGATCACGATCACGGGAACGGTTCAAACAACGGCTGACTTTGTGGTTCCAGCGATTGGAGTTGCTGTGGTTGTCATGGTTACCTCGACGGCCAATATCTCGGTTGGATTTGTCATCGAGATCAATGGCAAGAACTACACAATTCAGACAATCGACAGCGGAACCCAGCTGACATTGGTAAACGTAGACGACACGGAAGGGGCGACGGTCAGTTCTGGAGCGACATTGCAATACTGGGACGTAAATAGCCCGGACCTCACCATAGCTTGGCTGTGGCAGAGCCGGGACTACATGATCATCAACGACGGCGTGTCCCTGCCGATCTTCTACAACGGCACATTTTGTCGGAGATCCGATCCAACTTCTCCTGCCCTAGAACTTCCCATTGGACGGATGGGAGTGTTTGGAAATGGTCGCAACTGGATGTCGCTGCCCGATGGATTGACCTACGTTGCCTCCGATATTGAAGGCGATGCCGGTCTTGCTGGTGTCCCTTCCTATCTACGGGTGACAGAAAATAGCTACATCGTCGCCGGTGGATCGTTCAAAGTTCCTTCAGGTTCAGGCACGATCTACGCAATGCGATTTGTCGCTATCCCTGACACTTCACTTGGGCAGGGACCGCTCCAAGTTTTTACCCCGAATTCGGTCTTCAGTTGTAACACGCCTGTTGACCGCACTACTTGGAAAGATGTTGAGAACCCAATTCAAACAACCAGCCTTATCGCCAACGGTGGGCTTTCACACTACTCAACGATCAGCGTAAACTCTGACCTTTTCTTCAGGTCCGTAGACGGCATCCGAACGTGGATTCTTGCACGACGCGATTACTTTTCATGGGGAAACACCCCGATCTCTCGAGAGGTAAACCGGATCATCTCCAACGACGACCCGACCCTCCTATTCTATTCATCGGCTATCTACTTCGACAACCGGATGCTGATGACCTGTTCTCCGACCTTTACCAAACAGGGCGTGTGGCATCAGGGGATTGTGGCATTGGACTTCGACATCCTCAGTTCCATGCGCGGCAAGCAGCCAGCGGCATGGGATGGTCTCTGGACGGGCTTGCAAACGCTCCAGATGGTCAAGGGCGTGTTTGATGGAAATGAGCGGGCCTTTGCCTTCACCCTTTTTGGAAACCCGATTGACCAGACTGTTCAGCTAACAATCCAAATCAGTGAAATACTGAAAACCGGGGACAACTACCAAGACAATGGATCGACTCCGATCCAGTGGCAGTTTGAGACGGGCGACGTTGGATTTAACAAGAACGGTCAGACCGATCTCGACGTAAAACGGCTTGTTAACGGAGAGGCTTTTGTTGATCAGGTTCTAGGCGTTGTGAATTTTCAGACGTTCTATCGGCCCGACTCCTACGCTTGCTGGGTTCCGTGGCACACATGGACTATCTGCGCCAAAGACCGTGTGTGCGGAACTGGAGTGGATGGATGCCTTGAGTTGAACAATGTGAACCCGCAATACCGGAACCGGATGGGCATGGGCGAGCCGGACGGTCTGCTTTGCGGGGAGGCAATGAACTCACCACTTCGAGAAGGAACGTCATTCCAGATCAAGTTCATCATCAATGGAACTTGCAGAGTCCGGAAGCAGCGATACATCGCCGTGCCCGTGCCTGAAGACATTTTTGCCAAGATGGAATGCACGTCCGGAGACTGTGACCTGAATAATCAATGAGCATTTGCCCAACATGCCAGCCGGTGAAGTGCTGCACTGATACGCTTTTCTCATACACCGTTACAGGGGGCACGGTCTTTTACTCTGCCGAGACAAGTGTCATCAACGACTGCCCACCTAGTCCAACGTGTGTTCCGGGTGTCTACACGATAGCCAGAGGTCGAATCCAGTTCATGGTTGATCTAAACGGCCAGCCATCGTTCCTAAGCCTTCAATGCTGCCAGAGCTTGTTGACGCGGTCAGTTCCGGCTGGAGCAACTCCCACAGAGATCGCGGTCATAGCGCAAGAAATGGCCGATGCCTGCGCTGTTCAACTTGCCCAGTGCGCGGCTGCTGAAGGAGTGCAGGACAATGCTCCTGTCGTAATCCCGACTCCCATCGTCCCTGTTGTTCCTCCCTACGTTCCACCAACTCCAACTCCAGAACCAGACCCTGGACCCGGCCCTGGTCCAAGTCCGGAACCAGCTTGCACTGATTCAGTTCCTGCTGATGCGGCAATCCCTCGTTACCTAAACACGACGCTCGTTCCTAACTACAATACTTCGGCAGGAGGATTTATCGCGCCGTATGCCCGTCCAAATTACGCTGGATCAATTCCGGGATGTGGATCTGCACCTTCTTGTGGAGCATCTCCAAACCCTGGATGCGGAGTATGGCCTGAACCTGTTCCTGTAAACACTTTTGGATTGAGTGGAACGGTTGATCTGAGCGTGGCAAAGAAACGCGGTTTCAAAAACGTGCAGGCTAGGAAGCAGTGGCATGGACGTTGGGGATACAACTCAAGCAACTGGTTGGCTCCAGACTTATTGGATGTTTTCCCAGATTCTACGCCACAAGCTAAGGGTGAAATTCTAAGTGATTGTCGGTCCTACGTTCCGACGCCCGATCAAAACCATTATCGTCAGCTCAATGTTGGAGGGCAGATACTGGTGACTGGAGATGCAGGTAATGCTCATGGCGGAGCACGCACGGTCAATGCCTTATCGGTAATGACAGTGGATAAGAACTCAGGAGTCAGAACCGGAACCGGAACTTATCCGTCAATGACAATTGGAGATGCGGCACTGATGGCTGACATCATGGCAAAATCCGCACTGGACTCTAATTCTGTATACGAAATATTTAAAACAGTAATAAACGATCATTGCACAACAGGAGACCTTGGCAGCTTTTTAACAATAGATAACACTGGGTCAGAGTATTCTTGGACGTGGGCATGGCCTTCAGGTAATGCTCGCAAGGTTATTATTATTGATCCAATTGCTGGATCTTTTCTTGATGAGTCTTGGTATTACGATGATCCGGAAGATCCAGCCAGCGAGTTAATGGAGCATGGTTATGATGCATACACACTGTTTGAAACTGAGTTGGCTTACGTAAGTTTTTTTGAATCAAACTACGAACCATCTCCATACGTCCAGCAACTGACTTGCTCGGCTGTGCTTCTTTCTCCTTATTCCGGTTCTGATTTGCACTCGGACATCACCTCTCTTTTGAACCAGTGGAATCTTACGGATGATGCCAAGTATCCTTGGAGAACAGACAGTCAAGTCACGCAAGCTCCTTTGGTAACTCGACAAGAAGTGCAGACTGCGGTCGAGCCCATCTTGATTACTACAAATGGGGCTTACGTTGATTCAAATGCCGCAAACTACACGGGAGATTTAATGGGGGCACCATTGCCAGCGGGTTATCGTGCTCCGTTTGATTTCAGGTTCGAGAACTGGGAAAAGTGCGGGGGATCAAATTGGTATACCCAGAGCTTTGGAGGACCGCCGCCAAACTTCCTTCCTCAGAACGCAACTCACTGGACAAACAACGACGAGGCAAACCAGTGGGCAACGGCTGGTGGATGGGAAGTCCACTTTCCAGGATTTCGAGTCGCACAGAAATGGGCGGAGATAAAAGAACTGCGTCCTTCACACAACTATTTCCGGCCTTGTGGCGAGGACGTGTTTGCGCTGGATGTTGCAAACACCCGATGCGTAGTTTCCGCTGCTGGAAGCCCAGTGGTGGTTACGGTTACTGGATCTCCTTCCATTATTACCGGAGACCTATGCATCGCCGCAGGACTTGGGGTAAGTGATGGCCTCTACAGCGTGACAAAACTCACGGCTAACACATTTCGGCTGACGACGCTCGTCCTAGCCCTTCCAGCCGGATACCCGACCAGCGACCAGATCTTTGGCAAGTCAAGGTTCCCATCAGCGTGGTCTGTCTGCGGCCAGATCAAAGTGCTTGGAGCAACAAACACCAGCCCTATTCAAATCCTACTGGAGGACGCTGCCCCCTATCTCAAGACCGGCGAGTCGGTTGTGGTTTCGGGAGTTGGTGGAAACACGGCAGCTAATGGCACGTTTGTCTGGACCCGTATCTCTGACACTATC
>Ga0194048_10001772_pt1 | contig 10724 bp, 10 predicted proteins | sample JunL225m_MetaG_FD_161685 | JGI IMG/M metagenome (GOLD analysis project Ga0194048, IMG submission 161685) | Anoxic zone freshwater microbial communities from boreal shield lake in IISD Experimental Lakes Area, Ontario, Canada - Jun2016-L222-5m | ecosystem: Environmental > Aquatic > Freshwater >... | reverse complement strand
GTGTATAAATTAATGAATTACGATATTAACATAAGAACTGTATAATAAATGCTATGGATGATATAAAAAAACAAAATAAGCCTATCAAGATAAAAGTTAATCACTACACTGACAAGGAAAATGAAGGTATAGTTTCCCCTAAATCGCAACTAGCTGCCGAATCAATAAAGTCTAATAAAGAAGATGAAGTGGACATAGATTTGAACGATATTGATTTAGAAAGTGAATCAAGCAACTTTAAAACCCCCCAGCAGGCAAGTAATGAAGATGCAATTACTGATCCTAAAATTGATTCAGAAGTCTAAGAAGACTCACCTAAGAAGAACAGAAATCCATTCAAGTGGTTTAAGTCACTAACTACAAAAAAGAAAATCATAGTTATAATAATAGGCCTTATCTTGATAGGTTTAATTGCGGCCGGTAGTTACTATGTGCTTAGACCACAACCAGCACAAGTTGCTACTAAGAAAGTACATGTTATTAAGAAAAAGGCAGTTCCGACTACAGTGCCATCAAACCTAACAGGACTTCCAGTTGATCCGAGTGTCAATAAAAAAACTGTAACTGCAGTTATGATCGAAAATAGTACCGATGCTCGTCCACAATCCGGCTTAGATCAGGCCGGTGTAGTTTTTGAAGCGATTGCAGAGGGTGGAGTAACTAGGTTTATGGGAGTATTTCAAGATACTCAACCTGGCTATATAGGACCTGTTAGAAGCGCTCGCCCATATTATGTCAGCTGGGCTCTTGGCTTTGACGCTGCCTATGCGCATGTTGGAGGTAGTCCGGATGCACTGTCAGATATTCAGAGTTGGAACGTTAGAGATATTAATCAGTTCTACAATAGTTCATCCTTTCAAAGAGTTAGCTCAAGAGACTCTCCGCATAATGTATATACTTCCATAGTTAAACTTAATGATGTTGAGACGGCCAAGGGTTGGACTTCATCGAGCTATACAGGGTTTATCAGAAAAGCAGATAGCCCCAGTAAGGCTCCAACCGCTTCAACTATAAACTTGCACCTTTCTGGTCCAGTTTACGATCCTTCATATGTATACAATCCTAAGACTAATAACTACCTAAGAAGTGAGTATAGCTCGGTGCATACTGAAGTCGATGCCACAGGAACAGTTACTAACATAACCCCTAAAGTAGTTGTTGCTATGGTCACGCCCCTAAGTCAAGGTGCACTGGATTCATCAGGGGCCTATTATTCAAACTATAACGTTATCGGCTCGGGTCAGGTGTATATTTTTCAGGATGGTACCGTAACAACTGGTACATGGTCAAAGACTTCAAATAATGCACAGATTACATTCACAGACTCTGCGAGTAACCCAATCAAGCTTAATGCTGGCCAAACATGGATAACAGCAGTAAGCAGTACAACTAACGTAAGTTACAAATAATATAATGGTAAGCTTCATAAAATCAGATAATCCAGGACTCGGCGAGATAGATCTAGCTAGAGAACTTTCGACTCTTCTAGCTGAAGACAAAAAGGTTCTATGGATTATTTCGGGTGGTTCGAATATAGCTATTGAAGCGACAATTATGAGGCAGCTTGACCAAAATAAAACTCACAACTTAAGGATAATTCTAGGTGATGAAAGATACGGCCAAAAAGGACATAGCGATTCAAATGAAAAACAATTATCAGATAAAGGTTTCACATTTGGTAATTCAATATTCACACCTATTCTTGAAGAAAAATCATTAGATGAAACAACGGAAGACTTTGCTGAAAAATTATCTGATCTTATATCCTGGGCTGACGAAATAATTGGACAGTTTGGAATTGGAGACGATGGTCATATTTCTGGAATTTTGCCAAGCTCAGATGCCATAGAAAACCAAAATCTGACTGCATCATACAGAGCTGATGACTTTACTAGAATTACTATGACCTTAAATGCAATCAAAAAACTAAGCAAAGCCTACGTTTTTTGCTTTGGTAATGCTAAGAAAAATGCCCTGGAAAATCTTATGAAAAAAAATAAATCCATTTCAGATATGCCGAGTATGGTGGTTTACTCTATCCCAAATGTTTATGTATATAATGATTTAATAGGGGGAAATATATGAAAATAGCAATTAGTGGTTTAGGAAAAATGGGTAGTCAAATAGCCGTAATGCTGTCGGAGAATGGGCATGAGGTTTTAGCTCATGACGCCAACCCGGAAACTGTTAAAAAAGCTGCCAGTAAGGGCCTCAAGGCATTTAGTGATCCAGTAGAGCTAGTACATGCATTTGGTACCGATAGAATAATAATATGGCTAATGATTCCTGCCGAATTCGTGACTGAAGCTTTAAATACCTGGCTCAGTCTACTTCAGCCGGGAGATATAATTATCGATGGCGGTAATTCAGATTATCGTCAAACAATAATTCATAGCCAGAAAGCTGGATCTATGCAAGTTAACTTCTTAGATATTGGTACTAGCGGCGGAATTCTAGGCTTGAAGAATGGTTTTAGCATGATGGTTGGTGGTGACGAAGAAACCTTCAAATTTTGTGAACCTGTAATAAAGGTATTGAGCCTTCCAAATGGTTCTTATAAGCATTTTGGAGCAACAGGTGCTGGTCACTTCATCAAGATGGTTCATAATGCAATTGAATATGGGGCTATGGAGAGTTTAGCTGAAGGCTACCGACTAATTAAGGATGGTCCATATCAACATGTTAACTTGGCTAATGTTGCTGCTGTCTGGCAAAAAGGTAGCATTATTAAATCAGATCTCAATGAACTTGCTTATGAAATATTCAAAGAGAATCCGAATCTTGACGAAATTGATGGAGTTGTCGCCGAATCAGGTGAGGCAAGATGGGCAATTGAGTCAGCAAGAACCCAAGGCTTTGACATGCCTGCAATTAAAGCCTCGCGTCAAGTTAGACTAGAGTCAAATCAAGGTCAAATAAATTTCGGAACAAAACTACTTGCAGCCTTAAGGAATAAGTTTGGTGGTCATGCAATCAACAAATAAACTTTACGAAAATAATGTTGTTGCACCAGTACTAGTTGTATTTGGTATAACTGGTGATCTTGCAAAGAAAAAATTATTGCCTGCAATTTATCGCCTGCTTAAAGACGACCTACTTCCAAAGGAAACAGTTGTTCTAGGATTAACTAGACAGAACCTAGGCAGCAAGGATATTTTAACAAATACCGAGATATGTATTAATGAAGCTGATGGTATTTGTGATCCTAAGGCCATGAAAAAACTCAAGGATAGTCTTCAAATCTTACAAATAGATATAAGTAAGCTCGGAGAATTTAAAAAATTAAAAACAGCGCTTGATCAGATTGATAAGAATTCTGGACAAAAATTAAATCATCTTTACTATATGTCTGTGCCACCAAATGTAACTGAGAATATAGTAGGTGAACTGGGTAAACATGGTCTCAACAAAGACAATTCAAGACTACTTATCGAAAAGCCGTTTGGCTTCGACTATAAGTCAGCCAAAAAATTAATTAAGGTTATATCTAAATTTTTTAATGAAGATCAAATATTTAGAATTGATCACTACCTAGCTAAGGAAACGGTTCAGAACATATTGATTTTTAGATATAATAATATTTTCGAAAAAGTATGGAATAGCGCCAATATCTCAGATGTAATAATAACTGCAAACGAAAAACTGGATATTGAGGGAAGGAAAGTATTCTATGAGGAAACAGGAGCACTTCGAGATTTAATCCAAAGTCACCTCCTTATGTTATTAGCTGTTACAATACTCGACCTTCCAGATAAAATGACTAGCCAGAAGCTACATAGGGCTAAGCTAAAAGCACTAGAGTCCATATCACCCGTAACTCACTCAGATATTAAAAAGAATGCCATACGTGGTCAGTATGAGGGTTATAGGGAAGAAGTCGAAAATCCTAATTCGAATATAGATACTTTTGCAGCCCTGAAATTAAGCGTATCTACTAAAAGATGGCATAAAGTTAATTTCATTCTTAGGACAGGTAAAGCACTAAATGAAAAATTAACCACCGTTGAAGTAAAATTTAAACCCAACCAAGAAGGTCTGCAGAATAATAATTTAATTTTCCGAATTCAACCCCATGAAGGTATCAAGCTAACTATGTTAATAAAAGAACCCGGCTTTAATAAAAAAACTAAGGCCTCAGAACTTGATCTAAATTATAGAGATGAAAAGATTGATGTAACTCACCCCGATGCTTATGAAAGAGTTCTGGTTGACGCTGTTAAGGGAGATCATAGTTTATTCTCAACTAGCAGTGAAATACTTGCTTCTTGGAAGATAGTTGAAGACGTAGTTCAGGAATGGACTAGTAATAGTAACAACCTTCTCTACTACAAAAAGGGCAGTAGCGGTCCTGATGTAACCAGTCTCATAGGATAGTTTGAGACCAGTAAAATACTATGCTACACTTTGGATAGTATCAAAAACATAATAAATATTAGGAGATAGTAAATGGCTCAGAAACAAGCCTCCCATAAAAATTTAATACTTGCGATTGTAGCACTTGCACAATTCATGGTTATTCTTGATGTCTCCATAGTGAATGTAGCTTTACCTTCAATATATAGGGCTCTGCATTTTAGCAGCACTTCAAACCTTCAATGGGTTGTTACTGCATATACATTAACCTTTGGGGGCTTCCTATTACTTGGTGGACGCGCAGCTGATCTTTTCGGCAGGCGAAGAATGTTCATTATTGGTGTTTCCTTATTCGTTTTAGCATCACTTTTAACTGGTCTCGCTCAAAGCTCTTTAATGCTCGAGATTACAAGAGCCTTACAGGGTATAGCAGCAGCAATCATGTCACCAGCCGCTCTTTCAATAGTTCTAGCAACCTTCAAAGAGGGAAATGAGAGAAATAAAGCTCTTAGTATCTGGGGCGGAATAGCCGCAGGTGGAGCAGCCGCCGGAGTTCTTATAGGAGGAATCTTAACTCAGTATTTAAATTGGCGATGGAACTTCTTCATAAATGTACCTGTTGGAATACTGGTTGTTCTAGCGGCATTTAAATATGTAGATAATTATCACTCAACTCTTAAGCATCGACACCTCGATCTTTCTGGTGCGGTACTAGTAACCTCAGGAGTTATGACACTTGTTTATGCCTTAACTCAGGCACCAAGTAAGGGTTGGACCAATACGACTATTCTCGCATTCTTCGGAACAAGTTTTGCACTTTTAATGGCTTTTATCCTCAACGAACAAAGAAAAGAGTACCCATTAATACCTCTAGATATTTTCAAGGTTGGAAATATAGCGGCTGCTAATCTTACCCAACTTCCAATTACAGCTTGTCTTTATTCAATGTTTTTCTTTCTAACTCTTTACCTACAGGAAGTATTACATTTTTCTCCAGTAAAATCCGGGCTAAGTTTTCTACCGATAACATTTGTAATTGGATTTACAGCCTCCCGAATGTCTAAAGTCATAGGAAAATTTGGCTACAAAAAACCTCTTATGGTGGCTCCAGCATTTCTAGCACTTGGTTTGTTATATTTATCTAACATCCAAGTCGATGGAACATATTGGAAGAATGTATTCCCAGGAATCATAATAATTGCACTAGGACTTGGAATAATTTTTGTGTCTATTACAATTGCAGCTACATCAGGTGTACCTAAGGAAAAATCAGGATTAGCATCAGGACTATTAAATACATCTCAGCAAATAGGTGGTGCAATTGGTCTTGCAATACTGTCTGGAGTATCTGCAAGCGCTATAACTAAATATATAAGTAATAACCCAACTCATCCAAACTTGAGCCTATATGCTCAAGTTCACGGCTATCATGATGCATTCTTAGTTGGAGTTGGCTTTGCGGTATTGGCATTTCTACTTTCTACCTTCCTTATAAAACAGAATCAAGAGCCAAAAACTGACTTCGATGTCGCCCCATCGGCAGGACACTAAATTAGCGTACATTAGTCGAACATGTTATAATATTCTTTATATAAAGGCCAAATATGTCACATGAACATTCGCACCATGAATTCGTAGAAGGAACTCCCGGGGAGAGGTCGGTCAAGTTCGCAAAATCTAGTGGACTGAGGGCTTTGTCTGCGGGTATTCAATTATGGGGTGGAGTAACAGGTAACCAACCAGCTCTCATCGTTGAAGCAGCTGAAGAATTTACTGATTCAATGACATTTGGTGCTGCAGCAATAGAGGCATCTTCAGATAAAAAAGGAGTTATTGCTAAGGCTAGAAGGGCAGCAATAGCCTTTGCTATCGGAGCTGCTGCTATTTCAACCTATGATACTGCCTCTGAACTTGTTAATGACAAATTTACGCTAACTCAGTCAATAGAAGGCATAAACTTCGCTCATAATGACATAAAAGCGGCTACAGCGGCGATTGCACTAAACTCTATCGTTCTATTTATTAACCGCAAAGGTAGAGAGTCTAAGAAGACTTCCGACAAATTTGGCTTTCGTGATTCAGTTCGAGATTTTGTAATACCAACTTCAGTACTGGGTTTAGCTGCACTTAAGGCACCACATTGGGCAGAATATATGTTTGAGATAGGTGGGGTAAGTTATGGCTGGTACAACACTAAACAATTATATAATGGCTGGAAAAAACCTAAAATTGCCAAAGAAAAAGTAGTCGATAAAAGCTTGACATAAATATATTTTTAGTAGATAGTATAGCCTAATATGAGAAACTTTGAATTCAATATTGAGAGCCAGGAAATAAAAAATCATATTATATGTGAGAATGTTTTAGACACAATCCTAGATGCAGATAATATTGCTAAGTCATTTAATGATCTAAAACAAACGACTGGTGCATACGTAGATGGATACTTAGATGTATTTATAGGGACATTTATGGCAGGAGACAATAAGGTCTTTAAGTTAATATCTAACGATCCTGAGAGAATATCTGATGTAAAGTTTCATGGAGACGATGAAATATTCAAAGGAAATTTCAACGAATACAACCCGCTTCTAGCAGATACTATCAATATATCCCTAGATAAGAATGAGGCTGGTCAATATGAATCCATAATATCTCTTCGCAATAAGATAGATGAAGACACGGAGATGATAGTTGAAATTGCAGGTAAGGATTTCACAGAAAAGTACACTCTAGAATTTCAGGATAGAATATATTAATTTGTTGGCTCTGTAGATTTAGAACCTAGTCCTTCAATGATTGATTTAGCATCGTTATATGCTACTTGGTTATCCGCATGTGCAGTACCTAGGTCAGCATGATAAGGAGCTAAAATTGATTTATTAGCATTATACTGATCGGGGGTTATGCCAAGTAAGCCAGTCTCTACACTTGAAGAAAGAGCTTGAGCAGCAGTTATTCTAGATTTCATGTCATCAAGTTTTGTCTGAAGTGAAGTAACGTCAGTACCGGCTGTCTTAGCGGCAGCAATACGTGTCTCAAGCTTACCAGATAGAGTACTAAGTTTAGCTTCATTATTTTGCTGATTATCTGCGTAAATTATCATTCTTACCTTAGGAATGACTAAGGAGAAAACACGGTATTCAGTAATCATAGACTGAACATTAGTTTTTGCACTTGAAAGACTAGTTTGAGAAGCCAATGTACTTTGAAGAGCTGTTAGGCTAGCTATTTCATTATTGATTTCCGAAGTTAAGGCAGTCTTATCTGATGCAGTCAAATGAGTAGCATTATTTATCTGAGTTAATAGATTATTTAAGTAGCTAAGTCTTCTGCTTATTTCTTGACCGCCACGCGAATGAATTGAACTAAGGTGCTGATGCTCTTGGTCTTTATTTAATTCCTTATTAGATTCATCGCTCTTTGAACCTACATTATTACTTGGATTGTTGGGATTATTCGATTTTCCAAGATTATTTGAATGAGATTCAGATTCAGATTCAGATTCAGAGCTAGAGCTAGAGCCAGGTCTCATGGTTCCTGGACTTTCACTACCACTATTTTGCATTGCAAAAACTGTTGAGGATGGCAACATTACAGCCAATACACTAATTCCGACATAGATTTTTCTTTTTACTGCGTTAGATAAAGACATTAATTTTTCTCCCTGTATATCATTTTAATATTCATTTTTTCTTTCAATTAATTAGTTGGAACACTTATCTGATTACTCGAATCATTTAATCCACTTGTGACGGCAGAATTATACATATTGTCTTGAGACAGGGAACTATTAATATTACTTAGGTTACTACTAAGCGTAGAGTTATCTGTTCCATTGGCAAGAGGGGGAATAGTAGTGGGATTAATTAGTCCCACGTTACTACTGGGCTGAGAAGTAGGACTCATGACTGATGCTGTTTGTGAATTCTGAGAATGGTTGTATACCCGAAAGCCTATTAAGCCCATAGCTAAAAGCAAAAACAGACTTAATAAGATCATTCCGTGCGAAAAACCATTCTGATTATTTTTTATTTTCAATTTATTACCTTTCTATTTTTATTTTTAGTCTTATGATTAAAAGTATAGTCCTGATGTTAAGTATTGGCAAATTTCAAGTTACTACTTCTTAGGCTTTTTTTCCATTGGCTCCACGGCAAGATGAGGTAGTATTTTATCTAACCACCCTGGAAGCCACCAGTTGGCCTTACCGAACTTATGCATTAGAGCCGGTACAAGGAAGTTCCTAAGTACAAAAGCATCTAGAAGAACAGCTACAGATAAGCCAACACCAAACTCAGCAATTACTCTTTGACCCTCAAATATGAATGACATAAATACGAATATCATAATAGTAGCAGCGGCCGTTATAACTCGTCCTGTTTCAGCCTGACCAAGCATAACAGCCTTATCGTTATCCTTAGTATGAACCCACACTTCGTGCATACGGCTAACCAGAAATACCTGGTAGTCCATAGATAATCCAAATAGTATTGCAACCATAATCACAGGTAAGAAAGATTCTACAGGACCAGCTCCACCGGTATGTAATATGCTAGATAGCCAGCCCCACTGAAATATAGCCACGACGATACCGAAGGCGGCGGCAACAGCAATAACATTCATAAAAGCTGCAATTAGGGGTATCAGCAAACTTCTAAATGCGACCATTAAAATAATGAAGCTCAGTAAAATTATCACCCCTAAGAATAACGGTAACTTAGAACCGATAACGCTAGCAAAGTCATTGAATATTGCAGTCACACCGCCAATATATACCTTCAGGTTTGTGCCTTGAACAGCTTGAGGAACTATATAACTATTCAACTCCTTTATGAGGTTACTGGTTTGAACAGATTCTGGGGAAGTTGAAGGCACAACCTCTATGATACCGATATTGTTAGCTGGATTAATAGGTACAGATATTACCTCAACTACTCCGGGCAATTGCTTAATCTTCACAGCCAGATTCGTAAAAGCAATTCGATCCGACTGATTATTAACTAATGCTACAAGCTCTAATGGACCGTTAAATCCAGGACCAAAGCCCTTACTTAGATTTTCATAAGCTATTCTTGTAGTAGTTCCTTTAGCGTCGTTACTGGCATCGGACGAACCAAGCCTTAGAGAAAGGAAAGGAATTGCTAAAACGAACATGAAAATAAGGGCTATAACTGCAACAATTACTGAGTGATTTTGAACAAATCTGGCATTTTTAGCCCATATACCATTAGCTTCTGAGTTTAGGACTGGGCCATTTTGCTTAATCTTATTTCTAGCTTTCTTAGTTATGACTTTCATTTTATATACGCCAAGGAGGGCAGGCATTAATGTTTCTGCCGCTATAACGGTTACCGCAACTACTATAGCCGCTGCAATTCCAACTCCATCAAGAAAGCTAATTCCAACAGTCAATAAACCAAGAAGTGCTACACAAACCGTACTGCCTGCAAATAAAACAGCCCGTCCAGCAGTATTAATAGCTTTAACTGTAGCTTCTTCAGGATCAAGGCCTGCAATAAGACCAGAACGATGTCGAGTAACAATAAATAGTGCATAGTCTATACCTACTCCAAGACCAATTAGAGCCCCTATAATTGGAGAGAATGTTGAAATAGATAGAAAGTGAGATGCTAATCCAATACTGCCTATACCAACCCCTAAAGCCATAAGGGCGGTTATAATTGGAACTGTCATTGCATATACAGAGCCAAAGGCAATTAGTAGTATGATAGCCGCTGAAACAATTCCAATAGCCTCACTATTTGAGGTTGAAGCCTGTTGGCTCTGTTCAATTGCTTGGCCACCTATTGCAGATTGAATATTTGAATCAGAAGCGCTTTTAACATCACTAACAACCTTAAGAACGTTTTGCTTCTTTATTTTAGTAAAGACACCATCCCAATTTACTTTAGCGTAGGCAATTTTACCGTTAACACTAATTTGTCTTGCGCCAATAATAGAGTAGGGGCTAGTAACAGAAGCAACTTGAGGTGTAGCAGATATTTCGGATATTAGCTTGTTTATTTGTGTCTTATTAACTGCATCGTAAACAGTTCCTGATTGAACACGCCAAACAACTGTATCGACTTCACCAGATTCACTACTGGAGACTTTAGATAGTAGATTTAAAGCTTTAGTCGATCCGCTCTGAGGCAATGCAAAACTATCGGCATACTTGGTTCCAAACTTATTTGTCGAAACAGTTATAGCAACTAGAGCAACAACCCAGAGTCCTATGACTATAAATTTATTCTTAAAACACCAACGCGCAATTTTATCCATAATTATTTCCTTTAGCTGAATAAGATAATTTAGCATCACTTACAGTAGCCAGCATTTTCTTGGCAAAAGATTCTAAGCTATCCGGT
>Ga0194048_10001771_pt1 | contig 10728 bp, 10 predicted proteins | sample JunL225m_MetaG_FD_161685 | JGI IMG/M metagenome (GOLD analysis project Ga0194048, IMG submission 161685) | Anoxic zone freshwater microbial communities from boreal shield lake in IISD Experimental Lakes Area, Ontario, Canada - Jun2016-L222-5m | ecosystem: Environmental > Aquatic > Freshwater >... | reverse complement strand
GCACCAGCTATGGCACGCAAAAGGCGATGACCGAGCTGATGCTGGCCGATTACAGCCGCAAGGGATTCCTGGACGGTGTCGGCGTGCGCCTGCCCACCATCTGCATCCGCCCGGGCAAGCCCAACAAGGCGGCGTCGAGCTTCTTCTCCGGCATCCTGCGCGAACCCCTGGCCGGCCAGGAAGCGCCGCTGCCGGTGGGCGATGAGGTGCGCCACTGGTTCGCCTCCCCGCGCGCTGCGGTCGGTTTCTTCATCACCGCCGCCACCATCGACACCTCCTCGCTGGGCGTGCGCCGGTCCATGACCATGCCGGGCGTGTCGGCCACGGTGGGCGAACAGATCGAAGCCTTGCGCAAGGCGGCCGGCGACAAGGCCGTGGCGCTGATCAAGCGGGTGGACGATCCGTTCGTATCCAAGATCGTGCAGGGCTGGGCCGGGCGCTATGACGCCAGGCAGGCCGCCAGCCTGGGCTTCAAGGCGGAAAAGAATTTCGACGAGATCATCAAGGTCTATCAGGAAGACGAGATGGCCCAATGAAGCTGTCCCGGCGCCGCAGTCTTTCCTTGCTGCCGGCGCTGGTGGCGACCGGTGCGTCAGCCCAGCCCGTTGGCGAGCGAAGCGTATCCTTGAAACTGGTGGTTCTGGATATCGGCGGCACCCTGATCGGCGATCACGGTGAAGTGCCCGACGCCATGCTGGGCGCCTTTTCGCGCAAGGGCATCACCGTCACGCCGCAGGAGTTCAGCGGCTGGCGCGGTGCCTCCAAGCGCGGCATGGTCAAGCACTTTGTCGAGGAGCGCGGGCCCACAACCGGCCGCGCAGCGTTGGAAGAAGCGATCTATGCCGACTTCACCAGCAAAGTCTCCAAGGCGTATGAAAATGTGCAGCCCATTCCCGGCGCCGAAAAGGCGTTGCAGGAACTGGCCGCCATGAAGCTGCTGTTGTGCACCACCACCGGCTTCGACCGCGCCCTCACCAGTCAGGTCTTATCTCACTTGGGCTGGCAGCATTATTTCGTCGCCAGCATCACCAGCGACGACGTGGCCGATGGGCGGCCAGCGCCCTACATGCTGTTCCGCGCCATGGAAGCGGCGCATGTGAATGACACTGCCGACGTGCTGGCGGTGGGCGACACCCCGCTGGACCTACAGGCGGCCGCCAATGCCGGCATCGCCGGGGTCGGCGTCTATTCCGGTGCCGCGCCGGAAAGCCGCTTGCGCCAGGAAAAAAGCATCGCTGTCCTGCCCAGCGTGGCAGACCTGCCGGCGCTGATCCGCAAGGGCTTGCCGCGCCGCTAGCGGTACGTCAGGTCGTCCACACGGCCCAGGTCGGTGTTCATCACCCCCAGGGTGACGATGGCGAAGGTCAGAACCTCGGTACCTTTTTCCAGGTGACCGGAAACGGTGGTACCCTTGTTGTCGCCCAGCGCCAATATGATGTGCGCGTGGATGACCCCGTTCACGACATAACCGTTCATGCCGATGAAATCGGCGGGCGTGTTGGGCGCGCTGACAAACATGTCGGGCACCGGATAGTCGCGTCCTGCCACATTATGGAAACGGTAGCCGCGCACCGAGCCGATGCCGGACAGGATCACGGCATTCTTGATGTTCTGCGCCTTGACCTGCTTTTCCATCTCGGTGAGCAGGTCGGTCTTGTTCTTGGCCCGGATCACCAGCACCCGATCGAACTTGCCGCTCAGGACATAGGAATCCGGCACCTTGGGATCATTGGGCCGCGCATCATCCTTGGTGACGGGATGGCGGACGAGCTGGGCCGCGGCGGGCGATGCCAGCGCCACGCTCAAGGCTATCGGAATGAGGAATTTCATGGGCCTCCTATTTTTTCAGGAAGGCTAGACCGGAAACGGCTTCGAGAGAAAGCTTAAGAGAAGAGCTGGATCACGCCATAAACGATGGCAACCAGGACGGCGAACAGGCCGCCGACGATGACGACCGACACCCAGAACGGAAATGCCCCGCCGCCATTGGCCAGCTTGGTCTCTTCCTTGCCCTGTACGTCCGCGGTCGCCATGGAAAATCTCCTTGTGAGCGGTCTTTTAAGCACCGCCCGAGCTTTGTCAAATATCCCGGTTTAGACGGCAATCGGCGCCTTGATCCCGGCATGGGCCTGGTAATTTTCCATGGTGAAATCCTCGTATTTGAAGTCGAACAGGTCTTTCACGTCCGGGTTCAGCTTCATCACCGGCAGGGGATAGGGCTTGCGGGACAGCTGCTCGTTCGCCTGGTCCAGGTGGTTCAGATAAAGGTGCGCGTCACCGAAACTGTGCACGAAGTCGCCCAGCTTCAGGCCCGTCACCTGCGCCACCATCATGGTCAGCAGCGCGTAAGAGGCGATGTTGAACGGCACGCCCAGGAAGATGTCGGCGGAACGCTGGTAGAGCTGGCACGACAGCTTGCCGTCCGCGACATAGAACTGGAACAGGCAGTGGCAGGGCGGCAGCGCCATCTTCGGGATATCCGCCGGGTTCCAGGCGGTGACGATCAGGCGGCGCGAGTCCGGGTTCGTCTTGATATCCCGGATCAGGCCGGCGATCTGGTCGATGGTGCCATCGGTCTGCGACGGCCAGCTGCGCCACTGATAGCCATAGACCGGGCCCAGCTCGCCATTGGCATCGGCCCATTCGTCCCAGATGCTGACGCCGTGTTCCTGCAGCCAGTGGACATTGGTCTCGCCGCGCAGGAACCACAGCAGTTCATAGATGATGGACTTCAGATGCACCTTCTTGGTGGTGACCAGCGGAAAGCCATCCGCCAGGTTGAAGCGCATCTGGTGGCCGAAGATCGAGCGCGTGCCGGTGCCGGTGCGGTCGGTCTTTTCCACGCCCGTATCGCGGACCAGCCTCAGAAGATCGAGATATTGCTGCATGGGGCGATTTTACCGGATTCGGCTCAGAATGGCAGGACTTTGAGATCCGGTTCCAGCCAGACGCGGCGCGCCTCCACCGACATCAGTCGCTCCCGCGACCAATATTCCAGCAGCCAGTTGGGGTTGACGAAGTTGGTGGACATAAGGGCATTGACGATCCGGTAGACCGGCACATCCGCCGGAAAACTGTCGAACACCCCGCGGGCCGCCCGCAGCGAAGCCTGGGTGATGGTCTCGTGATAGCCGGTGGTGTCGTTGTTCACCCCGCCCACCGCTTCATTGAAAGCGCGGATCAGCCCCGGCATGGCCGCAGCGGGTTCCAGGTACGTGCGATAGCGCATCAGCCACAGCGCCGCGGCAAAATGGGCCGCATGGGTCCATTCCTCCTTGGTCAGGCTGCAGGCCATCAACCCTTCGCCGACATGGATGATTTCGCCTTCGCTGGCAAAAATGGCTTTCATTTTCAGGCGGATGCCCGCCCGCGGCGCGGGAGTCAAGCAGGTTCCGCCCCTTCAATTCTTAACCCCCGGCCCCTATATTAAGAGCGCTCGTCGGGTTCGCCCGGCAGACTATGGCGATAAACGACTGTGTAATAAGCAGGCCGGACCCGGGGGCGGTACCCGGCGCCTCCACCATAAGCCCATCTGCGGATGGGTTTTTGTGGGGGCGAAACAGGATCGACGGATGTGTAAAGGCAGTTCTTTTGCCCGGTATGGTTCCGCCGTCATCGGACTATTGTTTAGGTGCCAACGATAATGAAATGGCCCTCGCTGCCTAACTTCGGTTAGCCAAGCGCGGTTCGGGGGGTACCGGGCAACAGAAACCCCCCACTTATTTCTTACTGCGTGATCTTGATCGAGATGTCCCCGCGCTGGGAGACAATCGCGACTTCCGTATGCGCGCCGCGGCGGCGCAGGCGCAGATTTACCGACGCCTCGCCCAGCGCCAGGCTATTGATGTGGATCTCTTCCAGGAATTTGGGCAGCTGCGGATTATTGAAGCGGATTTCGCGTTTGGCAAAACACAGCTCCAGCCCCAGGCACGCCTGCAGCAGCGCGAACGGCACCACGCTGGCCCAGGCCTGCGGCGCGCAGGCCACCGGATACAGCACCGGCGCCGTGCCGCGCCGACGGGGAAAGCCGCAGAACAGTTCGGGAAAGCGCATCATGTCCATATGCACCGCGGCATCGAACAGACCCTCGAAGATCGCCGAGACGCCGCGCTTGAGACCATAATGCGACAGGCCCAGTGCGATCAGGGCATTGTCATGCGGCCACACCGAACCATTGTGATAGGACATGGGATTGAAGCGCGGCGCATCGGCCGACAGGGTGCGCACGCCCCAGCCCGAGAACATTTCCGGCATCATCAGGGTGGCAGCGACCTTCTGCGCCCGCACCGGCGCGGCGATGCCGCAGAACAGCACCTGTCCGGCATTGGAGCTGCGCACCCGGCAGGTCTGCTTGGCGCCGTCCAGCGCGATGGCATAAGTGCCCAGCTCTTCCAGCCAGAACGTGTCCTCGAAGGCCTGGCGCAGCTTTTCGGCCGCCTCCTGCAATTCATGGGCGCGGCTGCGATAGCCCAGCTCGGCCGCCAGCACGGCGCCTTCGGACTTGGCGGCATAGACATAGGCCTGCACTTCGCACAGCGCGATCGGGCCGGTGGCGAGCTGTCCGTCGGCGTGCATCACCGAATCCGCCGAATCCTTCCAGCCCTGGTTGGTCAGCCCGTTTTCGCTGACCCGGTAATATTCGACAAAGCCGTCGCCGTCGCGGTCGCCATACGTGTCGATCCAGTCGAACGCCGCTTCCAGGTTCGGCCAGAGGGCGCGCATGGTCTCCGCATCCCCCGTGCGCTGGAAATAGCGCGCCGCCAGAAGGATGAACAAGGGCGTGGAATCGATGCTGCCGTAGTAATGGCCGAACGGCACTTCGCCCAGCACCGCCATCTCGCAGGAACGCGTCTCATGCAAGATCTTGCCCGGCTCGGCATCGGCGCGCTCGTCCAGCGCGGTCGCTTGATGGGCCGCCAGATATTTCAGCACACCCTTCGCCAGCTCCGGGTCCAGCCACAGCATCTGCATCGCGGTGATGATGCCGTCACGCCCGAACGGCGTGGAGAACCAGGGCGTGCCGGCATAGGGATACGGCCCCTGCGGCGTGTCGGTCACCAGCATGGACAGGTCGGCGCCCGCCCGGTGCAGCATGCGGTTGGCCAGTTCGTTGCTGGAAGCGACGCTGCCGCCCAGGCTTGCCGCGCGCACCGCCCCGCGCCGCGCCGCGCGATAGGGCTCGGAGAAAGACACCGATACCGGCGTGCGCTTCATGCTGGAGTCAGTGCAGCGCACCGTCATCTGAATGGCGAACTGTTCGCCAGGCTTCAATTCCAGCTGGTATAGCGCCTGGCTTTTCGACAGCTGGCGCGGCGGCGGATCGAAGCCGATCTCGCTGCGCCGCTCCACCATGTCCAGGCCGACATAACGGAAGATGGTCTTGGTACCGCCGATCACCGCCGCGCTGGTCTCGCCGCGCTGGGGCCGCTGCATGCCGCGAATTTCGAACAGGTCGGCAAAGTCGGCGGCGAAGTTCAAGGTCAGCCAGCATTTCTGTGGCCGGGCATCGAAATTGTGGATGGCGATGCGCTCATGGCAGGTGCCCTGCCACAGGAATTTCGAGCGCCTTATATGCAGCACCTCGCGCGGCAGGATGATGGCGCTGCCCTGGTAGATATCGGGATTGGAAAGATCGACGGTCAGGATAACATTGTCATTCTCCACCGCGCTAGACAGCAGCAGCGGCCGCTGGCCATCGATCAGCAGCTGTACCCCCGACAGATAGCGCGTGTCGTTGTGGAACACCCCGCCCGGCGTCAGCCCGGGCGCGATGCAGTCGCCCAGCGCATCGAACATGGCAAAGGTATCGCCCTGCTTGAGTGTGCGGGGCCAGCGTTCCTGGATGGATTCCGTCGCCTGAATATAAAAAGTTGAAATATCATCAGGCGAGTCCGGGAGGGTTTTGGCCTCCATGAATTCCTCGCATTTCAAATTATTCGGCGGCGAATTTCACCGCCTGCGGTGCCGTGCCCTGCGCCTGCAGGGATTGGTAAATCTTCACATATTCGCGGGCCATGGCGCGGGCGCTAAAACGTTCCTCGAAGCGAGAGCGGATGGAGGGGCGAAACAACCGGTCCAGCCTGGCCACGGCAGCGACCGCCTGATCCACGGTCTCCACCACATAGCCTGTCAGCCCGTCTTCCATGATCTCCGGCACCGAGCCGCAATTGAAGGCGATCACCGGCGTGCCGACGCCCATGCTTTCGATCATCACCAGGCCAAAGGGTTCGGGCCAGGAGATGGGAAACAGCAGCGCCGCGGCGTTGCCCAAAAATTCCTGCTTCTGGCCGTCATTGATCTCGCCGATGAACTCCACGTGCGGGCTGACATCCAGCACCGGCTTGACCTGTTCGTCGTAATATTTCTGATCGGCCGGATCGACCTTGGCTGCCGCTTTCAGTTTCATGCCGGCGCGGCGCGCGATCTCGATGGCGGGCAGGATGCCCTTGTCGGCACAGATGCGGCCCAGGAACGCCAGGTAGCCACCCGCGCCATTGCCTTCCTTCAGCATTCCCTCGGGCAGGCCATGATAGACGGTGCCGCGCCAGTTCACCGGCGGCACGGGCAAGCGCTGATGATTGGAAATCGACACCAGCGGCATGTGCGGGAAGGCACGGTAGATGGTGGGCAGTTCCGGCAGGTCCTGGCGCCCATGCAGGGTGGTCAGGGTCTTGTGCGCCATGTTGCGGAACAGGGGATAGTGGAAGAAGTCGATGTGAAAATGCATCACGTCGAATTCGTGCTGCCGTGCCGCCACCTGGTCCAGCATGATGATGTTGTAGGGGGTCGAGTTGTGAATGCCATCCAATCGCAACGCGCGGGGCACGATGGGCACCAGCTCGGCGGCGGTCCTGGAATCGCCCGAGGCGAACAGGGTCACCTCATGGCCTTCTGCCACCAGCTCTTCGGTCAGCCAGGACACGACCCGCTCGGTACCGCCATACAGGGTGGGCGGCACGCTTTCCACCAAAGGGGCGATCTGCGCAATTTTCATGACAGGTTTCCGGGGGTTATTGGCGCCGCTTATTCACAACGGCGTTTACGCCGGTCCGGTTCCGTTTTCTTCGCAATTGCGTCAAAATAGCCCTGCACAGGCGGCCCGGGCTTCCTGCCGCAATTGACTCCACCCATCCGGCGCTTAGTCTCTAAGGCATATGGCAAAAGACTTTATCGGATATCAGGCACTTACCGACTCGGCGCTACGCGGCGTCGTGCGCGACGCGTTGCGGCGCATCGAAAAATCCGGCCTGATCGGGGCGCATCATTTTTACCTCACCTTCAAGACCCATGCTGACGGTGTGGACATTCCCGATTTCCTGAAGGAGCAGTATCCCGACGAAATGACCATCATCATCCAGCACCAGTATTGGGCGCTGAAGGTGAAGGATGATTATTTCGAGGTAACCCTGACCTTCAAGAAGCTGCCGGCGCCGCTGCACATCCCCTTCAATGCCCTCACCGCCTTTTTCGACCCCGGCGTGCAGTTCGGCCTGCAGTTCCGCGCCGAGGGCGATGTCGCCAAGCCCGCCACCGGGCCGGTGATGGTGCCGACCAACACGCCGGAACCTGTCGCCGAGATTGAAGCGCCCGAAGCGGCCAAGGCCGCGCCCGCCGCCGCCGGCGAGAAGCCGGGCGAAGTGGTCAGCCTGGATTCATTTCGCAAAAAATAATCCATTTCGAAAGACCCCATTCCATGACCAAGACCCGCACCGAAACAGACACTTTCGGCCCCATCGAGGTTGACGACAGCCGCTATTGGGGCGCACAGGCCCAGCGCAGCCTGGGCAACTTCAAGATCGGCTGGGAAAAGCAGCCCGCCCCGGTCATCCGGGCGCTGGGCATCGTCAAGCGCGCCGCCGCCGAAACCAACATGGCGCTGAGCGGATTGGACAAGGGCCTAGGCGAGACCATCATCAAGGCCGCGCAGGAAGTCATCGACGGCAAGCTGGACGAGCATTTCCCGCTGGTCGTCTGGCAGACCGGCTCGGGCACCCAGTCCAATATGAACGCCAATGAAGTGATCTCCAACCGCGCCATCGAAATGCTAGGTGGGACGATGGGCAGCAAAAAGCCGGTCCATCCCAACGATCACGTCAACATGAGCCAGTCGTCCAACGACACCTATCCCACGGCCATGCACATCGCCTGCGCCGAGGAAATCCAGCACCGCCTGCTGCCCGCGCTCAAGCACCTGCACACCGCGCTGGCGGCGAAAGTCGTGGCCTGGAAAGACATCATCAAGATCGGGCGCACCCACACCCAGGACGCCACGCCCATCACCCTGGGCCAGGAATTCTCCGGCTATGCCACCCAGGTCGCCAACGGCATCGCCCGTATCGAACAGTCTATGCCCAAGCTGATGGAACTGGCCCAGGGCGGCACCGCCGTGGGCACCGGCCTGAACGCCCCCATCGGCTTCGACAAGATGGTGGCCGACAAGATCGCCAAGATCACCGGCATGGCGTTCACCACCGCCCCCAACAAGTTCGAGGCGCTGGCCGCCCATGACGCGATGGTGTTCAGCCACGGCGCCATCAACACGGTGGCCGCCTCGCTGTTCAAGATCGCCAACGACATCCGCCTTCTGGGTTCGGGTCCGCGCTCGGGCCTGGGCGAACTGGCGCTGCCCGAGAACGAGCCCGGCTCCTCCATCATGCCGGGCAAGGTCAATCCCACCCAGTGCGAGGCGCTGACCCAGGTCTGCGTGCAGATCTTCGGCAACAATGCCGCTCTGACCTTTGCCGACAGCCAGGGCCATTTCGAGCTGAACGTCTACAACCCGGTGATGGCCTACAATTTCCTGCAATCGGTGCGCCTGATGGCCGATGCCGCGATCAGCTTCACCGACAATTGCGTGGTCGGCATCGAGCCGCGCCGCGACAATATCAAGGCCGGGCTGGAACGCTCGCTGATGCTGGTGACGGCGCTGGCGCCCAAGATCGGCTATGACAATGCCGCCAAGATCGCCAAGACCGCGCACAAGAACGGCACGACTTTGAAGGAAGAAGCGGTGGGCGGCGGCTATGTCACCGAGGTGGAGTTCAACGCCGTGGTGAAGCCTGAAGACATGATCGCGCCGAAGTGATATCCCGCGCCGCATGAAGACACGGCGTTTGCTCATGCTGCCGCTGGCCGTGGCGGCGATCGCGATGGCGCGCGCCGACAGCGAACCGGACACCACCAATGTCGTGGCGGCACTGGAAGCCAAAATAGCCAAAGGCGAGGTCAAACTGGCTTATGCGCCGGGCGGCCATGGCTATCTGGAAAGCGTGCTGAAGGCGCTCAAACTTTCGCCGGAATCCCAGGTCCTGCCTTTCACCAGTTCCAGCCTGCAGTTCGACCGCATCACCCCCAAGACACCGCGCACCCTTTACTTCAACGACGATGTGTCGGTGGGCGCGGTGCATCCGGGCGGCTTGATCGAGATCCTCGCCAATGACCGGCGCGGCGGCATTGTTTTCTACACGCTGGACAACAATGCGCCCGATCCCAAAGCGCCGGGCACCCCCAAGCTGGTGGAAGAAAGCGCGCGCTGCGCCGTCTGCCACGGCATGGTCAACAATGTGGCGCCGGGCTGGATCGTGGCCAACATCATCGCCACCGCGGACGGCATGCCGCAGATTCCCAATCCCGCCCATCCTTTCGACGTGACCGACCAGACGCGCGCCTTCGAGGATCGCTGGGGCGGCTGGTACGTCACCGGCAAAACCGAAAACATGCGCCACCTGGGCAACATCACCGCGCCCGATCCCGACAAGCCCTATGACCTGCCGGCGGAAGGCGGTCAGACCCTGGCCAGCCTGGCGGACCGCTTCGATCCCGCCCATGCGCTGAAACCCACCAGCGATATCGTGGCACTGATGACCCTGGAGCATCAGACCGGCTTCACCAACCGCGTGTTTGTCTTGAACAAGCAATATTCGGATGCCGGGCTGGACGATCTGGTCGCCTACATGACCTTCGCCAGCGAAGTGCCCCTGCCCGGCCCGATCCAGGGCAATTCCGGTTTCACCGCGGACTTCGCCAGGCGCGGGCCGTTCGATGGCAAGGGCCGCACCCTGCGCAGCTTCGATCTTGGCCACCGGTTGTTCCGTTATCCCCTGAGCTATATGGTCTACAGCACCGCATTTGAATCCCTGCCGCCCGACACCAGGGACAAGCTGTACCGGCAGCTGTATGATGCGCTGAAAGCCCGGGGCGCGGATGGCGCCGATGCCATCGCCATTCTGGCGGCGACCAAGACAGGCCTTCCCGACTATTGGAAGTGAGCTTGCATCTTCTGGATGCGGGCTCCATCTTCCCTGCCATGAAGCCACGGGTCGATATCGACGAAGCGCCCGATCCGGGTTTGCGCGACGCCATCCTAAAGCCCCTGCGTGCCTACAATGAAAGCCATGTCGGGCCGATCAAGGCCGAACAACTGGCCATCACCCTGCGCGGCACAGATGACGCGGTAACAGGCGGGTTATGGGGTGTCTCCGTCGCCGGCTGGATGTTCGTGGACCTGCTGGTGGTGCCGGAAGAATTCCGCGGCCAGGGCCTGGGCAGCGAGCTGCTGGAAAGGGCAGAAGCAGTCGCCCGCAAGCGCGGCTGCATCGGGCTGTGGCTGCATACCGGCACGTTCCAGGCGCCCGGCTTTTATGAAAAGCAGGGCTACACCACCTTCGGCACCATCCCGGATTATCCCCCGGGCCATGACACGATCTATTTTATAAAGCGGCTTTCTTG
>Ga0194048_10001770_pt1 | contig 10728 bp, 8 predicted proteins | sample JunL225m_MetaG_FD_161685 | JGI IMG/M metagenome (GOLD analysis project Ga0194048, IMG submission 161685) | Anoxic zone freshwater microbial communities from boreal shield lake in IISD Experimental Lakes Area, Ontario, Canada - Jun2016-L222-5m | ecosystem: Environmental > Aquatic > Freshwater >... | reverse complement strand
GCTCTCGACCGCGAGGGTGGCAATCGCCTTGCTGAACTCGCGCCACCGAAAGTTCGGCTCGACACCAATCACGAGCAGCAAATCGCGCTCGCTATTCGGTAGCCGCGCATGAAAAAACTCGGTTTCGGGCCACGTGATCTGGCGGACCTGACCTTCTTCGATCGAGACCATCGGGCGTGTCTGCTGGTAGTCGACAAAGCGATCCGGGTCGATTACCGCGAAGCGCTCAGCCTCACAACGGTTCTTCAAAAAGGCTGCCGCAACCGTGGCGGCTGAGCCACCATCGTTCCAGCCACGAAACGCCGCCACCAAAATTGGGTCGCGCAAGGCCGGCCGACTACTGAATTGGATTGGGCTCACACACGAACACTAGGCGTGTCTGCGGCTAGCGGTCGACATTGATGTGCCGCTTGGGAGCAACGGGCCGATCGTCGTGTCTTTGGCAGCCTGCTTGAAGAGTCGTGCGAAGGCGCGTGGCTCGAAGCTGACGGGCCCGCGGATGAGTCGGCCGTTGCGGCGATAACCGAGGCGGAGAAAACAGCGTCCATCGCTGCGTTCAAGCGACTGCAGAACGATGTCACCGGTCTCGTTGTCGCCAGTCGCGACGATTTCGGAGATCAGGGTGGCGCGACCACCGGGCACGGCGATCGTGGCGCGACGGGGTGGGGCAGGTAGGGAGGAGGTGATGGTCTTCATGCCCCGAGTCTTGCTGCACGCCACGCGCGTGCGAGTGACGGTCGTGGTCAGCTCTCACAACGACACGCCTCAGACCCGCCCGCGGCCTCCCCAGATCGGCGTGAAAGGGGGATGACAGCAGACGCCTCCGCTAGAGTTGGTCAACGCGTGAACCCGGTCTCCGAACCCCAACTGCACCGCCAACTTGGGTTGAGGGATGACGAGTACACGCAAATCGTCGAGTTGCTCGGTCGAGACCCGAATCACTTCGAACTTGCGGTCTTCTCTCTGCTCTGGAGCGAACACTGCGGCTACAAGCATTCACGCGCAATTTTGCGACGCTTTCCCACCACAGGGCCTGCGGTATTGCAGGGTCCGGGCGAAAATGCGGGCGTCGTCGACGTTGGTGACGGCCTCGGTGTGGCGTTCAAGGTCGAGAGCCACAACCACCCGTCTGCTGTCGAGCCATTTCAAGGCGCCGCAACCGGTGTCGGCGGCATCCTGCGCGACATCTTCGCGATGGGCGCTCGCCCGATCGCGATCCTCGACTCGCTCCGCTTCGGCGATCCAGCAACCGAGCGCACGCGACGCCTCTTGGATGGAGCCGTGCGCGGTATCGGTCACTACGGCAACTGCGTTGGCGTCGCCAACATCGGCGGCGAAGTGCGCTTCGATGCCGGCTACGAGCAGTCGTGCCTCGTCAACGCGATGGGCATCGGCGTCCTCAAGGCCTCCGATCTCAAGAGCGCGACCGCGGCTGGTATCGGCAACCTTGTCGTCTTGTTCGGCGCGCGCACCGGCCGCGACGGCATTGGCGGAGCCTCCGTACTCGCCTCGCAGGACATCGATGCAGGCGGCGACGAGAAGCGCCCGACCGTCCAGATCGGCGACCCGTACATGGGTAAGCGCCTGATCGAGACCTCGCTCGAACTCGTACGCGACGACGTCCTCGTCGGGCTGCAAGACCTCGGCGCCGCGGGGCTCGCCTCGTCCGCCTCCGAGATGGCCTCGCGTGGTCCAGTCGGAGTACGACTCGACCTCGCCAAGGTGCCGTTGCGCGAGGCCGACATGGAGGCCTTCGAGATCATGATCTCGGAATCGCAAGAGCGCATGCTCGCCTGCGTCGAGCCGCGCCGCCTGGCCGAAGTGGAGGCGCTGTGCGCTCGGTGGGAGCTCGAGTGCTCCGTGATCGGCGAAGTGGTCGAGGGCGATCACCTGATCTGCACGATGGGAGACACCGTCGTTGGCGATATTCCCGTCGCGGCCCTTGTCGACGATTGCCCGCGCTACGCGCTCGACCCGCAGCGCCCCGATCGGCTGGCGACTGAGTCGCTGGCGATTGCCGATCTGCCTGCTGAGCCGGATGCCACGGCTGCGCTCACGAGCCTGCTCGGCGCACCGAACATTGCCTCGAAGGCCGCGATTTTTCAGCAGTACGATCAGATCGTCGGCGGTGGCACCGTCATCCGCCCCGGCGCCGATGCGGGCGTCGTGCGACTGCCTGGTTCCAAGCGAGCGATCGCCGCCGCACTCGACGGCAGTGGCCGCCGCACCTGGCTCGATCCGCGACGAGGTGGACGACAGGCCGTCGCCGAGGCTGCGCGCAACGTCGCCTGCACCGGTGGTCGACCGCTGGCCATCACTAACTGCCTCAACTTCGGCAACCCCGAGCGCGGCGAGACGCCGTACATGTTCGTCGAGTCCGTTGAAGGCATGGCCGAGGCCTGCGAGGCGCTCCAGGCGCCCGTCGTCTCGGGCAACGTCTCGCTGTACAACGAGCACTCCGGCGGACCGATTCCGCCGTCGCCTGTCGTCGGCTGTGTTGGTCTGATCGAAGATGCGGCCCGCGCAATTGGGGCGGCACCACAGGCGGGCGCAACGATCGTGCTGCTCGGCGATGCCGAGCCGGCCGTCGATGGCTCCGAGTATCAGGCGTACGTGTTCGGCAGCGTGGCTGGCCGAATTCCCGACGTCGATCTGGTGGCCGAGGCTCACCTGATTGACGTCCTCGTCGAGGCGGCTGCACACGGCATCACTCACGCCGCCCACGACGCTGCCGAAGGCGGACTCGCTGTGGCAGCAGCCGAGATGGCGATCGCTGGTCGTGTCGGTATCGAAATCGAATTGCCCGAGCTGGCGACGCGCGACGACATCACGCTGTTTGGCGAGCCGGGTGGTGGCTTGGTCTTGGTAGCCGTCACCGACGCCGATGCGCTGCTCGACTTGGCAACACGCCACGGTGTACCCGCCCAGATCGTTGGCACGGCCGGTGGCGAGCGCATCCACGTCACCGCTGGGGCTGCGGTGGCATCGCTGGCACTGGCCGATGCTTCCGCTATTCATGCCGCCACGCTGCCAGAGTTGATCGGGGCTGCCTAACCATGTGTGGCGTCTTCGGCATCTACGCTCCGGATCGCGACGTCGCCCGACTCACGTACTTTGGCCTCTACGCGTTGCAGCATCGAGGGCAGGAGAGCGCAGGTATTGCCGTCACCGACGGGCGTCGCATCACCGCGGTGCGCGAACTTGGCCTCGTCTCGCAGGTCTTCGACGAGTCGACGCTCGAGACGTTGCAGGGGTTCGCTGCCGTTGGCCATGCGCGCTATTCGACCACGGGTTCGTCTGCCTGGCAGAACGCTCAGCCGGTCGTGCGTCATCGCGAGGGCCGCTCAATTGTGTTGGCTCACAATGGCAACCTCACGAACACCACCGAGCTCCGTCAAGAGCTCGAGGCAGAAGGCACCGTCTTCGAGACGACCTCCGACACCGAAGTCATCGCTGCGGTGGTCTGTGATCACGCTGGCTCGCTGGTCGAGGGCGTGCAGCTCGCGATGTCGAAGATCACGGGTGCCTTCGCGGCGATCGTGATGGACGAGACGCACATGATTGGCTTCCGCGACCCAGATGGCATTCGCCCGCTCGTGCTCGGCGATCTTGATGGCCATCCAGTCTTGGCCTCTGAGTCCTGCGCACTCGACATTGTCGGGGCGAAACTCGTGCGCGACATCGAGCCAGGCGAGATCGTGGTCTGCACGGCCGATGGCGTCGTGAGCATTCCGACCAAGCCCGGTACGGAACACGCGCCCGCGCTCTGTGTTTTCGAGTTCATCTATTTTGCTCGGCCCGACTCCAAGCTCGACGGGGTGCACCTGCACGGTGCGCGCGAGCGGATGGGTGAGCGCTTGGCAGAGGAGTCGCCCGTCGAGGCTGACGTGGTGATCCCGATCCCCGACTCCGGCGCACCGGCCGCCCAGGGCTACGCGCGCAAGAGTGGTATTCCGTACGCGGACGGTCTCGTCAAGAATCGTTACGTTGGGCGTACGTTCATCCAGCCCGATCAGGCGCTGCGTGAGAACGGCATCAAGTTGAAGTTCAATCCGATGCCCGACGTGTTGTCGGGGCGCCGCGTAATCGTCGTCGACGACTCGATCGTGCGTGGCACGACGACGCGCAAGATTGTCGAGATGCTTCGCGGTGCCGGCGCCACCGAGGTGCACCTGCGCATTTCCTCGCCGCCGGTCATCTCGCCCTGCTTCTACGGCATCGACATGGCCGCCAAGGATCAGTTGATTGCCGCGCATAAGTCGATCGAGGAGATTCGACAACACCTTGGCGCCGACTCGCTTGCCTACCTTTCGCTCGAGGGACTCGAGGCCGCGACGGGCCACGGTGACGAGCGCTACTGCCGTGCCTGCCTGACGGGCAAATACCCGACGATCGTGCCGATCGCTGCCGATAAGGACCGCTTCGAAGCGACGCGGCTGCCGGTGGCCTGAGCGTGGCCGATGACCTGACCTACGCTGCGGCCGGCGTCTCGCTCGAGGCCGCCGATGCTGTCGTCGAGCGCCTCAAGGGCGCCGTTCGTTCGACGGTTCGCCCTGGTGTCATCGATGCGCATGGCGGTTTCGCTGGTCTGTTGGCACTCGGTGGACTTGGCTACGAGGACCCGGTCTTGGTGGCGGGGACAGATGGCGTTGGCACGAAGCTCGAGTTGCACCGCGAGGCGGGCTCGTTGCACGCTGCGGGTATCGACTGCGTGGGGATGTGTGTCAACGACATTCTCTGCGTCGGCGCCGAGCCGCTGCTGTTTCTCGATTACGTCTCGGTTGGCGTGCTCGATCCTGAGGTCGTCGCGACGCTCGTCGAGGGTATTGCCGATGGCTGCCGCCAGTCGGGAGCGGCCCTGCTCGGTGGCGAGACGGCTGAGCACCCTGGTGTGATGGACGCGGACAGTCTCGATGTCGCAGGCTTCGCCCTTGGCATCGTCGAGCGCAGTCGCATGATCGACGGTACACAGGTGGCGGCTGGCGATCGCGTGATTGGGATCGCCTCATCGGGGTTGCATTCCAATGGTTTCTCGCTCGTGCGCCGCGTTGTCGAGCGCGCTGGTGGACTCAAAAGTGCTCCCGCCGACCTACTCGCGCCGACCAAGATCTATGTCGATGACATCCGCGCGCTGCGCGCCGCCGTCGACGTGCATGCGCTTGCGCACATCACCGGCGGTGGCATCGAAGGCAACGCGCCGCGTGTCATCCCCGACGGCTGCGGCATGGTCATCGACCCGACGGCCTGGCCTCGACCAAGTGTCGTGCAGTGGCTCGTCGACCAGGGTGTCGAAGAGGACGAGCTGCGCCGTGTGTTCAACATCGGCATCGGCATGATCGCCGTGGTCGCAGCGGCCGACGAGGCTGCCGCGCTGGCTGCACTCCACGAGCAGGGCACCGACGCGTGGGCGATCGGCGAGATCGAGTCGGGCGCTGGCGTCCGCTTTACCGCATGATCCGCGCCGCCTCCGTTGACGATCCGCTGCGCATCGCAGTGCTCGCCTCGGGCCGAGGTTCGAACCTCGCTGCCTTGCTTGATGGGCTCGATGGGACAGTACGGATTGTCGCGGTTGCCTCCAATCGAGCCGATGCAATCGCGCTGGCCCGTGCCAAGGACGTCGAGATCGAGACCGAGGTCTTCGTGCGCGGCGAAGATTGGGCAGAGCGCGACCGCCTGATGGGCGACTGGCTTGCCGAAAAGGATGTCGAACTCGTGGTGTTGGCTGGCTTTCTCGAGATTCTCACGCCCGTCTTCGTCGAGCGCTTCCCCACGATCAACGTTCACCCATCGCTCTTGCCTGCCTTCCCGGGATTGAAGGCCTGGGAGCAGGCCCTCGCCGCAGGTGTGCCCGAGACGGGCGTCACCGTACATCTCGTGGACGCGGGGCTCGACACGGGGCCGCCGATTGCCCAAGAGCCCGTCCCGATTCGACCGGGCGACGACGGTGCTGCGCTGCATGAGCGGATCCAGGCAGTCGAGCATCGCCTGCTGCCCGATGTCGTTCGGCGTCTGGCGCGCAACGAGATTCCGACACCGCAGGCGGTGGCACGATGAGCCGCATTCGTCGCGCCCTGATCTCGGTTTCCGATGTCACCGGCCTCGAAGAACTGGCGTTGGCACTGCACGAGCTGGGAATTGAGATCGTCGCGTCGAGTGGTACCGGTAAGCGGATTGCCGAGGCAGGCGTGCCGTGGCTCGCAGTCGAAGAGGTAACCGGTGCGCCCGAGATGCTCGGCGGGCGGGTCAAGACTCTCCACCCCGGCATCCACGGCGGCATCCTCGCCCGCCGCGACGTCCCCGAAGACTTGGCACGCATCGAGGAGTTCGGCATCAAGGAGATTGGCCTCGTCGTCGTCAACCTCTACCCCTTCCGCGAGACCGTCGCGACGCCAGGCATTACCGATGCTGAGGTGATCGAGAAAATCGACGTGGGTGGGCCAGCAATGGTGCGTGCCGCCGCGAAGAACCACCAGTCCGTTGGAGTCGTCACGTCGCCGAGCCGCTACGCGGAGGTAATCGCCGAGCTACGCGAGCACGACGGCGTGCTCAGCGACGAGACCCGTCGCCGGCTTGCTGCCGAGGCCTTCACGATGACCGCGGGCTACGACGCTGCGATCTCTGCCTGGTTTATGGGCAACGTCGCGCTGCCCGACGAGATCGTGATCGACCTGCAGCGCGAGCGCGAGTTGCCCTACGGCGAGAATCCGCACCAAGAGGCCGCGTACTACGTCGATCGCACTGCCTCTCGTCACCTGCTCACTGGCGTCGTTCAGCACGGCGGCAAGGGACTCTCGTACAACAACCTTGCCGATCTCGCGGCCGCGCACGCGATCGCGAACGAGTTTGACGAGCCGGCGTGCGCGATCATCAAGCATCAGAACCCCTGTGGCGTTGCGCTTGGGAGCGATGTGGCTGAGGCGTACGAGAAGGCGCTCGCCGGCGATCCAGTCAGTGCGTTTGGTGGCGTGATCGCCATCAATCGGCCGATCACCGCCGAGCTTGGTGCTCGCCTCGCCGAGCAGTTCCTCGAGGTGGTCATCGCACCGAGTTTTGAGGACGGCGCGCTCGAGGCGCTCGCCGTGCGCCCGAACACGCGGCTCTTGGAAGACACCGATCCGCCACGTCGTGGTCCGCTGCGTCACTACCGCCCCGTGCCCGGTGGCATGTTGGTGCAGGATCCCGACAGCGCCGATGAGCCGCGCGCGGCCATGACCGTTGTCACGACGGCACAGCCCGACTCGCGCGAGTGGGCGGACCTTGTGTTCGCCTGGCGCATCGTGCGCCACGTCTCGTCGAACGCGATCGTGATCGCACGCGACAGTGCAACCCTGGGAATTGGCGCCGGCCAGATGAGCCGCGTCGATTCGGTCCGGATCGCGGTGGAGAAGACACCAGAGGATCGCCGTGCCGGCGCCGTGCTCGCCTCCGACGCGTTTTTCCCGTTCCCCGATGGGGCCGAGCTGGCCTTGCAGGCGGGGATCACGGCGATCATCCAGCCGGGTGGCGCGAAGCGCGACGACGAGGTTACGGCCGCTGTCGATGCGGCTGGTGCAGCGATGCTCCACGTCGGCCGCCGCCACTTCCGCCACTAGCGTGGAGCACCTTTCTTCCGCCGAGGCCTGCACGATCATCGTCTCGCGGCAAGGCTTCACGACGCGCAATCGCGTGGCGACGGCAGACGACGTGCTGGCGACGGTTGGGCGGCTGGGCTGCGTCCAGCTCGACTCGGTCATGACCGTCGCGCGAGCGCATCGCCTAACGCTCGCGGCCCGGGTGGGGAGGGTGCCAGCGACGACGCTCAACGGTCTGCGTCGTAGCGGCTGCATTGCCGAGGTGTGGGCCCACGAGGCCAGCCTGATCGATGCGAACGACTTGCCGTACTTTCGAGGCGGCATGCTCAGCGAGCAGCAGCATCGCTGGTGGGGCCCGGTCCTTCAAGAGCATCCGCGGATTGCGACGGAGGTACTGCGTCGGATCGAGGCGGAGGGGCCGCTGACGCCTGGCGATTTCGGTGGCGCGGGCACACCGGGGTGGTGGGAGTGGTCGCCTGCCAAGCAGGTCTTCGAGGCACTCTTCTCGAGTGGGCAGCTCGCGGTGCGCGAGCGCCGGAGTTTCGCGCGGGTCTACGACCTGCCCGAGCGGCTCTACACGGAGCAGCAACTTGCGCCGGTCGATGAGGCGGCGGCGCTGCGTTGGCGCGTACTGCGGGCAGTCACCGCGCGAGGGATCGTTACGGAGAAGCGACTGTCCGACTACTTCCGTGTCCAGGGTCGCTCTAAGCCACTCGCCGCTCCTGTGGCCGAACTCATTTACGAAGGATCGCTCGTCCGCGTGCAGGTGGGTGAGCACGCGGCGCTTGCAGACCCTGCGGCCCTGACTCCTCCGGACGACCCAACGGCAGCCGTCTTGCTCTGTCCTTTTGACAACCTGATTTGGGATCGAGACGAAACGGAGCGCCTGTTCGGCTTTCGACACCGCCTCGAGATCTACGTGCCGAAGCCGAAGCGCCAGTACGGCTACTACGTGTTGCCCTTACTCGTCGGCTCTCGCCTCGTCGGGCGTGCCGATGTCAAAGCCGATCGCAAAGCAGGCGCGTTGCGCATCCTCGCGATGCATTGGAATGGTCGGCCGGCACCACGAGCGCTGGACCGTGCCGCCACCCGCCTGGCCTGGACGCTCGGTCTGCCTTCCGTCACGTTCGCGTGACGATTACGTATTCGTCACGCTGAGGCAGCCATTGGCCTCGCGAGTTGTGGTTTCACAATCTGGGTCGCAGGCGGACATTTTGGGCCCGGGCCCAAAATGTCCGCCTCTCAATCAGCGACCGGTTCGTCCGTCGCCTAGAGTTGACAGATGAGTGGCAGCATCCGACTCTCGTTCGAGGCCTCGCCCAACGCTCTGCAGTTGGCAGGTGCCACCACTACACAGTTCGCCACGAATGCGGGCTTGGCGATCGACGACGCCGAGCGTGTGCAGCGTGCCGTACAGATCTTCGTGGCCTTCTCTGTCCATCATTCGTACAAGGACGTGACGGGTGGCGAGATCGAGTTGAGTCTCGACCTCACTCCCAACGGCGTCGAGGTCGCAGTGCACGATTGGGGACGACCATGGCGTCGTGGGGGAGGATCGTTTGGTCCCCTGCCATCCGAGCTGGCCGAGGCGGCCGAACTTGATCCGGATGCGCAGTTAGACAATCTGGCGGATGAAGGAAAACTGCTTACGCTCCGGATTCCTTGCACACACGACGCAAACGCCGAGCTGGCCACAGCCCCCACCAAACCAGCGCGCACGCCGAAGCAGCTAGACCATCACAGCGAGGACGAAGTCGAAATTCGACTCGCCACGCCGGATGACGCCGATGCGATCTGCGGGCTCCTGTACGACAACTACGGCCTGGACTATGTGCACGCCGAGTTCTATCGGCCAGTCATCATTGCGATCGGCATTGAGCGGGGCATTCTCGCCAGCACTGTCGCGTACGCGGGTGACGAGCTAGTCGGCCATATCGCGCTGTTCGGATCTGGCCCGATGAGCACGATGGGTTCTGGTGAGGCTCCCGAGATGGCAGCGGCATTGATCGCGGAGGACTGGCGCGGGCTCTGGCTCTACAACCGTCTGCACGATTTCGCCGTCGAGAATGCGCGCAGCATTGGCGTATCGGCGGTGTTTGGCCAGTCGACGACTGCGCATGTTGTGAGTCAGCGACTTGGAGTTGGGTCTGGGTACCAGTGCACGGCGGTGATGATCGGAGGTGCGCCACCCACGATGGCAAAGGGTCAGATCAAGCGTGGCGCGCAGGTATCGGCTCGTGGTGGCTTGGCCTATGCCGTGCTGCCACTCGCTGTGTCGCCCGTGCTCACGGCAACACTGCCCGAGCAGTATGCGACTGTGTTGCAGCGGATTGCGGACGATGCCGGTTACGCGATCGTCGCACCTGACGGAGCCGAACCCGCCGGCGTTGAGGACGCTCCGATCTATTGGAAGCAAGCGGGGAGCGAGTTTGTCTACGTCTCCGGTCCGCATGACTTGCGGGCCGTTGAGCGTGAGTTTTGGGCTGAGGATGCGCGTCGAGCCGAGACGCTCTACGTCGATCTCGATCTCGCCTTCGACTGCTCCGCAGCGATCGAGATGCTGCGCGAGCGTGGCTTCTACCTGAGTGGTCTGATTCCGGCTGGTCGAAACGGCCGCGACTGGCTTCGCATGCAGCGTCCGCAGGCTGCTGCAGACATCGAGGGCATTCGGCTTCTGCCCGAAGCTCGTTGGCTGCTCGATGCGGTGCTCGCCGACCGCGCGAGCGTTACCTGAGGTAGCCCTCGCTACGGGCTCTTCGTTCGTCGTCTGCGTTGCGTCACACCCATGTGACGAATACGTATTCGTCACACTGAGGCGGTCACAGGTCTCGCGAGGTGTGGTTTCATCATCTGGCACTCAGGCGACATTCTGGGCCCGGGCCCAAAATGTCGCCTCCTCAGTACCATGTCGCGCATGCTTGGTCGCGCAACGCTCACCATTCCCGCTTCGCCGTCGACGGCGGTTATTGCCGAGGCCGTCACGACGAGCTTTGCGCATGAGGCTGGTATCCCCGCCGACGGCGTCGAGCGACTCCAGCGTGCGATTCGTTGCCTCGTCACCTTCAGTGTCGAACAGTCGTATGGAGGGGAGAGTGGTGGTGACGTCGAGATGAGTCTCGAGCTCGACTCCGAGGGGGTTGTGGTCGACGTGCACGAC
>Ga0194048_10001769_pt1 | contig 10730 bp, 18 predicted proteins | sample JunL225m_MetaG_FD_161685 | JGI IMG/M metagenome (GOLD analysis project Ga0194048, IMG submission 161685) | Anoxic zone freshwater microbial communities from boreal shield lake in IISD Experimental Lakes Area, Ontario, Canada - Jun2016-L222-5m | ecosystem: Environmental > Aquatic > Freshwater >... | reverse complement strand
GGTTTCGATTTGTGTTAAGAGCGATAAAACCATCTAGGATTGATTGTGGCTAAGACTCCAGCATGGACAAGATCAGAAGGCAAAGCAAAATCGGGTGGGTTGAACGAGAAGGGGAGGGCTTCCTACAACGCGGCGAACCCCGGAAAACCCGGCTTGAAGCGGCCCCAACCCGAAGGCGGCTCCCGGCGAGATTCTTTTTGCGCGAGGATGACTGGGCTAAAGAAGAAGCTGACTTCAGCGAAGACGGCAAATGATCCGAACAGTCGTGTAAACAAAAGCCTTCGGGCTTGGAAATGTTAGGAGATAGATATGGCAGATGACAGCAAACCCACACCCGCAGAACGAGCAGAGATGGAACGCGTGAAAGCAGAGGCTGCTAGGGACAAGCAGGAAAAAGCCGCTCCGACGACCCGCAAAACGATGGGGGATAAACTGTTTGCCCGTGGGGGTGGAATTGAATCCCGTGGCAAGACGAAAGGTAGGATGTGCTAATGCCTTCCTCCTCAAAGAAGCAGCATAATTTCATGGAGGCTATCGCCCATTCACCTTCCTTTGCCAAGAAAGTAGGAGTCTCCCAGTCGGTCGGGAAAGACTTCTCCGCAGCGGATAAGGGCAGGAAGTTTGGACACGGTGGCGCACTCAACAAGCAAAACACCCAACATGGGAAGATGGACATGCCGTTTAGTTCATTGAAGCGGTTTGCTGGTATGAAAGGTGGGGGTAACGTAAAACGCTACGCTGAAGGCGGCGATGTTGATTCGATGTCGTTTGGTAAAGCCTTCAGGCAAAAGCTGAACGAACTTGGAGAGGGTAAGACCTTCACGTGGAAAGGTAAATCGTACTCTACTAATTTAGCCAAGTCTGATACCAATTACGGTAATGAGGGTAAACGCACCTCCGGCACGGCCCCTAAACCCCAAGAGATGTCCGAAACCCCCGGAGCAGTAACCGGTCGAAGGGACACCGCGTCAAAGTACGCCCCCTCAAGCAACCGGAAGCAGCAAAATGCAGAGACTCTGCAGGCGGTATTGGAGCCTATAGTCACAACGGCGATCCCCGCAGGTAAGCTGTTGCAGGGGGGACGAGGGGCAGTGCGGCTGGCGGAGAGTCGTTCAATGCTTCAGGGGATGCCCAAAGCGACTCCTAAAAATGCTATTCTTGATGAAGCTCGTGCAGCGGCAAATAGTAGAACTCAAGGGATGCCGGGGGTAGCGGCTAAAAACCCCGTGCTTGCAGAGCGTGAGGCGGCACGAGCCGCAGAAGAAGCGGCATTGGATACTGAACGGGCTTCCGCTATGGGAGCAGGATACAAAAAAGGAGGTTCTGTGAATAAACCTAAATTCTTACCCCCGTGGTTGAACAAAGGCAAGGAAAAGGCCGAAGGGGAATCAAAGGCGATGGACAAGAAAGAAGGCAAGGCTGGCGAGAAAGCTGAAAAGTACGCAAAAGGAGGGTCTGTTATGCGCCCGAAAAAAGATATTGCCCGTGATCAGATGGCGATGGCACCCTATGCTAAAGGCGGTGGTATTGAGTCTAAAGGTAAGACCCAAGGCAAAATGGTCAAGATGGCGACCGGGGGTATCGTAAAGTTCGCCCGTGGTGGTGGAATTGAGTCACGTGGGAAGACTCGCGGCACGATGTGCTAAATGAGACCTAGCCGTGGCATGGGGGCGATGTCCCCCTCAAAAGTACCCAGAACCATCAAGAAGCGTGATGGAAACCTGCCGGTATCTTTGTACGCCAAAGGGGGCGGTGTTAAAAGTGTGGCTAAGAAAACTGCTGCATATAGGAAATAGATAATGGTCGCAAAAACCACAGGTACTACAGACTTCAACCTCGATTTAAACTCGTTAGTCGAAGAGGCTTTTGAGAGAAACGGGCAAGAACTCCGCACAGGCTATGACATCAGAACAGCCCGTAGAAGTCTGAACCTTTTGACCATTGAATGGGCTAATCGTGGTTTAAACTTGTTTACCATTGAAAAGGTGGAGCAGGTTCTGACCTATGACGTAGCCGATTATGACATCCCGGTAGACACCATAGACCTGCTGGATCACGTTATCCGTACTGGTACGGGGCAGAATCAGACCGACATTAACATCTCGCGGATTTCAGTCAGTACCTACGCGATGATCCCCAACAAAAACGCCAATGGCAGGCCGATTCAGGTCTGGTTCCAACGCAAGACAGGTGCCACCAATGCTTCTAGTGTTGTTCAGTATCCACAGATACATGTGTGGCCCAAGCCCGATAATAGTCAAACTTACACATTTGTGTATTGGCGGCTGCGTAGGCTTCAAGATGCTGGAGATGGCATTAACGGGCAGGATATCCCCTTTAGGTTCCTTCCTGCAATGGTGGCTGGGTTAGCCTCATATCTGTCCATGAAGCTGCCAAACGTCGATCCTAACCGTATTGCGATGCTTAAAGCAGACTATGAGCAACAGTTTGACTTAGCTGCCGCCGAGGATAGAGAGAAGGCACCTATCCGCTTCGTGCCACGCATTGGGTACATAGGGTAGTTATATGCCAAGTAGCTTTGCATCCGGTAAATGGGCCATATCAGAATGTGATCGTTGTGGATTTCGCTATAAACTAACGGAACTGAAGAACTTGGTCATTAAAACCAAGAGTACAGCTATCAAAGTCTGCCCTACTTGTTGGGAACCTGATCAGCCACAACTCCTATTAGGGATGTGGGCTAATCAAGCTACCGATCCGCAAGCCGTTCGTGAACCAAGGCCCGATACAAGCTATTATGCCTCTACTGGCGATGGTGGAAGCAGGGTAGTACAATGGGGCTGGAACCCGGTTGGCGGCGAGGACGGTACTTTAACCCCAAACAATTTGGTGGCGCAAGGACGGATTGGAACAGTGATGATTAATGTGGCGGCATGGAGTGCAACAACCAGCTATGCGCCAAACACGCCGGTTTCATATAGTGGCGGGTATTATCTGGCAGTCAAAGCAAGTTTAAACCATATCCCTACAGACATAACATACTGGGTAGCTAACTAGGAGATTGTGATGGCTAAAGAAAACATGAAGATGGACAAGATGCAAGACAAGGCTATGATCAAGAAAGCCTTTAAACAACACGACATGCAGGAACACAAGGGCGGCAAGGGTACTTCCTTGGCGTTGAAGAAGGGTGGTATTACTTCAATGGCGGCAAAGGCAGTAGGGCGTAACATGGCCCGTGCAAACAACCAAAGGGGAAGATAATGGCTAAAGAATTTAAATTCTTCGGCTGGGATACAACCAACCCGACCGGTAAGTACAAGCAGCCTGAAGACAACACGAACAAACCCGGTAATCAGGAAGACACCGGCTATCCGCAAACGGATGCTAAAAACACCTGCATTACTCAGCGTGGCTATGGGGCTGCAACTAAGGGCATCAAATGCCGTGGGCCTTTGGCATAAGCTATGAACTACTCTACGCTGTTTATAACGATTAAGGGATTTTTAGAGAACGATTTCCCGGACGTTATTTTTGCCGATAAGGATGCGTCCTCAAGTTCTGCTGCTGCCACTTATACCAGCACAGAGCAAGTCAACACGTTCATTACTCAGGCAGAGCAGCGGATATGCATCACGGTTCAGTTTCCAGCCCTGCGTAAGAACGTCACGGGAACAGTCACTGCCAACAACAGGTACTTGGCTTGCCCCAACGACTTTCTTGCTCCGTATTCAATGGCGGTTATCAAGGACTTTGGGGGTCTTACAGAAACGTACACTTACCTTCTAAACAAAGATGTCAACTTTATGCGCGAGTCCTTCCCCAGTCCATTGTCTACGGGGTTGCCAGCCTATTACGCACTGTTTGGGCCTCGCTCAGACGCTAGCACAGAGCTATCGTTCATCCTCGGCCCAACGCCTGACGCTGACTACACGATGGAGTTGCACTACTTTTTTTATCCAGAAAGCATCACAACTACGACATCGGGGACAACATGGCTTGGGGATAACATTGATTCGGTCTTGCTCTATGGGGCATTGGTTGAAGGCTATACGTTCATGAAGGGTGAAGCTGAAATTATTGCGTACTACGAAAAGAAGTACCAAGAAGCCTTGGGTCTGGCTAAGCGTCTTGGAGATGGTATGGAACGTCGGGATGCCTACCGTAGCGGTCAAGTAAGGGTACCTGTCATATGAACGGAGTGAATGTTGGCGCATTACTGGGCGGGATTCAGGTTCACACCACCAGCCATCGGGGGCACACCCCGGAGGAACTAGCAGAGTTCGCTATCGACAAGATTATTTATGTCGGTAAAGATAGCCATCCGTTGATCCAGCAGCAAGCCGAAGCTTACAAAGCACAGATCAAACAAATTCTAATCCAATATCTTTGCCAAGCCCAGCAGTCAGAGCGCACCACGATCTGTGGAACCCTGCTAAAGCAAGGCCACGAAGACTTGGCTAACCTAATTAGGGGTATTTAGATGGCTATCTCTCAAGCAATGGCGACATCGTTCAAGGTGCAGATTTTGAACGGTATTCACGCATTCGGTACATCGGTGGTTCGGGCAGCTACTACGGCGGATGTTTTCAAGATTGCCCTATACACTTCGTCGGCTACGATGGACGCATCAACGACTGTATATGCGGCAACAAACGAGGTAGTGGGTACTGGATATACCGCGACTGGTAACACGCTTACGAACGTCGCCCCCACATCGACCGGCACAACTGCGTTCACTGATTTTGCGGATACTACTTGGACTACAGCCACTATCACGGCGAACGGTGCGTTGATTTATAACAGCACCCAAGGAAACAAAGCAGTTTGCGTTTTGGCTTTTGGTGGGGACAAAACTTCCACAGCGGGGGACTTTACTATCGTGTTTCCCACGGCTGACGCAACCAACGCAATCATCCGTATTGCGTAATGCTCCTCCTTACTTCAGCGACGGATGTAATACAGATTGTCACGGGGTCGGCTATCACGCTGGATGTTCACGCATCTTGGGTAGACAACGTATCTGGAACAATCACGCCGGGACGGACGAACACTGAGATAACGACTGCAACAACTACTACGGTAGTGGCTGGCCCCGCCTCTGGACAGCGCAACGTACAGACGATGCTGGTATCTAATCTAAGTGCTTCGGCGGGTCAGGTAACAATAAACTACTTTGATGGGACTGCAACAGTAACTTTATTCAGCTTGTCATTGCTGGCTGGATACACGGTTCAGTTTGCAGCGGGTAGCGGGTTCACGGTATTCACTTCTGCTGGTGTGATCCTGAGTGCTGGTGCTACGGGTGCAACAGGGCCGACTGGCCCCGCAGGGCCGCAGTTGGTTTCCGTGATGCAAGGCGACCAAGGTGATGAGGGCGCTCCTGAATGGGGCACACCTACGGTTGGCGCGAACATGGGGGCAACCAGATCGCAGTTCGCCCCTGATGGTAAGAACTGGGTTTTGCTTGGTCGTGGTACAGCTTCCGCTGCCGTAAGAACCAACACCGTAGTTTGGGTTGGAGCTTACGCGCAATTGATGGTCGAGTATTATATTTCGGGATATGCCGGTAACGGTATTGGGCGAATTTTATGTGGTAACACCGCCCCCAGCGAAGTTGCAACGGACTGCTGCACAGCACTGATTGAAGGAATAACGCTTACCGCCACATCGGTGTCTGTTACTGGATGGCCCACTGCGGTTAACGTAGCTGCGGCTGCACGGTATGGGGTTATGTTCATCACCAACCAAGCCGCGCAAGTAAAACGGATGGTTGGCAGCGGTCAGTACGCCGGAACTGCGCCAACGGTAGTGCCTACAATGATTCAACACGCGGGTATGTACAACAACACCGCCACGCTGGTGCAGCAAATGTCGTTCGTGTCCTTTGCCACTATTACTACAAACGTAATAGGCGCAACCTTTAATGCGGGCACTTACTTTAACGTCTGGGGTCGCAACAACGATTAAGGAACATCATGACTACCAAAACAAAAACATGGGTTGTGTTGTGCCTTCAGGACACACCGACAACGGAGTACACCGATCAAGCGGCTGCAATGACCGCCGCACAAACCAATGCGGAAGCTGTCTCAGGAACGCGAAACTTTCTGGTGTTTGAACTTGTTGGCGGGTTTTCTCCGGTTAACGATGCCGCGCCGATTGAAATTATGTAAGGAGTAGTCATGGCAGCGAACAAACTCATACGGATTGGCCCGGTTTCTTTGACCGCAACGACAACGACGAACTTGATTAACCCACCTACGGTTACGGGCGGCACGAACCCCCCGCTGACGAGTACCGCCACATATATTATCCTGCGCCACATCCGAGTCAGTAACACCACCACGGGTGCGTTGACGTTCGCAATATGGCTGGGCACCACGGGCATCAACACACAAGCTGCCAGTTTTGCTTTCAGCGGACAAGCCACTGCCGGGGCACTTACAGCCTCAACGGGCGTGTCTGTTGCGGCGCAGTCTTATGTGGATTGGTATGGACAAGTGCGGTTGGACACGGCTGACTTCCTTGTGGGCGGCGCGAGTGCCACGGGGTTGACGCTTAACGCGGAAGGCGAGATCGGCATAGCCGGGTAATACTTGACCATGGGGTACTGTAATGGCAGCAAAGTATCTCTATGTTCCGGTATATGTAGATAAGGGCTGGTTCAGCCCCACACTAACAGAGCAAGGTTGGTTCTTTGATGAACTGACCACGGCGGGTGGCAGCGTAAGCGTTACTGTCAACGTCATAGGTGTTGAAGCTACTAGCGCGGTTGGTAGCGTAACAGTTACAGGCAATGCCAACGTCTCTCCCGTAGGCGTAGAAGCTACTGGGTCTGTAGGCACTGTCTCCCTAGCTCTTGGTACTTCAGTATCTGTTACAGGTGTAGAAGCTACTGGGTCTGTAGGAAGTGTTTCTGTAGCTGCAAATGCCGTTGTATCCCCGACAGGTGTAAACGCCACAGGCTCGGTGGGTAGTGTATCCGTAGCCGTTGGGGTGACGGTCAGCCTTACTGGTGTAGAAGCCACAGGTGCCGTAGGCAGCGTATCCATAAGTGGCAAAGCCAATGTATCCCTAATCGGTTTAAGCGCAACAGGTCTGGTCGGGGATGTTTCTGTAGCAGCCCAAGCCACCGTATCCCCGACTGGTGTAAACGCTACAGGGTCAGTTGGTGTAGTTACCCCAGCTTGTTCTGCGCTAGTAGATGTTACTGGGCTGTCTGCCACAGCAAGTGTGGGTGATGTAAGCACTAACTTTGCTTCTAATGTATACCCCATAGGGTTATCGGCAGCAGGTGCGGTAGGTTCCGTTTCAGTATCCGGGGGCTACGCTTGGAAGGACATTAACGATGACCAAACACCGAACTGGAACGCCCTTACCGACACGCAAACGCCTGCTTGGAGCATTGTTCCAAACGCTCAGACGGGTGCTTGGACTCCTACGCCTACCACTCAAGTCTCTGGGTGGGTTGTCGTTGATACAGACCAGAATGCGGTCTGGGAAGATATAGCAGCATGAGCGCGTCTAGCACACTGGTATTTCCTGTTGGTGTAAACGCGACTGGACTTGTAGGGAAAGTTCTGATATGGGATACTATCAACACGGTGCAAATACCTAATTGGGTGGATATTACAGTCATGCAAAGCTCTGGCTGGAATGGTATGAACGCGACGCAAACCCCTATGTGGTCTGATGTTCCTGATTCTCAAGTAAGTGGGTGGACGGATGTAAACAATCCACAGACTCCGGGATGGAAAAACGCAGCGTAAAGGATAGCAATGGCAACTTACAGCACAAACCTTGGCTTCACCCTTATAGCAAACGGGGATGAATCGGGAACATGGGGTACAACTACTAATACCAACCTCGGTACGCTGATTGAGCAAGCCATTAGTGGGTACACGACACAAGCAGTATCTGCGGGTACAACCACTATAACGATGCCAAACGGCACGACAGGGGTTGCGAGAAACATGTTCCTTGAACTAACAGGGACAGGGGGTGGAAGTCTAGAAGTCCCCGCGCAACGCAAACTCTACTTCATCTACAACAACTCAAGCGCTGCCATTACCGTCAAGGTTTCAGGTCAAACTGGGGTATCAGTTCCTGCAACGTCGAAGATGAGTCTGGTCTGTAATGGGACAGATGTTGTCGTTGCAACGAATTACATGGCGGCATTGACATTAGGTACTGCGCTTCCCGTCGCTTCAGGTGGTACAGGTGCAACCTCAGTCACCGCTTATGGTGCAGTCGTTGGGAATAGCGGTAGTACTGGGTTCGCGTCAGTAGCCCCCGGAACATCGGGTAATGTACTAACTTCCAACGGAACAAGCTGGGCGAGTACTGCTGTAGCTGCGAATGTTTCCTCGTTCTCCGCAGGGACTACAGGGTTTACCCCATCCACAGGTACAACGGGTGCAGTCACATTGGCAGGAACGCTTGCTGTTGCTAATGGCGGAACCGGAGTAACTACAAGTACGGGTACTGGAGCAGTTGTATTAGGCACTAGCCCAACATTAGTAACACCAGCACTTGGTACGCCAGCAAGCGGGGTTCTTTCAAACTGTACTGTTTTTGGTTACGGGCAGACGTGGACAGACGTTACTGGTAGTAGGGCGATTGATTCAACGGTGTACACGAACTCCACGGCTCGACCGATTAGCGTCGTCATTACTGCTCAGAATAACGGCTTTGATTTTTATATTGATTCGGTAAAAATAGCTGCTGTTAGTGGATATGGCGGTGTTGGTGGTTTTAATTATAGTTGCAACTTTATTGTTCCTGCGGGAAGCACATACAAAGCAGTTAATAGTAGTGCAACAAAAGTATCTTGGTTTGAACTTCGATAAAAAGGGAAATAAACGTGTCAGATGAAATCAAGTTCTTGGCAACAGCGTTGGATTATGCTTGGGTCGCAGTATTGGGTCTGGTAGGTGTTGTCTATAAATCCAACTCTCAACGACTCGACGAGGTTGCTAAAACGGCAGCGGCGGCACTGACACGGAAAGAGTTCGAGGTATATGCGGAGTCCACTAAATGTTCTCGCCGCAGCATGAAAGATAGCGTAGCGGTTCTTAACGAAGGCCAAGCTAAACTGCTGGAGGCTGTTTCCCGCATTGAGGGCAAGCTGGAAAAATGACTCTTTCGACACACTTCACTTTGGAAGAACTCACCTTTTCCGATACTGCGGTGCGATTAGGAATTGACAATAATGTCACGGACGATAAAGTGCTTGGTAATCTTCATGTCTTGGCTACTGGTCTTGAGCAGGTCAGAGCAGTTCTTAATGCTCCTCTACATATCAATTCTGGGTATCGCTGCCTTTTATTGAATGGCGCGGTGAAAGGGTCAATTAACTCAGCACATATGCAAGGATGGGCAGCAGACTTCACCTGTAGATTATTTGGCACTCCGTTGGAAATTGTGAAAGAGGTTGTGAAGGCAGGGGTAAAGTTTGACCAGTGCATAACAGAAGGCGCGTGGGTGCATGTCTCGTTTGACCCACGGATGAGGAACTTGGTTATGACTGCTCACTTTGATAAGTATGGCAAGGCTACCTACACATCAGGAGCATAAGATGGATTGGCTCAAGCAACTAGCACCTCTGTTGGGAACAGCCCTTGGTGGGCCTTTAGGGGGTGCCGCTGCGTCTTTCATTGCAGACAAGCTTGGTATTGAGTCCAAGACGATTGAGGCTGTGACAGAGGTTTTAAACAGTGGAAAGATGACTCCGGATCAGATAGCTGGATTGAAAGCAGCGGAGGTTGACTTCCAGAAGTTCTGTCAAGAAAACCAGATTAAGCGGGAGCAGCTTGAAGCGGCAGACCGAGATTCAGCGCGGAGTATGCAGGTACAGACTAGAAGCAACATGCCTGCAATTCTTACCTGTTTGGTGACTGCGGGATACTTTGCGGTGCTTGGGTGGATGCTATACGATCCTACCCCGATTAAAGAGTCCGGGCCGCTGCTACTGTTGTTAGGTGCGCTGTCATCAACTTGGGGTGCGGCGTGTGCATTTTGGTTTGGTACTACCTCGGGTTCGCAACAAAAGAACAACCTTCTAGCTCAGTCCACACCGGTAAAATAATATGCCTTTACAAAAGCTACAACTCAAACCGGGGGTAACCCGAGAAGGAACCAATTACTCCAACGAGGGTGGGTTCTATCAGTGCGACAAGATTCGCTTTCGCTCCGGGTATCCTGAGAAATTGGGCGGCTGGGTAAGTATTTCTAACCCCACTGTTTATACCTATTCTGGCGTGGCTAGAGTCATGTGGAACTGGGTTGCGCTGGATGGTAGCAATTTAAACGCATTAGGAACCAACGAGAAACTCTATGTAGAGAACGGGGGTAACTATAACGATATCACTCCGTGGGCAGCAACCGCTGTTTCGCTGGGAGCCAACCCTTTTGCCATGACAAGTGGCAGTAGCTTGGTTACGGTAACCGCAACAGCACATGGCGCTTCAGTGGGGACTTGGGTGACGTTTGCCGGTGCGACTGCTGCGGGTGGGATCACGATTGTTGGTGCCTATGAGATTGTTACTTCACCAGACGGAAACAGCTACACGATTAGCAGCCCTACAGCAGCTACAGGCACAACGACAGGTGGTGGGTCTGGGGTTACAGCACGGTATCAGATCAGCGCGGGTGGGGCTGTTTACACAACCGGTGTAGGTTGGGGCGCTGGAGCTTGGCCCTCTTATTCAACAAAGTCACTAACAGACCCATTTACAGCGGCAGGGACAGGAATATCTGTTCTTAAG
>Ga0194048_10001767_pt1 | contig 10734 bp, 7 predicted proteins | sample JunL225m_MetaG_FD_161685 | JGI IMG/M metagenome (GOLD analysis project Ga0194048, IMG submission 161685) | Anoxic zone freshwater microbial communities from boreal shield lake in IISD Experimental Lakes Area, Ontario, Canada - Jun2016-L222-5m | ecosystem: Environmental > Aquatic > Freshwater >... | reverse complement strand
GCTTCGGCGCGATCCCTGCGCTGGTAATTATCTTCGTCCGCCGCAATACGCCGGAGAGTCCGCGCTGGCTCGCCCAAAATGGCCGCGAAGACGAGGCGATCGAGGTCACCGAAGCGCTGACGGACAAGAAGGTCAAGATCACCGACAAGGACCGCGAGAAGGCGATCGACCCAGGCGAGGGAATCAAGGCGCTCTTCCAGCCGGCGCTCTTTAAGAAGAACATGATCCGTCGCACGATCTTCACTGCGGCGCCATGGTTCCTGATGGACATCGCAACCTACGGCGTCGGCATCTTCACACCAACGCTTCTGGCCGCAATCGCCGTCAAGGGAGCGAACTCCACGTTCCTGACCGATGACATCACCGCAACAGCCGGCACGGCGCTGCTCGACGTATTCCTGCCGCTCGGGTTCCTGACCGCGATCCTGCTGGTCGATCGCGTCGGCCGCGTGCCGCTGCAGATGTTCGGCTTCGGGATGATGGCAATCGCTCTACTGATCCTTGGTTTCGCAGAAGGGCTGAGCGGCGGCGCGTCGGCCCACCTGCCACTGGTTCTCGTCGGCTTCGCGCTCTTCAACTTCTTCATGAACGCCGGCCCGAACTCGACCACCTACGCGCTGCCGGCCGAGGTCTTCCCGTCCGAGATCCGCGCAGCAGGCCACGGCTTCGCGGCCGCCTGCGCCAAGCTCGGCGCCGCAGTGGGCGTCTTCTTCTTCCCAATCCTGCTCGATTCAGTCGGCACCAGCGCGCTGCTCTTTGGCATTGCCGGGACGACTGTGCTGGCGCTGGTGATCACGCGCGTCTTTCGGATCGAGACGACCGGCAAGTCGTTCGATGAGATCTCAGGTCGCAAGCTGCAAGAGCTCTCGCCGCGCCCATCGCCGCCTTGATCTCCTGCGGCCGAAAGTAAGTACCGCCAAGGGGATTCGAACCCCTGTTTCCGCCGTGAGAGGGCGGCGTCCTAGTCCCCTGGACGATGGCGGCTTGCGAGGCGCAGAATAGCAATCCGCGCGGTGCTATTGTCGCCGTCAGCTACGCGGATGTGGCGGAATTGGTAGACGCGCACGGTTCAGGTCCGTGTGGAGGCAACTCTGTGGAGGTTCGAGTCCTCTCATCCGCATCGAGGTTGGCACCGAAACCGGCACCATTCCGTAGCGGGATCACTACTATTGTCCAATGCGAGAGATGAGACGTGGCCGCGCCCTACTAGTCCTTCCAGTACTTATGTTCGTGATTGCGGCCGTAGCGCCAAGCGTCGCGAGCGCTCAGACCGGATCAACTCCACCGCAGGTAGTCAAGCCCGCGCTTCCAGCAGGCACGATCACGAAGACCTACAGGGTGCCGCTCTCGATCAAGTCAGGGCAGAACCTCAACCTTTACGAGGCAGTCAAGGCCGACCAGCGCCCAAGCGAAGCGGGCTGGATTGTTGGCTTCCGGCCAAATCTCAAGCTCGCCGACGGCAGCACGCCACCGGTCGACCAGATCCACCTCCATCACCTCGTGATGCTGATCAACAATGACATCGTCGTCGCCTCGGGCGAGGAGAAGACTCAGGTCACGCTGCCGACCGGCTTTGGCTACGCCTACAAGCCGACAGACCGCTTTTTGCTCAACCACATGATTCACAACCTCACGGCGACGCCGGAGAAGGTTGTCTTCGAGTACACGGTTGACTTCCTCCCGGCGACCGCACCGGCCGCGGCCTCGTTGATGGGCGTCAAGACTCAGTTCGTTGACGTCGAAGGCGGCAAGGCCTACCCAGTCTTCGACGTCAAGCGCAACGCTGGCGTCAACGGTCGCTACACCTACCCGGCGATGGCCCCGGCCACGCTCGCGCCGCGCAACCGCGTTCGTATCCAGCACGACGGAACGCTGGTCGCAACGGCCGGTCACCTCCACCCCGGCGGCCTCTATACAGATCTGTCTGTCACTCGCGGCGACAAGACGGTGAAGATCTTCCGCTCCAACGCCTACTACTACGGCGCCGCCAAGCTGGCGTCATGGAACGTCTCGATGGGTTCGACCTCACCGGATTGGCGTGTAGCCGTGAAGAGGGGCGACATCCTCAGCGTTCAGGTCACCTACGACACCTCGAAGGCTGCTTGGTATGAGTCGATGGGCATCTCGCCGGTTGCACTGACCGACTCACCCTCGGGTGGACCGGATCCCTTCACCGATCCCGGTGCGATTGACCAGACGGAAGTCTTGACCCACGGCGAACTGAAAGAGAACCGCGACTACGGCGGGCGCAAGACGCAGGGCTACGCCGATGCGCGCAAACTCGCTGACGGTCCGACTCTCGCGCAGGTGAAGGTCAAGGACTTCCTCTATCAGCAGGGCGACCTGACAATGCCGGGCAAGAAGGGCCTGCCTCCGGTTGTCGCGCCGGGCAAGTCGATTACCTTCGTCAACCAGGATCCGACTGCCGAGATCTTCCACACGATCACTCCGTGTAAGGCCCCCTGCAACCTCAGCTCTGGCATCAGCTACCCACTTGCCAACAGCGCCCAGGTTGATTCAGGCGAGCTCGGCTTCGGGCCAGCCGGAGTAACGGCGTCAGCCAACCGCGCTACGTGGTCAACCCCGACCTACCTCAAGGCCGGCACCTATAGCTACTTCTGCCGGATCCATCCGTTCATGCGCGGAGCCTTCCGCGTCAAAGCAAGCAAACGCTGAACACCGCCTGTGCTCAGCCGGTAGCATCGGCTGATGGCCCCAGCAAGCGACGCGATCGGTCTCGAACATCGGCTCGAAGCGCTACTCGAGCAGGAGAGTTTTGCGCCGCCAGCAGAGTTCGTCGCTGAGGCCGCGCTGAGCGATCCGGCGATCTACGCCGAGGCCGCCACGGACTCACCGGCTTGGTGGGGAGAGCGGGCGGGCGAACTCGACTGGTCGACTCCCTTCACGAAAACGCTCGACGACTCAGGCGCGCCTTTCTACAAGTGGTTCGAGGATGGCGAGCTGAACGCCTCCCACAACTGCCTTGACCGCCACGTCGAGGCCGGGCTTGGCGACCGCGTCGCCTACCACTGGTTCGGCGAGGAGGGCGAGCAGCGCGAGATCACTTACGCGCAGCTACTGGCCGATGTCAAGCGGACCGCCAACGCGCTCAAGGCCCGCGGCGTTGGCGCAGGAGATGTAGTTGGCATCTACCTGCCGATGATCCCCGAGGTTGTCGTCGCAATGCTGGCCTGTGCGCGGATCGGCGCGCCGCATAACGTTGTCTTCGGAGGGTTCGCACCTGAATCGGTGCGGGAGCGGATGGAAGTCTCAAACGCCAAGGCGCTATTCGTGCCCGACGGCGCGAGGCGCAAAGGCAAGACCGCCCCGGTTAAGGCCGATGTCGATGCGGCGATGGCGAACCTGGCTGACTTGGAGACGATCTTCGTCGTTCGCAACGCCGGGATCGACGCGCCGATGACCGCAGGCCGTGACGTCTGGCTTGACGAGATCTGCGCCGAAGTCGATGCCGAGTGCCCGGCCGAGCCGCTCGGCGCCGAGCACCCCCTCTTCATCCTCTACTCCTCCGGTTCGACCGCCAAGCCAAAGGGAATCCTTCACACAACCGGCGGCTACATGACCGGCGTCGCATGGACCTACAAAGCCGTCTTCGACATCAAGCCTGAAAGCGACGTTTGGTTCTGTTCGGCTGACGTCGGCTGGGTTACGGGCCACTCCTACATCGTCTATGGCCCCCTCGCCAACGCAGCGACGAGCGTGATGTATGAGGGCGCGCCCGACTACCCACACAAGGGGATCTGGTGGGAGCTGATCGAGCGCTCGAAGACGACAATCTTCTACACCGCCCCAACCGCAATCCGCGCCTGCATGAAGTGGGGCGCCGAGTTCCCAGATAAGTACGACCTCTCGTCGCTGCGGCTGCTGGGAACGGTCGGAGAACCGATCAACCCGAAGGCGTGGCTCTGGTACTGGGAGGTAATCGGCGGCGGTCGCTGCCCGATCGTCGACACCTGGTGGCAGACGGAGACCGGCCACATCATGATCAGTCCGCTTCCAGCGATCACGACGACGAAGCCGGGTTCAGCTACGCAGGCGATCCCCGGCGTCGAGGCGAAAGTGTTGGACGCCGAGGGCGAACCGATTGCGCCCGGCGGACCACAGGGCCTGCTCGCCTTGACGAAGCCTTGGCCTGGGATGCTGCGCACGCTCTACGGCGACGACGAGCGCTACGTCGAGACCTACTGGAAGCGCTTCGGCGCCGAGACCTACTTCGTCGGCGACGCCTCGCGCTGCGACGCCGACGAGTGCTTCTGGGTGATCGGACGCGTCGATGATGTAATCAACGTCTCCGGCCACAGGCTCTCAACCGCTGAGGTTGAGTCAGCGATCGTCGCCCACCACGCCGTCGCCGAGGCCGCCGTCGTCGCCGAGAACGATGAACTCACAGGTCAGGCGATTGTCGCCTTCGTCACGCTCGAAGGCGACTACGAGGGCGATGAGACGATGGAAGCTGAGATTCGCGAGCACGTCGCCACGCAGATCGGCAAGCTCGCAAGGCCAAAGCGAATCATCTGGGCCGACGACCTACCGAAAACACGCTCCGGCAAGATCATGCGCCGCCTTCTGCGTGACATTGCAGGAGGCCACGAGCTTGGCGACGTGACGACGCTGCGCGACCCGGCCGTGATGGCACAGCTGCAGACGCGAATGGCCAGTGGCGCACACGACGACGACTGAACCGGCCGCTCCCCCAGAGCGACCGCCCCGCAGCCCGTTCGTCCTCGCGGCACTGATTCTCGGCGCCGCCGTCGCAAACATGAATCTCGCGATCGCCAACATCGCGCTGCCAACGATCGGCCGCTCGCTCGACGCATCGCAAACCTCGCTCAACCTCGTCGCCAGTGGCTTCACGCTCGGTCTTGCCTCGTCGGTGCTCTACCTCGGCGCGATCGCTGACCGCTACGGCCGCAAACGGGTCTACCTGATCGGCACCGTCTTCTCAATCGTTACAGCGGTGCTCGCGACGATCTCCCCAACCGTCGAAATTTTGATCCTCTCGCGCGTCCTCGGCGGCTTCGCGGCCGGAATGATGTACCCGATCACGCTCTCGCTACTGACCGCGCTCTACAACGGTAGGGCGCGTACCGGAGCAACGGCACTTTGGGCTGGGGTTTCGAATGGAGCTGCGAGCCTCGCACCATTGGTTGGTGGCGTAATCCTTGTGGGCTCCAACCCTGACGCTTGGCGCTGGGTCTTCATGATCACAGCCCCGTTGGCGCTGATCGTCCTCGCGCTTGGGATCTGGGTACTGCCAAAACACGCCGGGGAGAACGACAACCCGGTTGATAATGCTGGCGGCGTAATCAGCGTTATCGCTGTCGCGACGCTCGTATTCGCGATCAACCTGCTCGCCGACGGGATCAGCCCAACGGTTCTGATACTCGGCGCCATTGCCGCGCTCGCTTTTGTTGGCTTCTTCATCCGCGAAAAGCGCGCAGCGAACCCGCTCTTCCCGCTCGAGATCCTGCGCATTCGTACCTTCTCGATCGCCTTCATCGCCGGCGTGATCGTCTTCGGCGGCCTGATGGGTGCGCTCTTCGTTGGTCAGCAGTTCACGCAGAATGTGCTCGGATATTCGGCTCTCGACGCTGGCCTCGCAGTGCTTCCGTTCGGCATCATGTCGATCGTCGGTTCAATCCCGTCGGCGCGAATGATCGTGAAGTTCGGCTCACGCCTGACGCTGCTCGTTGGACTGGCATTGCTGCTGGCCGGGTTCGTGCTGATGCTGCTGACTTGGAACGAGAGCGCCGGATACCCTGCCGTCGGCCTGGCGTACCTGATTCTCGGCGCCGGCGTCGGTATCGCAGCGCCGCCGACGGCGCGAGCGCTGATGGGCTCGGTTGTCGTAACGCGAGCCGGGGTCGGCTCAGCTGCCAGCGACCTAACGCGCGACTTCGGCGGCGCCGTATTCCAGTCGATCATGGGCGCAGCCTTAGCCGCAGGCTACGCAGCCAGTTTCAACAGCCGAATCGCCGCTTCGCCGGATGCGAGCAAGGCAACCGAGCAGACAAAAGCGATCATCACGCACTCGTTTGGCGGGGCGACCCAGATCGCTGAGAAGTACCCCCAGTACACGACGGCGATCCTTGCAGCGGCTAAGGAGTCTTTCCTACACGGGTCGCAGCTGGCCTTCATCGTCGGCGCGGTAGCAGCGCTCGGTGCGATCATCGTCACCTGGTTCCTCTTCCCCAGCCACAGCGGCGAGCAGGCAACCTACGAGCGCGTTGCGGCCGAGAGCGACAAACTGCTGGCCGCCGAAGCCGTAGCTAGCGCCTAATCCCAGCCCCGTTACCAAGTTGTTCACTTTGCGCGCGCTGATCGCGAGTAGAAGTTTTGGCGATGACAGAGCAGGCGCCGGTTCGGCTTGGAATGAATGGCTTTGGCCGCATGGGTCGCCTTGCGCTTCGTGCGCTCTGGGACCACCCCGAAGTCGAGGTAGTTCAAATCAACGAGATTGCTGGCGACGATGCTACGGCCGCCCACCTGCTGAACTTCGACTCGGTTCAAGGCCGCTGGCAGCACGAGGCGCTTGCGGACGGGGATGGAATCGTCGCCGACGGCCGGCGAATCGGCTTCAGCAGCCACGCAGCGCCGGGCGAAGTTCCCTGGGACGAGCTTGGCATCGAGGTTGTGCTCGAATCGACCTCGAAGTTCAAGACGCCGGAGGCAATCGCGCCGTTCTTTGAGCGCGGCGTTGACAGCGTTGTCGTAGCCGCGCCGGTCAAGCAGGGCGCGCTCAACATTGTGATCGGCGTCAACGACGATCTCTACGACCCGGCCGAGCACAAGATCGTCACCGCCGCCTCCTGCACAACGAACTGTCTTGCCCCTGTCGTCAAGGTGATCCACGAGGAGATCGGCATCAAGCACGGCGCGATCACGACGCTCCACGACATGACGGCAACGCAGTCGGTCGTTGACGCGCCGCACAAAGATCTGCGCCGCGCGCGCGCTGCAAGCCTGTCGCTTATTCCGACTACGACCGGGTCGGCCACCGCGATCGGGCTGATCTTCCCCGAGCTGGAGGGCAAGCTCGACGGCCTCGCCGTTCGCGTGCCGCTACTCAATTCGTCGCTGACCGACTGCGTCTTCGAGGTCGAGCGCCCGACGACGGTCGAGGAGGTCAACGGACTACTGCGCGAGGCCTCACTGAACGGCCCGCTTGCGGGCATTCTTGGCTACGAAGAGCGGCCGCTTGTTTCGGTCGATTTCAAGGGCGACCCGCGCTCATCGATCGTTGACGCGCTCTCGACGATCGTCACGGCAGGGACTCAGGTCAAGGTCCTTGCTTGGTACGACAACGAGTGGGGCTACGCCAATCGCTGGGCCGAGTTGGCGCGCAGCGTTGCGCTGGCAGTCTCCTCCAGCGACAGCTGATGGGAGAATCCGGGTCGATGACGGCTAAAGCATCCGGCGACCTGCGCAACTACATCCTCGTCACGGCCGCCTACTGGGCCGACACGCTCGCCGACGGCGCCAGCCGCATCCTCGTCCTCTTCTTCTTTTACAACCTCGGCTACACGCCGTTTCAGCTGGCCACGATCTTCGTCTTTTACGAGCTGTTCGGCATCTTCACGAACCTTGTAGGCGGCTGGCTAGCGGCGCGCTTTGGGCTCAAGTTCACGCTCTTCAGTGGACTTGGCGTGCAGATCATCGCGCTCTCGATGCTTGCACTGGCGCCGGAAGCATGGCTCGTCGTCCCCTACGTGATGGCCTCGCAGGCGCTCTCGGGGATTGCCAAGGACCTGACGAAGATGAGCAGCAAGAGCGCCGTCAAGCTGGTCGTCAACGAAGGCGACGAAGGCGCGCTCTTCCGCTGGGTCTCAATCCTTACCGGTTCAAAGAACGCGCTCAAGGGCGTCGGCTTCTTCCTCGGCGGCCTGTTGCTGACGCTGGTCGGCTTCCAGACGGCGATGTTGATCCTCGCGGCAATTGTGCTGACGGCGCTGATCGCGACCTCAACGATGATGCACGGCGGCCTTGGCACGGTCAACGCGAAGGCCAAGTTCCGGCACATGTTCAGCCAGAACCGCGCGGTCAACGTTCTGGCCGCTGCGCGGATCTTCCTCTTCGCCTCACGCGACGTCTGGTTCGTAGTCGGCCTACCGGTGTTCCTTCGCACCGTGCTCGGCTGGAGCTTCTGGGAGGTCGGTGGCTTCCTCGCGATCTGGGTCATTGGCTACGGCGCCGTTCAAGCATCGGCGCCGAAGTTCGTCCGTCGTCGCGCCGCCGAAGGCCACGGCGAACCGGATGGCCGAACCGCGGCGGTGATCGCCTTCGTGCTGGCATTCTTCCCAGCGGCTATCGCGCTTGCTCTGAGCGCCGGCGTTGACCAAACCTTCGCGATCATCGTTGGCCTTGCAGCCTTCGGCGTGATCTTCGCCATTAACTCCGCCGTCCACTCCTACCTAATTCTCTCCTACTCGCACGGCGACAAGGTCGCGATGAACGTTGGCTTCTACTACATGGCTAACGCCGCTGGAAGGCTGATCGGAACACTCCTTTCGGGCCTGCTCTACCAGTGGCAGGGCCTCACCGCCTGCCTCTGGGCCTCCGTGATCTTTGTGATCGCCGCCGGGCTGCTCTCGCTACTGCTGCCCAATCAGCGCGACAGCGTCGGCTCCCGCGCTAGTTTTGCCGATGATGGATCGAGTGACAAAACAGCTCTCGCGGCGTGAAGCGCTTGCCCTAGCGGCTGCGGCGACCGGCGCGCTAGTAGCTGGCTGCGCCGACACCGCTCCGGCTGCGGGCCGCAAGCGGGTCGTTGTCGTCGGCGCGGGGATGGCTGGCCTTGGCGCCGCTGCGACGCTGCGCGAGCGAGGTTTCGACGTGACTGTGCTCGAGGCGCGCGACCGCATCGGCGGCCGCGTCAACAGCGTTGAGCGCTTCGGTACGACGATCGATCTAGGCGCGGCCTGGATCCACGACAGTCGCGGCAACCCGCTCACCGCCGTCGCGAAGGCGGCCGGTCTGACGACCGTGGCAACCGACTACGACCGCGTCGTGCTACGCAGCGCCGGGCAGAAGCCGGTCAGCGAAGCGATCACAGAGAAGGCAATGGCGGCGCGCGACCGGATCATCGATTCGCTTTACAGCCAAGCCGAGAACCACCCGCGCTCAAACCTTGCCCCAGCGCTGGCCCGCGGAATCCGTAAACAGGGCCTAACCGGCACCAGCGCAGAGGCGCTCAATTGGCTTCTAGGCGTTGAACTGCCACTTGACCTTGGCGCGTCACCGCCGCAGCTATCGCTCGAAGGTTTCAATGAGGGCGACGAATGGGATGGTGGCCCCGACCTGCTGATCAAGGGCGGCGCCTCGCAGCTAATCAACAAGATCGCCGAAGGAACGAAGGTTGAGACGGGAGTCGAGGTCAGCTCGATCAAGCTTGGCCGCTCTAGCGTCGAAGTGCGCACGCGCAGCGGCTCCGTGATCCGCGCAGACGGCTGCGTTGTGACCGTTCCGCTCGGTGTTCTGAAGGCCGGCGGAGTCCGTTTTGACCCACCACTTCCGGCCGCCTCGCGCCGCGCAATCTCACGGATCGGCTTCGGCCTGCTCGACAAGGTCTTCCTCTCCTACAACGAGTCGTGGTGGCCCGAGGCGACGAACCAGCTTGGAACGGTCGGCGCGCCGCTCGCCAACACGATCAGCGTCTTCCCACTCTCGCGGCTTACCGGTACGCCGCTCGCGGTTGGCTTCACCGGCGGCCCTTACGCCGCGGCGCTTGAGAACGGCGGGGCAAACGCGATGACGACTGCGGTTATCGAGCGACTGCGCTCAGGATTTGGCGAAACTGCGACGCCAGCAGCCAGCGCACAGACGAACTGGCGCGCGGAACCATTCACGCGCGGCTCCTACTCGTATCTAGGCCCCGGAGCAAGCTACGCCGACCGCGTCGCGCTCGGAAAACTCGATCGGCGGCTGATCCTTGCCGGTGAGCACACCAGCATCGACCGCCCAGCAACGATGGACGGCGCCTTGCTTGCTGGCAAGACCGCGGCACGCAGGCTCGCGAACCAGCTCAGCTGAGGGTCGGACGCAGCCGCGAGCTACTTAGCGGCCTGGGCGTCGGCGAGGTACTTCTTCTTCGCGGCCTCATTGAGGAAGGCAACGGCCTGCTTCTTCAGCGTCGTGAAGCTGATCGCGCAGAGATCTTGATTGGCGGCCGACTTCGGCAGCGTCACGCTGGCCGATGTTGCGCCCTTCTTCCAAGTCAGTGAGGCCTCGTTACGGTTAGCGAAGCCATTGTCGGCAAGGGTGGCGCAGACGACCTGCGCGGGAAGATCGCTGGTCGGCGTTCCCTGCTTGCCGCTGATCGCAACCGTGACGTCGGGGCCGGCGATCGTGAAGATGAACGGTGAATTGATCGCTTTCACGCTCTTCTTAACGACCGCTGTGGTCGATGTGCTGGCCGAATTGCCGTCGCTCGAGCCGCAGCCAGCGGCGAATAGCGCTGTGAACGCGATTACGGTTGATGTCGCGAGGAAGTGTCGGCTCATGGATCGCAGTCTAACCTAGTTTCTATCGAGGTTTTTGAGTGCTTCGTGGTGAGCCGGGCCAGGGTCGACGCTAGACCCTGAATTAGCCCGTAAATTGGCACCCCATAGGCTCAAAACGCAAGACGACCGGGGAATTGCTTAGGCTTGCCTCACTCTCAACCGAAAGAGGACCCGTGAATAAACAAGATCTAGCAGCAAAGGTCGCATCAAGCACAGG
>Ga0194048_10001766_pt1 | contig 10734 bp, 10 predicted proteins | sample JunL225m_MetaG_FD_161685 | JGI IMG/M metagenome (GOLD analysis project Ga0194048, IMG submission 161685) | Anoxic zone freshwater microbial communities from boreal shield lake in IISD Experimental Lakes Area, Ontario, Canada - Jun2016-L222-5m | ecosystem: Environmental > Aquatic > Freshwater >... | reverse complement strand
CACTGAGAACTGCGCTTGAGCCACCATTGATCGACGACGTTAGCCGGTAGCGTCGTGCCTCGTGGGTCCCATCGATCTTCCCGACGCTCTTGTTTTCGATCTCGACGGCACCATCGTCGACACCGAGTCCATCGAGTACGAATCGATTCGACAGGTATGGGCCAGCCACGGCGCCGATTACACCATCACCCGGTTCGAACAAGTCATCGGCACCAGCTCTGCCGCCAACTGGCATTACGAGCTCGAAGCGCTGACCGGGCGCCCCGTGAACGCCTCGGTGGCCCGAGAACACTACGACCAAGTGCGGACCCAACTGCTCAGCACTCTCAGCGCACGGCCCGGCATCGAGGCATTGATTCAGCAGGCTTCCGCCGCTGGCGTGCCATTGGCCGTTGCCTCAAACTCCACGTCGGCGTGGGCTGAAGCTCGCTTAGGCGACCTTGGGTTACGCGACTTTTTCAGTGCGATCATCACCATCGACATTGCTTCGCATCCCAAGCCGCATCCGCACCCATACCTCGAGGCCTGCGCAGCACTCGATGCGCTGCCGGCTCGCTCGATCGCATTCGAAGACAGCGCCACCGGCACTGCCTCGGCCCGTTCCGCGGGGCTGTACACAATCGCCTGTCCGGTCGCTCTCAGCGCTGGTCACGATCTCTCGGCTGCACACCTGATCATCGACTCGCACACCGAACTCAGCCTCACCGATCTAGGGCGTGCCGTTCGACCGTGAACCCCTACGATGGCTGACGTGGTTGCACACTTCCCCATCGCTCGGCCTCGCCGCCTCCGTCGCACTTCGGCGCTTCGTGAACTCGTTGCAGAGACCCGTCTGTCGGTCAATGATCTTGTTGCCCCGCTCTTCGTTCGCGAAGGCATTGCAGCACCGCTCCCAATTGTGTCGTTACCTGGCGTCATGCAGCACACGGTCGAGAGCCTCTGCACCGAGGTCCGCGAGCTTGTAGCTCTCGGCGTGAAGGCCGTCATTTTGTTTGGCGTTCCGGCTCATAAAGATGCCGTCGGCTCCGGTGCCTTCGATCCACAAGGCATCGTGCAAGTGGCTCTGCGACAACTGCGCAGCGAGTTCGCTGATCGTGTTGTGCTGATGGCCGACCTATGCGTCGATGAATACACCGATCATGGTCACTGCGGAGTTCTCGACGTGCACGGCGATGTCGACAACGACCTCACACTCGAGATCTACGCGAAGGCCGCCGTAGCCCAAGCCAACGCTGGCGCCCACGTCGTTGCGCCCAGCGGCATGATGGACGGACAAGTGGCCGCTATTCGCAGCGCACTCGACGCCGCCGGGCACACCGACGTAGCCATCTTGGCCTACTCGGCCAAATATGCGAGCGGCCTCTACGGTCCGTTCCGCGACGCAGTAGATGTACAAATCGTTGGCGGTGGCGATCGCAAGGGTTACCAACAAGATTGGCGCAACGCCCGCGAGGCCCTCACTGAAGTTGAGGCCGACATCGCACAAGGCGCCGACATGGTGATGGTCAAGCCAGCACTGTCGTATCTCGATGTCATCGTTGCCGTACGAGCCATCACCAACTTGCCAGTCGCGGCGTATCACGTCAGTGGCGAATACGCGATGATCAAGGCAGCCGCAGCCAATGGCTGGATCGACCACGACACCGTGGCTCTTGAGCAACTCACCGCTATCAAGCGTGCCGGCGCCGACGTGATCCTCACCTACTTCACCCGCTGGTTCGCCGAGCGCGCCGTGGGTGCCAACACAGCGAGCGGGTTGCCGTCATGATCCCCTATTGCGATGCCTCGAAATGCGAAGCCGCCGGATGCGTACCCACCGTGTGCACCGGCAGTGGCATTCCATCAAACCGCGAACTCTTCGATCGTTCATGCGCCGCGATTCCTGGTGGGGTCAACTCATCAATCCGCGCGTTCAAGTCCGTCGGCGGATCCCCATACGTCGTTGCTCGCGCCCAAGGTCCATACGTGTTCGATGTTGAGGGCACGCGCTACATCGATCTCGTGCAGAGCTACGGCGCTGTCATCGTGGGTCATGGGCACCCGGCTATCACCGCGGCCATCACCGCTGCGGCCGCCGATGGCACCTCGTTCGGAGCGCCCACACCTCGCGAGATGAAACTGGCCGAGGCCATCCGCGAGCGAGTGCCAAATTGCGAACGAGTGCGGCTGATGAACAGCGGCACCGAAGCCACCAGCACGGCCATTCGTCTTGCTCGCGGCGCCACAGGCCGCGACCGCATCGTCACGTTCTCGGGCAACTTTCACGGCGCCACCGACGCCTTGCTTGTGGCCGGCGGCAGCGGTCTGGCCACGCTTGGATTGCCCGGCACTGCCGGCATCCCCAACGCCACCGTTGCCAACACCATCGTTGCGCCATACAACGTGGTGCCCCAGCTCGACGATCTAGTCGCGGCCGTCATCGTCGAACCAGTGGCCGCCAACATGGGCGTCGTTGCGCCCGTTGATGGCTTCCTCAGCGGCCTGCGTGCCGAGTGCGACCGCGTTGGCGCACTACTCATCTTCGACGAAGTGATCACCGGTTTCCGCCTTGGCTCGGGCGGCGCCCAGCATCATTTCGGTGTCCGACCCGACCTCACCTGCTTCGGCAAGGTCATCGGCGGCGGACTACCCATTGGCGCTGTCGGCGGACGCGCCGATCTGATGGAAGTGCTCACGCCAATCGGCAAGGTATTCCATGCGGGCACGCTGGCCGGCAACCCCATCGCCACTGCGGCCGGTCTTGCGGTGCTCAACGAACTCACCCCCGACGTGTACGCCGAACTTGGTCGACGCGCGCTTCGGCTGTCGTCGCTCCTCAGCGACGCGTGTTCGTCGGCAGGTCTGGTCGCTCAGTTCCCGGTTGTCGGCACGCTCGTGGGCATGTATCTGGGCGATGGTCCACTGCCCACCAACTTCGACCAAGCCAAGACAACCAGCGAATCCGCCTACGCCGCGCTCTTTCGCGCAGCGCTCGCTGAGGGCATTGCGTTGGCACCCGGCGCCTACGAAGCGCTGTTCGTTGGGCTTGGTCACGACGACACAGTCCTCGATCACATCTCAGTTGCCGCGCATCGTGCTGCGGTCGCTGCAATGCGTTCGCTCGCCTAACTGACACTCGAACACACACCCACTGGCCTACGCTCGTCGGGATGCGGCAGTTCTTCTCATGGCGAATCTGGGCTGCCTTCGCTGCGTTGATCGCACTTGCCTTCGCGCTGAAGACAATCCTTCCGACGTCAAGCACCAGTAACGCTGCTGTGTCTGGCACTTCGGCTCGAACGATCGACTTCATGGCGCCCGTGTTTCAACTACAGCCGTCACCCGATTTCTCGGTGACCGACGGGGTGGTGCACGGCTCGGCAGACGCCGTCATCGACGGCAATCGCACGATGCATATCGTCGATGGAACCCTCGGCTCAAACTCGTGCACGAACATCACCGAAGTGAGTGCGTGCGTGGTGTTCGCCGATCTGCTCGGCGAAGCCGTGGTGTGGTTTGCCCTCGTTCCGGCTGAGGCTGGCTCAAAGGTGACCTTGCCACCGGTCGAGTCGTTGCTCGGCAATGGTTTGGTACAACTCTCGAACGGGTGGATCGTGAGAACCGCCACCAGCGTCGACTACAACTGCCCGCAAGAAACCGGGTCCCTCTCGGAGTTCGTGTCGAAGTTCGGACCCAAGAGCACCACGACCATCGATGTCGCCAAGCAGCGCGTCACCGCCGTGCAGTGTTCGCCCGAGATCACCGCCAGCAACTGAGCCCCGGCCTCACGGGTACGCCGTTGCTTGTGCCTACTGCAGCAACGCCTTGGCCCCAGCCAAACCCGACAGCACAGCGCCCTCTACCCGTGGGCCGGCAAAAGCATCGCCGGCGAGCACCAACGGACCAGCCGATTCGGCAGCCACCCAACATGCTTCGGGCCAGATGACTCGCGGCGTGGCGAAGCGCCACTTCTTCAGCTGCATCTCGACGATGTTCGCCGAGCCGATGTAGTCGGCAGCTGCAGCGCTGAGGTCGGCGATGAGTTCATCACTCGATCGGTCCCAGTGTTGGTCGGACCAGCCAGCCGCCGCATGCACCGTGAGCGCTGGCGCGTCGCTAATGCCTTTGCGTTGGTTGTCGGCAACAAAACTCAATGTGCCGGTCGGGTTATTGAGGCCGCCCGGTTCGCCGATGGCGGGAGCGCGATCGAGCACAGCCAGCAGCGCGATCGTGCGGTCGTATTCGGTGCGCACAAGCTCTTCTGGCAAGGCCACCTCGGCCGACACGATCAACGAATACGACTGGGCCAACGGGCTTGTCACAATCAACGCATCGGCTGGCACCGTGGTGCCGTCGTCGAGCGCTACCTCCCACGCTGCGCCGCTGTCGGCGGCGCCTGGTCGGATGGCGAACACCAGCGTGTCGCAGCGCACATCGAGTCCAACGGCCAGCGCCTTCGCCCAAGCGTTCATGCCTGAGCGCACCGCGTAGCGCGGGTAGCCGTCACCATCCGGAGAAAAGCCTCGGCACCATTCGAACACCAGCCCAGAGTTGAGGTGAGGCTGAACGAGGGCGGCGAACTCATCGCTACGAATGGTGAAGAACTGAGCGCCGTGATCGAACCGAGACGACCCGATGCGGCGTGTTGCTAAGCGGCCTCCGGGCGAACGACCTTTGTCGAAGACAACAACGTGATGACCCGCATCGCTGAGCTGTCGAGCGGCGGTCAACCCCGCCAGACCGGCCCCAACAATGACAACGCGCATGTGCAACTACGAAGCGAGTTCGGTGGCGTCGGACACCGTGGTAGCGGCCAACGTTGCTGCGTGTTCGGCAGCGACACAACGATCGAGGAAGTTGAGCAGCAACCGATTGAAGGTGCTGGCGTGCTCGACCATCAGCCCATGTGCGGCGCCCGAGATCACGGCAAGCTCGGCGAACGGGATGAGCTCAGCAAGCTCTTCTGAGTCGCCTCGGGGCGTAAGGATGTCTTGGTTACCAACCATGATCAGCGTTGGCACATTGAGCTTGGTGAGCTCATCGGCCATCGACTCATCGGCCGACAGAATTGCGCGAACCTGCGCCACGAACGCATGTGTTGGGCGGCCAAACGCCATCGGCCCAAGCCAACCAAGCATCGGAGTAGCACGACGGAATGAGCGCGGCCCGATGACCCATCGAGCAGCCTCGTTGGCCATTGCTCCCATACCGCGCTCACTTGCGGTTGATGCCCAACTGCTGAGCAACTCGCGTCGCCACGGATGATTGCGACACGCAGTGCACGCCAGCGTGAGCGAACGAACTCGCTCGGGATATTTGAGCGCGATGAACTGGCTGATGACTCCGCCCATTGATGCGCCAACAACGTGCGCCGACTCGATGCCAGCGTGGTCGAGCACGGCGACTGCATCGTCGGCCATCTGCTCAATGGAATACACGCCGAACGGTTTGTCGCTGCGGCCGGCACCGCGGTTATCGAGTGCAATCACCTGATACCGCGACGCAAGCGCAAGACGCTGCATGTCCCATCCGTGCTTGTCGGCTCCGAGGCCTTGCACCATCAATACCGGCGGGCCATGGCGACGACCGATGGCCTGATAGTGCAAACGGACTCCGTCGGCTGCGCGTGTGTATGTCATTACTCAGCCCTCGCCCAGCCATCCGAGACCGGGGACCCCGGTGCGTGTGCCGCCCAACTCGTCGAGCAGATCTTGCAGTCGCCGTTGGGCATGCTCTGCCAACTCGACTTCGGCAAGTGGGCCACGACGCTTCTTGCGTGACCGCAACGCTGCAACAACTTCGACGCGGGCTTGGCGACTGACCATGGTGCTCAATGTGGCAGCCACATGCACCGGAACATTTTCGCGGATGGCAGCGCCCACGAGTTGAGGATCTACCGCGCCCGCAAAGCGAGGGTTGGCCGAGCCATGGGCTCCGAGAACCACAAGTTGGCCATCGCGCAATGCGCCAGCGATTTCATCGGGCTGTGCCAGCAAGCCACCGACTCGACGAAGCAACGGACCGAACGGAACCGTGTCGGGGCGACCGACAAAGCGCACCGGCCGATGCAATGCCTCGCCCAGTGCGAATGCAGTAGAGATCGGTGTGAGCGCAAACCGACGGGTGTTCACAATGATGAGCGCGCCGCCGCGAGGCAACAACTGCTCGCCACCAACACTCACATCCCAACGCAGGTTGGCCCACGGAGCAATGGCTTCAACGAGGCGCTGATCGCGGCCCCAATGATCGACAGTTGGCCGTGGCCAGACCACCGACACCGGACGCGTCGCGAGCCGCACAACCTGTGCAATTGGGTCACGACGAATGCTTGGGGTCTCGGTGACAGACCTGCTCGACACATCGGCCAGTTGAACGCTCATGACGCGAGACTCTGCTGCCACGGTGCGGGTGTGGCGGGTCGAACATGCACAACCGACGGCCAGGCATACAGACGATCGATCACTTCGGGCGTGCTCTGCGCGGGAGTAACGCCAAGCAACTCAAGTGCGCGGCCACCATCGACGAGCCGACCGCGGTGCAACAGTTCGATCACGTGATCGGGCACAGGAGCGCCCACGAAATGGCTGAGCCTTCGCGCCATACCCCATTCGGGGCCGAACAACGGCAACGGCAGGCGGCGACCACGCAGGATGGCTTGCCACGCGGTAATCGCTTCTGGGGCCACCACATTGACCGGTTCGGCTAAACCAACGCGAGCGGCCGCCACAAGCGCGTGCGCTGCATCGGCATCGCGGAGCACCGCAAACGGGGGGTCGGCGAGCGCACTAAACGGCACCGCGGGAAGACGCAACAGGCGACCAAGCGGACTCGGTACGTGCGGGCCAAGCACCGGAGCCAAGCGCACGGCACCAATGGTGACACCGGCGCGCTGGCCAACATCGTTTGCAATGGCTTCAAGACGAGCAGCCATACGACCGAACTCGGTTGTCGGATTGATGGGGGCCGATTCGTCGGGGCGAGTGAGCGCACCACGCGCTCGGCCGTAGACCGAAGCGGCGCTGCGAAGCACGATGTGCTCGAGCGCTGGGCACTCGGCTGCAGCACCAAGGAACGACGTTGCCGCTTGCTGCGTATAGGAAACGGCATGGCGGGTGTTGACTCGGGCATCGGGCTCCCACACGGCAATGTGGATCACCACATGCGGGTTGAACCGCGACACGACATCGACAACATGGCTGCGATTGTTCGCATCGATTCGATGGAACACTGCTTTGCGCAGACGGCGGCGCGGCGGATCGACATCGATCCCTTCGAGCTGGCCAACCCACGGCTCGGCTTCGAGCATCGAGGCCACGAGCGAACCAAGTTCGCTACCCATGCCAGTGACCAGAACGCGGCGCCCCTTCATCACGCCAACGATATCGGGGCGGGCTCCTCCGAGCGGGTCATGGCGAATAGGTCAAGCTCTCCTCAAGACCGCAGTGATTCGTGCCGATACCTCTTGTGAAGCAGGAAGGAGGCGCCGTGTTGGCCAATCAATCGCGTAGATCACATCAACAAGTTCGCGCCCCTATCGTCGTGGTTCGCCGTCGCCGCCTCCGGGTGGGCCTGGTGTGCTCGTTACTCGCGATGGTCTCAAGCCTTGCGGTGGTCACTGGTGTGAGTCCGTCGGTCGACGCCGGCGCCGCGGGACCAACGACACCAACGACAACCAAGAAAGCAAACAAAACAACCACAACAATCGCAGGGCCAACCATCTCCCTCGCTCAGTTTCCGGTGCAAGGTCTGTGTGGCTTCGTGGATTCGTATGGCGCAGATCGTTCGGGCGGTCGCAGCCATGAGGGTGTCGACATCATCGCCAAGAAGGGTCTCAACATCTACGCCGTCAACGACGGCACACTCACCAAGCGCTACATCGATCGAGCTGGGCAACTCGCCGGCAACGGTTGGCGGCTCACAACCGCCGACGGCACCTATTACTTCTACGCCCACATGTCGGCCTTCGCCGACGGATTATCGGTTGGCTCAACCGTGGTGGCTGGCCAGATCATCGGATACATCGGCGCCACCGGCAACGCTGGCACGCCACACCTTCACTTCGAGATTCATCCTCAAGGTGGGCGACCGGTCAACCCAACCCAAAGCGTCATCGCCGTGAATGGCTGCAAGATCACCGACTGGCCGGCCGCGGCGATTGAGCATGCTTCAACGACAACGCTGGCGGGCACTGTTCCACCGGCGTCGGCAACCACCACCGTGCCCGCCACCACCACCTCCACCACCACGACCACCACGACGCCTTCCGCTCCAGCCGTGCCTGGCCTGAGCTATGACCCAGCGCTGCGTTGGCACTTCATCACTCCGGTCGCAGTGCTCACGGCCTCATCGGCGTCGGCGCTGCAGCCAAACGTGGCCAAGAAGATCAAGGTCGCCGGAGTCAACGGACTCAGCAAGACAGCAGCGGCGGTCGTCGTGCGTATCTCGGCCACAAGCAAGCAGTCAGCAAGCATCGTCGTGCACCCATGCGACGCACCCGTCCCCGCGGCAACCTCATTGACGGTTGAGGCCGGGCCAATGGCCATCGGCTACGCCACCGTCGCCGTCAACGAGGGTCAGATCTGTGCCACCAGCACCGGTACGGCTCAAGCACGCGTCACTGTGGTTGCACAACTCGAGTCGGCGGGCGTGGGCGCCCTTCCTGTAGCAACGCATCGGGTCATCGATACACGCACCACCAAGCGCCTCGCGGCGAACCAATTGGTCACGCTCACTCCAGAGATGCTCGGGGCATCAGCCGATAGCCAAGCGCTCACCGCCACGTTCACCGTGATTGACCCTGCCTCGGCGGGCACGCTGTTGATCACACCATGCGGAGGCAGCGAAGTGAAGGCACCGTTTGTTGCCTCACGGATGACCTCGTTCAGCATGGTGGTTCGGATGAACTCAACCGGGCTCTGTCTGAAGCCAACCGTGGCCACGAACGTGCTCGTTGATGTCACCACGGTGTGGCGTCAAGATGCGCCGGGCCTGTTCCCCATCACCGCGATTCGTCGGTTCGATTCGCGCACCTCAAACGTGCCGCTCGGCGCCACGCCAACACCAGTTGTGCTCGGCCCACTCGCAGGTGCCCCGGCGAACGTAACCGCTGCCCAAGTGAACCTCACCTTGATTGGTGGAGCCAACGGCGCATCAGTGTTCATGTGGCCGTGCGCTCAGCCTCGCCCAGAGGGTTCGATTGCGGTAGTGACGCCAAACCGTCAAGCCACGTTCTCGATCGTGACCAACATCGCCGATGGCGGGTTCTGCCTCGCAAGCAATGCGCCTGTGCATGTGTTGGCCGACATTGTGGCCGTGGGCTAGCCCGTATCAGCCGAGGCCACGAGAGTCTTGCTTCAGCGCTGTATCTACCGAAAGCGCAGCCGCCACAACGAGCGACAACAACGGCTGGGGAATGTGATCGTGCAGTTGCACCACATAGTTGTCGGCGGTGGTGAACATGGTTCTTGCGATGCCCTCGAATGTCTTGGTGATGCGGGCTACTTCGGCGCCCGTGTGATCCTCAATACGAAAGTTCCAAGCTCGCCAGTTCTCGGCGTTGATTGACCCAACCGCAGCGCCACCCGCCTCGAGGCCGAATCGAATTTTGCCGAACACGTTCTGCTGCACGATGCGACCAATCTCGGCGCCGGCAGGGTCGCTCACAATGATGCTCGACTTCATCAGCTTCGCAGGCCGAGTGAGCTGCAGCAGCGTGGCGCCGCTGGCGTCGGTGATGACATAGCGGTGGGTGAGGAACTGGTCCCAACTGGTCAGCAGCCGCACCGCTTTTTTTGCGGCCGACTGGCCCACCTCGTTGACCGCGGCCACCTGCTGACCCTGGGCGTTGAAAACCGAATACTGGTTGGACAGCTCGATGATCTTGGCCTTTTGATTCACCACGAGGATCGGCTCAGTGAACAACGTGCCGGACCCTTCAAAGGCGGCGCTCTGAATTCCGGCGCCTCGGTGTCCGGTGGCCGAGACCTGGCGAGTGATCTTGTCGGGATCGCCCTCGTTGCCCACGGTGAGGCCTTGCTCAAGGCGATCGAGGCGGGTCGATTCCAGCGGATCGGTTCCCGTGCCACCGTTGTTACTCACGTGATGGGTCCAGACCGTGCCGTCCCAATAGCGCAACTGATGACGCTTCATTGGATCGGGATACCAATTCGCAGGCGACGTGCTCATAGCACGACCCTAGATCAACGAAGAGTGTGCGCCATGAGGATGACCTCACGGGCGAAAGGATCGAGCTGACGCTCGGCAATGCGCTCGGTAATCATGATGGCCTGCGAGCTGTCTTCAACGAGCCCGCTCCAGCGGATGTAGCCGCCCATGATGCCGATAATGCGGTCGCCCACTTCTTCGTTGTGCACGATGACCTTCACGCCTGCATCAAGCAAGGCATGGAGTTCGGTGTAAAACGCCTTGAGCCACAGCGCCAGATCTTCGCCCGTGAACGGACGATGGCGGTAGTTCACGCCGAGCTCTTCGTAGTTGTGCAGGTTGTGCGGCGCAGGAATGATCGAGATCAAACAGCCAAAGCCGTTTTCGCGAACCCAGATGATTTCTTCTTGGCGACGAACTCGACGGTGGTTCTCGCCGTAACCGCCCGGACGCTCGCATACCGCAAGCTTGTCCTTGAGCACCCACGTGAAGTTGCGCGGTGTGATGCCAAGAGCCCACTTGCCCCGCAGGCGCGGTGGCACTAGTTCACCTCGCTGCAAGGCAGCATTCGGTTCGCAACAACAACAAGGT
>Ga0194048_10001762_pt1 | contig 10741 bp, 9 predicted proteins | sample JunL225m_MetaG_FD_161685 | JGI IMG/M metagenome (GOLD analysis project Ga0194048, IMG submission 161685) | Anoxic zone freshwater microbial communities from boreal shield lake in IISD Experimental Lakes Area, Ontario, Canada - Jun2016-L222-5m | ecosystem: Environmental > Aquatic > Freshwater >... | reverse complement strand
CACAGCCAGCGCCTTGTGCCCGATGTCGGAGGGGGAGTGGGTGGACCTGCGGAAGTGCACACCGTCAACGAGCATGTCAAGCGCCATCACCATGCCATTGGCCAGTACCGCTGCGTCGTCACCGACGCCGGTCACCACCTCACCGCGCACTCCCACGCGGCCAGCGATTCGCTCAATCAGTTCGCGCTCGTCGGCCACGATCCGACGGTACCACCCCCGCCGCTGCCCCTCGGCTACAGTCCGCCGCCGATGATCGACGACACCACCGTCCGCCACGTAGCCCGACTGGCCCGCCTTCGCCTCGATGACGCAGAGGAGCAGGTGATGCGCGAGGAGCTCTCGGGCATTCTTGAGCACATCGACGCCATCCGGGGGATGGACCTCGACGGCGTCCCGCCCACCACCCACGTGATTGAGCTCGAGAACGTGCTGCGTGCCGACGAGCCACGGCCGGGGCTGTCGCAGGAGGACGCCCTGCGTGAGGCGCGCGCCGTGGTGGATGGATCGTTCGAAGTGCCGAGGATGGACTGATGGGTCTCCGCGACCTCAGCGCCACGGAGCAGATCGCGGAATTGGCCGCCGGCCGGGTGTCGTCGCTGGAGTTGGTGGACGCGCACCTCGACGCCATCGCGCGCGACGACGTCGAGGCATTCCTCGCGGTTGATGCCGAGGGCGCACGAGCGCGCGCCCGCGAGATCGACGCGCTCCCCGAGCGGCCACCGCTCGGCGGTATCCCCCTTGGAGTGAAGGACGCGCTATCGACCCGGGACATCGTCACGACGTCGGGGTCGAAGATGCTCGAGGGATTTCGGCCTCTCTACACCGCGACGTGCGTCGCCCGCCTGGAGCAGGCCGGTGCCGTAGTGGTGGGCAAGACCAACATGGATGAGTTCGCAATGGGGTCGTCCACCGAGAACTCCGCGTATAGGAACACGCTCAACCCGTGGGATCACGACCGGGTGCCCGGTGGCTCGTCTGGCGGGTCCGCTGCGGCGGTGTCCGCCCGCGAGGTGCCCTGGTCACTCGGTTCGGATACCGGCGGCTCCATTCGTCAGCCGGCCGCCCTGTGCGGCATTGTCGGCATGAAGCCCACCTATGGGGCCGTCTCGCGGTACGGCCTCATCGCCTTCGCGTCGTCACTTGACCAGGTGGGGCCCTTCGCTCGTACCGTCGCTGACGCCGCCCTGCTGCTGAAGCACATGGTCGGCCACGACCCGATGGACTCCACGTCATTGGAGTGGCCCGCCCCCATCGATGTGCCCATGGCCACAGACCTCGCGGGCCTGCGCATTGGTGTGGTGGAGGAGTTGATGGGCGAGGGCATCGACCCCGGCGTGAAGGCCGCTGTGGAAGCCTCCCTGGGAAAGGCGGAGGCGCTCGGAGCCACCATCATCCCCGTGAATCTTCCCACGGCGCTCAGCGGCCTCGCCACCTATTACGTGCTGGCGCCGGCGGAGTGCTCGGCCAACCTCTCGCGGTTCGACGGCATCCGGTACGGGCCGTCAGCCGAGGCCGACAACCTTCTCGACCAGTACGAAGTCACCCGCGGGCGGCTGTTCGGCCCCGAGGTAAAGCGACGCATCATGCTGGGCACATTCGCGCTGGCGTCCGGCTACTACGACCAGTACTACGGACGGGCCCAGCGGGTGCGCACGCTCATCGTCCGCGAATTCGCACAGGCGTTTGAGGGTGTGGACGTGCTCGCATCACCCACATCACCCACCGTGGCCTTCCCGATCGGCGACCGCACCGCCGATCCGTACGCGATGTACCTGGCCGATGTCTGCACGATCCCGGCAAGCCTCGCTGGGCTGCCGGCGATCTCAATCCCGTGTGGCCTGTCCGATGGTCTGCCGGTTGGGCTGCAGCTCGCAGGTCCGGCCTTCAGCGAGAACCGCCTTCTGGACGCCGCACACGCACTGGAGCAGGCCATCGCGTTCGACACCCGCCCTCCGGGGCTCGCGACATGAGCGATCTCGAGCCGGTCATTGGCGTGGAGATCCATGTGCAGCTGTCTACGCGAACAAAGATGTTCTGCGGCTGCGCGCCGTCGTTTGGTGATGCACCCAACACGCATACGTGCCCGGTATGCCTCGCGCATCCCGGCGTGCTGCCCGTGGTCAATGGGGAGGCGGTCCGCAGGGCCCTCATTATCGGCCTCGCGCTCGGCTGTGAGATCGCCCCACGCTCAATCTTCCACCGCAAGAACTACTTCTATCCGGATCTGCCCAAGGCGTACCAGATCTCCCAGTTCGACATTCCCATCTGCGGCCGGGGCGAGTTCACGGCCATCCGGGAGGACGGCAGCGAGCTGACGGTGGGTATCACCCGGGCGCACCTCGAGGAGGACGCCGCCAAGCTCACGCACGGTGGCGGCCGTCGCGCCGGAGCCGATGGCTCGGTCGTGGACTTCAATCGGGGCGGCACGCCGTTGGTGGAGATCGTCACCGAGCCCGACCTCCGGTCCGCGGCCGACACCGCCACGTTCTTGCGCCAGCTTCGCCAGACGCTCCTGTTTCTCGGGGTGAGCGACTGCTCGATGGAGGAGGGGTCGATGCGTGCCGACGCCAACGTGTCGTTGCGCCCGGTGGGCAGCCAGACGCTGGGCGTCAAGACCGAGCTCAAGAACATGAACTCCTTTCGCTTCCTCGAGCGGGGCGTCGAAGCCGAGATCGCCCGGCAGCGCGAGATCATCGCGTCCGGGGGCCACGTGCAGCAGGAGACCGTTCACTACGAGCCCGACACCGGCCACATCACGTCGCTGCGTTCAAAAGAGGAGTCGCACGACTACCGGTACTTCCCCGAGCCCGATCTGGTGCCCGTGGCACCGGACCCGGCATGGGTGGAGCAGTTGCGCACCGAGCAGCCGGAGTTGCCGATCCCGCTGCGCCGCCGCCTCGTGGACGAGATGGGACTCACGCAGGAGGATGCCGAAGTGATCACCGGCAGCCCGGAGCTGGTCGCCTACTTCATGGAGGCCGCAGGGCTCGCCGACCCGAAGTCCTGCGCGAATTGGATTCGCGGCGAGTTGCGGGCGCAGTTGCGCGAGACGGGGCAGGAGCCCTGGGAGTCGAATGTCACGCCCGCTCACGTCGCCGCCCTGGTCGGGCTGCTGGCTGAGGGCACGGTATCGGTGCCGGCGGCCAAGGAGGTACTCGCAGGCGTCATCGAGACCGGCGACGATCCAGCCACGGTCATTGAGGCCCGCGGCCTCGGGCAGATGGACGCCGGTGACCTCTCGGCAATCATCGCCGAGATCGTCAATGCCAATCCGGATCAGGCGCAGCAGTTGCGGGATGGAAAGGACAAGGTCATGGGCTTCTTCGTTGGCCAGGCGATGAAGCGCACAGGCGGGCGTGCCGAGCCACAGGCGGTACAGGCGCTCGTTCGCGCGGCGGTCCTCGGGGAATAGGAGTCGTCTCACTCCGGCCTTGGGCCGGGGTGGGGTATGCTCCCGCGCCGTGAACCAGCACACACTCTCCGTCCTTGTCGAGAACAAGCCCGGCGTGCTCTCGCGCGTTGCCGGCATGTTCACCCGACGTGGCTACAACATCGACTCCCTCGCGGTGAGTCCCACCGAGCGCGACGACCGGTCGCGCATGACGATCACCGTGGACGCCTCGCGCTTCCCGGTCGAGCAGATCACCAAACAGCTCGACAAGTTGATCAACGTGATCAAGGTGCGCGATCTCGATCCCGAGAACATGGTCGCTTCCGAGCTTGGCCTGTTCAAGGTCAGCACGAGTGAGTGCCCGCGGGCGGAGGTACTTGCAATCGTTGACATCTTCGAAGGGAAGATTGTCGACGTCACGCGTGACTCCCTGATCATCCAGGCCACCGGCACCACCGCCGAGCTCGAGAACCTCGAGGAGCTCCTGCGGCACAACGGTCTGGTCGAGATGGTCCGTACCGGCGTCGTGGCCCTGGGCCGCGGCAACTCGACCACCTAGGCGAAGAAAGCCCTACATGACGACTGATGCGATCCAGATGATTTACGACGCCGATGCCGATCTCGGTCTGCTCGACGGGAAGACCGTGGCCATCATTGGCTACGGCAGCCAGGGCCACGCCCACGCGCTGAACCTGAAGGAGTCGGGCGTGAACGTGGTGGTTGGGCTTCGCCCCGACTCGCAGAGCGTGGCCAAGGCGACCGCCGACGGGCTGGAGGTCCTCTCGCCGCTCGAGGCCGCGACGAAAGCCGATCTCATCATGATCCTCGTCCCCGACGAGATCATGGGCGATGTCTACGCCGCTGAGATCAAGGACGGCATCGAGCCCGGCAACATGCTCCTCTTTGCCCACGGCTTCTCGATCCACTTCGACCAGATCGCGCCTCCGGAGGGCGTGGATGTGGCCATGGTGGCCCCCAAGGGCCCCGGTCACCTCGTGCGCCGCCAGTTCACTGAGGGCAAGGGCGTGCCCGGGCTCATGTCCGTTCACGTGGACGCAACCGGCAATGCACAGGGCCTTGCCCGTGCGTATGCCAAGGGCATCGGCTGCACCCGCGCTGGGGTCATCCCCACGACCTTCCGCGACGAGACCGAGTCGGATCTCTTCGGCGAGCAGGTCGTGCTGTGCGGCGGGCTCACCGAGTTGGTGCGTGCCGGGTTCGACACTCTCACCGAGGCCGGATATCCGGCCGAGCTCGCGTACTTCGAGTGCCTGCATGAGGTCAAGCTCATCGTCGACCTCATGTACGAGAAGGGCATCGCCGGCATGCGGTACTCCATCTCGAACACCGCCGAGTACGGCGACCTCACGAGGGGCACGCGCATCATCACCGAGGACACCCGCGCCGAAATGCGGCAGATCCTCAAGGAGATCCAGAGCGGCGAGTTCGCCAAGGAGTGGCTGGCCGAGAACAAGGCGGGACGCCCGAACTTCAACGAGATCGAGCAGCGCCAGGCTGACCACCCGATCGAGCACACCGGTAAGAAGCTGCGCGGCATGATGGACTGGATCGACACCGAGTTCTGATCCCCGCGATGGCCTCCGCGCGCCTGCCGCGCGGAGGCCCAATCGCATCTCCGCCTGCCCAGACACGCCCAGGAGGCGACCCAGAACATGAGCGACCGTCCCCGCATCCTCGTCACAGAGAAGATCGCCGAGGGAGGCATCGAGGTGCTGCGGCAGATCGGCGACGTCGACGTCGAGCTCGAGTGGTCGAAGGAGGATCTCGCCGACCGCATCGCGCCCTACGACGCCCTGGTGGTGCGTAGCGCCACCAAGGTGACCGCCGAGCTCATCGAGCGTGCGGAGAATCTTCGGGTCGTGGGTCGTGCGGGGACAGGCGTGGACAACGTGGACGTCGAGGCGGCCACCGGCCGGGGCATCATCGTCGTCAACGCTGCCGGATCGAACGCGGTATCGGCGGCCGAGCATGCCATCGCGCTGCTGCTTGCCCAGGCCCGCAACATTCCACAGGCCCACATGAGCCTGGTTGCCGGCAAATGGGAGCGCGCCAGGTTTGGTGGCATTGAGGTCACCGGCAAGACCCTCGGGGTGATCGGATTCGGGAATATCGGTCAGATGGTGGCCGAGCGCGCCCTGGGGCTGAGCATGCGGGTGGTGGCGTACGACCCGTTTGTGGCCGAGGCCCGCTACCGCGAGATGGGGGTCGAGAAGGTTGAGACCCTCGAGGAGATCTACGGCGCGAGTGACTTCATTTCGATCCACGTGGCATCGACGCCGGAGACGCGTGGGTTCATCAACGCCGAGGCGATCGAGGCGATGAAGCCGGGTGTCCGGATCATCAACGACGCCCGCGGCGATCTCATCGACGAGGCGGCACTTGTCGCCGGCGTGCTGAGTGGCAAGGTGGGCGGCGCTGCAATCGACGTATTCCCCGAGGAGCCCACCACCGAAAGCCCGTTCTTCGGGGTCGACGGCATCATCGTCACTCCGCACCTCGGGGCCTCGACGGCAGAGGCGCAGGACCGCGCCGGTACGGCCGTGGCAGAGCAGGTGGTCGCGGCGCTCACCGGCGGAGTTGTCACCAGCGCCGTGAACATTCCGGCCGTCAGCCCGGAGACCATGGCGACGCTTGGCCCCTTCCTTCCGCTGGCAGGGCATCTTGGTCGCCTGGCTGCGGGTATCGCGGGGGGAATCGACGAGCGCATCGAGGTGTTGTGCGAGGGCGATCTGGCCGAGCACGACACCCGGCTCATCACCACAGCCGTTCTGGTGGGTGCGCTGTCGGGAAACATGGTGGAGCCGGTCAACATGGTCAATGCGCAGGGCATTGCCCGTGCCCGCGGAATCGAGTGGTCCGAGTCGGCATCGCCGCGATCACGGGATTACACCAACCGGGTCACGGTATCGATTGGCGGCGTGTCGGTATCTGGCACAACCGTGGGGAATACATCACGGCCCCGTCTGGTTGAGGTGCTCGGGCAGCCCATCGAACTTGAGCTGGCACGCCACGTTGGCATTCTCCGGTACCCGGATGTTCCGGGGATCGTCGGGAAGATCGGCACCACAATGGCGTCGGAGAACATCAACATCGCCTCGATGGCAGTGGCCCGCAGCACCGAGGATGGGCTCGCAACGATGGCCGTGACAGTCGACTCGCCGGTGCCTCCAGCTGCTGTGGACACGATCGCGGGCAGCTGCTCCGCCAGTGCCTGCTTTGTCACGCTCGATATCTGAGCTGCGCATGGGGGATTGCCGGGCCCGTCGGCGGGCGCTATCGTCCCACGGGATGAGCGCCACCGCGAACATGAACCTCCTGGCCAATCGCGGCATGCTGGGCGCCCTTCTGCTCCTCCCCCTGTAGGGGGAGAGAACCGACACCCACGCCGGGATGCGCCCGGCAACCGGATCAGTCCACACGAGCCAGGAGGAAGCTCCCTTGTCGGCCGACGATGCCAGCCGAGACGACGCCAAGCGCGTCATATTTTTCGATACGACGCTCCGCGACGGGGAGCAGTCACCGCGCATCCATCTCAATCTGCGGGAGAAGGTGGAGATCGCGCATCAGCTCTCGCGCCTTGGGGCGGATGTCATCGAGGCCGGTTTCCCGATCTCGTCGCCCGGTGACCTGGAGGGTGTACAGGCAGTGGCCCGCGAGGTGGAGGGCCCAACGATCGCCGCGCTGGCCCGTGCGAATGAGAAGGACATCGCAGTGGCCTGGGAGGGCGTGCGCGATGCGAAGAAGCCGCGCATTCATACCTTTATCGCCACGTCCGACATCCACATGACCCACAAGCTGCGCATGGATCGCGCCACGGTGCTGGCCGCAGCGACCGCCGCCGTGCGGCAGGCCTGTGGCCTGAGTCCCGACGTGGAATTCTCATGTGAGGACGCCACCCGGTCCGACCCTGCGTTCGTGGCCGAGGTCATCGGCTCCGCAATCGCGGAGGGTGCGCAGACCATCAACATCCCCGACACCGTCGGGTACACGATGCCCACTGAGTTCCAGCGCTTTCTCGGCGATCTGTACGAACGCTGCCCGTCACTGGAGGGCGTCACCGTCTCGGTGCACTGTCACAACGATCTGGGATTGGCTGTGGCCAACTCCCTCGCGGGGATTCAGGTGGGCGCCCGGCAGGTGGAGGTGTGCGTCAACGGCATCGGGGAGCGCGCGGGCAATGCCTCGCTTGAAGAGATGGCCATGATCCTGCGCACCCGGGCGGAGGACCTCGGCGGGTTGTGGTCGGGTATCGAAACCACTGAGATCACACGCGCCAGTCGCATGGTGAGCCGCCTCACCGGGTACGAGATCCAGCCCAACAAGGCTGTGGTGGGGCGGAATGCCTTCGCACATGAGGCCGGGATCCATCAGCACGGAATGCTCGCCAATCCGCTCACCTACGAGATCATGGACGCCCAGAGCGTGGGACTGGTGCAGAGTGAGCTGGTGCTGGGGAAGCACTCCGGACGGCACGCGCTGCTCCAGGCGCTGGTGGACATGGGGTATGAGCTCGACAAGGCCGAACTGAACGAGGTGTTCACGCGATTCAAGGCACTTGCCGATCGCAAGGGCGAGATCAGTGCGATGGACCTCGACGCGCTCATGGGAGATGAGATGCGCGCCGTTCACGAGAACTCGCTCGACCTCCGCGAGATCGCATTCTCGGGCGCATCCGGCGATGAGGCCACCGCCCGCGTGGTGGTGCAGGGCGCTGATGGTGCCGAGTACCGAGGCGACGGTGCGGGGGATGGCCCCGTGGCGGCGCTTATGGGCGCCATTGACGCGGCCGTCGGCTCGTCCGGCACACTGCTCGAGTACGCGGTGTCCGCCGTCACGGCTGGCCCCGACGCGCTTGGCGAGGCGCGGGTGGTCTGTGAGATCAACGGGCGGCAGTTCACGGGGCAGGGGGTCTCACCAGATGTGCTTGAGGCCTCGGCCATCGCCTACCTGCGGGCAGTGACGGCGAGCAGGAACGCAGCAGACGAGAGGATGGCCGACAGCGGCGTCTAGCCGTGTCGGCCCGACAGGACAATGGAGGAAGCGCACGTGGGGAAGACCCTGTTCCGGAAGGTGTGGGACCTGCACGAGGTTGCGCCCGAGGGCGCCGACGGACCGGCAATCATTTACGTCGATCTGCACCTTGTCCATGAGGTGACATCCGCGCAGGCCTTTGACGGCATCCGGCTGGCCGGTCGCACGGTGCGCCGGCCGGACCGCACGCTCGCCACTGCCGACCACAACGTCCCCACCATCGGTCGCGAGCGCGGCATCGAGGACGAGCTGTCCCGCCTTCAGGTTGAGGCGCTTGAGAACAACGCGAAGGAGTTCGGGATCCCGATCTTCTCGCTCAACAGTCCCCGTCAGGGGATCGTGCACGTCATCGGTCCGGAGCTCGGGTTCACCCAGCCGGGGATGACCATCGTGTGCGGCGACAGCCACACCTCGACCCATGGGGCCTTTGGCGCTCTGGCATTCGGTATCGGCACCAGCGAGGTGGAGCACGTGCTCGCCACCCAGACCCTGCCCCAGGGCATGCCGCGCACCATGCGCATCAACTTTGACGGCGATCTGCCGCGGGGCGTGGTTGCCAAGGACATCATCCTGGGTGCCATTGGCCAGATGGGCGTGTCGGGTGCCCAGGGCTTCGTCGTGGAATACGCCGGGTCGGCGATCCGTGGGCTGTCGATGGAGGGCCGCATGACGGTGTGCAACATGTCGATCGAGGGCGGCGCCCGCGCCGGCATGGTGGCCCCCGATGACACCACCTTTGAATACGTGGAGGGTCGCCTCGCCGCACCGGCAGATTTCGCTGCCTCGGTTGAGCGCTGGCGCCAGCTGCCGTCTGACGCCAACGCCACCTTCGACCACGAGATGCACGTTGATGTCCCCTCGCTTGCGCCCCAGGTGACCTGGGGCACGACGCCCGGCATGGTCGTTCCCATCACCGGTCGCGTACCCACTCCCGATCAGTACGACGACCCGGCCGATCAGGAGTCCGTCCGGCGGTCGCTCGAGTACATGGGGCTGAAGGGGGGCGAGGCGGTGGAGGACATTGCCATCGACACCGTGTTCCTCGGGTCCTGCACGAACGGTCGCATTGAGGACCTCCGGGCTGCTGCCGAGGTAATGCAGGGCAACACGGTCAAGGAGGGGATCCGGGCCATGGTTGTTCCCGGGTCGATGGCCGTGAAGGCGCAAGCCGAACAGGAGGGGCTGGACCGTGTGTTCATCGATGCGGGTTTCGAGTGGCGCGATGCCGGCTGCTCGATGTGCCTCGGCATGAACCCCGACATCCTGGAGCCAGGCGAGCGGTCTGCATCCACGAGTAACCGCAACTTTGAGGGACGCCAGGGCAAGGGCGGTCGCACCCACCTCGTGAGTCCCGCCATGGCAGCAGCAGCTGCCATCACCGGCCATCTGGTTGACGTCCGCACGTTCGACGCCGCCCTCACGGGCGCATAGGGGAGAGGAACACATGAATCCCATTCGTGTCGTCGAGTCGAAAGTTGCGCCCATGGATCGGGCCGACGTCGATACCGACCAGATCATCCCGAAGCAGTTCCTCAAGCGGATCGAGCGCACGGGCTTCGGCGAGTTTCTCTTCTACGACTGGCGCGAGGAGGACTTCTACCTCCTCGACCGCCCCGAGTACGCGGGTGCCGAAATCCTGGTGGCGGGGCGCAACTTCGGCTGCGGGTCATCCCGGGAGCACGCCCCGTGGGCGATTCAGGACTACGGATTCAACGTGGTCATCGCCCCATCGTTCGCGGACATCTTCCGAACGAACTGCACCAAGATCGGAATGCTGCCGATCATCCTCCCCGAGGATGACGTGAAGGCGCTCATGTCCGCGGCCCTCAATGAGCCCGGCTGCACCGCCACGGTTGACCTTGATGAGTGCGCCGTCACGCTGCCGGACGGACGCACGGTGGAGTTCTCGATCGAGGACTCCATCCGCGACCGGTTGCTCAACGGATGGGACGACATCAGCCTGACACTCCTCAAGGAGGAGCGGATCAGCCAGTACGAGTCCGACCGGGAGCGCGACGGCCCGGTCACCTCGGTTCTTCTCTAGAGCCGCGACCAACGACGTGGAGGGATGATGCGCGAAGTACGTGTTGTGCTGCTGCCCGGCGACGGGATCGGCCCCGAGGTGGTTGGCGAGGCCCGGCGCCTGGTTGATCACGTGTCGCATCTCGACGACATGCAGGTGATGTGGGAGTCGCATGCCGTCGGCGGCTGCGCGATTGACACGTACGACAAGCCGTTGCCCGACGGCGTGATGGAGGCATGCGCCGCGTCTCATGCCGTTCTTCTGGGCGCAGTCGG
>Ga0194048_10001758_pt1 | contig 10751 bp, 9 predicted proteins | sample JunL225m_MetaG_FD_161685 | JGI IMG/M metagenome (GOLD analysis project Ga0194048, IMG submission 161685) | Anoxic zone freshwater microbial communities from boreal shield lake in IISD Experimental Lakes Area, Ontario, Canada - Jun2016-L222-5m | ecosystem: Environmental > Aquatic > Freshwater >... | reverse complement strand
TGTGACTGTGCGTTCTTCAAGTTCTGGATCAAGAATGACCATAAGTTCATAGTGACGCATGCGTTAACCCGACCTCCTCTGGACTAAGACGGCCACGGCATTTCCGTGACAGGAGGGTTAATACTTTTCCTGACCGAGCCAGGTGGCCCAATCGGGAAGGCTAAGGGTAAGGCTTAGAGGCCTCAAAGAGTAAATCGAAGAGGGATCCCTGTGTATTTCGCGCCTGTAAAGCCCGTTTTACGATGACCGCTACGAGATAGAGCGTACCTGCTATCCGGATCAGAGTTATGAGGGCATAGCCGCCTTCTTGTAAACCAAAGTGAGCGTTGGTCACAAGTGCAATGTGTTGCCAAATTGCAACATGATAAATACTTTCAACTGCCTGCCAAATCCAAAAAGCGTGTAAATCTTTTTTATTAGTTAAAGCAATCACTGCCAAAGGTGTCAACCATAAAACATATTGTGGTGAGTAAACCTTGCTGGCAATCATGACAACAGCCAAAACAATGAAGGCTACCGATGCAAGTGTTGGTGTAGTTCTTAACTCAAAGAGAAAAATTATTACTGCGCTCATTCCAACAAGTAAAAGTAAAATCGCTAAGTAGTTAAGATTAGTTAGTCCAATTCCAAGTTCTTGTAATGCCAACCATAGTGAACCCCAATCGGCTTGGCGCTCCATATTTAGTTTGTAGAAGCGCCACCAACCGGTAGGAGTTGTTAAAGCAAATGGTGCGTTTATTGCCAACCACAATGCCGTTGTTGTGAAGAGATATTTTGCAATCTCTTTGACTTTATTGTCACGCCATAAAATAAACATAATAGGTAGTAACAGAAACACTGGTAAGAATTTTGTGGAGATTGCAATCGAAAGTGAGAGTGAGCTAAATAAGAATTGTTTTCGATCAAACCAATAAATAGCTAACATCATTGTGATGATTGCCCATAAATCCCAGTTGATGTACAACGAAGCTATCATCGCAGGGGCAACGGGGACTAAATAAGCAAATTGTGGTTTTATCTTTCGAACTACCAAAACTATGCAGATAAAAATAAAAGCAAGCAACAAGGCGTTGAGATTGAAATATGAAATAGGGGAATGCGCAGCAAAGGATGTTGCATACATTATTAACCCAGTAATTACCGGGTACTCGACTGCATTAGTCTTACTTGAGTAGGGCCAAACATTCTCTGACATCCCTCGATCGCCAAATAATGATGGAAGATCGCTATAACAGGCGTGAATATATTGATCTGGCGTTGCCCAATTCGAACCTTCGCAATGAGAAAACTTAGTAAAAGAAAGAGCTGCGGCGACAATAGCTAGCGCGACAAACCATTTAAATCGAATCATGATTTAGGTTTGTAGTGTTGTATTCCTCCAGAAGTCATCACTACTGGATCAAGTCCGCCAATATTTACTGGCGCTGGGAAATCCATAACGGGTTCGCCTTTGAGCGCACCTTTCATAAAGCCGGTCCAAATCGTTGCCGGAAAAGTTCCACCAGTAACAGATGTGAGTCCACCAATTCCATTGAGCGACTCAGATGCACTGTCCCTAAATAGCGCAACCGCGGCCGCAAGTTGAGGGGTGTAACCACAAAACCATGCCGATGCATTTGATTCTGAAGTTCCGGTCTTACCTGCAGCTGGGCGGCCTAACTTCAAAGCTGCAGTTCCAGTACCGCCCGTAACTACACCTTTAAGGGCATACGTTAAATCAGCCATTACATCTTTGCTGAAAACTTCTTGTGTTTCTGGTTTTGCTTGGAAGAGTAAACCCTTATTAGGGCCTGTAACTTCGGAAACTAAATAGGGTTTGGATTTAATCCCTTGCGCAGCAAAAGTTGCATATGCATTTGCTAAATCAATTACGTGTGGGCTTGCTACTCCCAGTACAACTGAGGGCGTTGGCATCATTGCAACAGATTCTGGAATGCCTGCTCGACGGGCAACGTTTACAACTGCAGTTGGCCCTACTTTTATTCCAAGTGGAACATAGACGGTGTTGATGGAGTGTTTAGTTGCAAAAGCAAGATCAACTTGGCCCCAGCCTTCATTTCCATAATTTGAAACTGGATATGGTTTACCGGCATCATCAAACTCCTGTGGAGAATCACCGTTCCACATTGAAGTTAAAGGAATCCCTTGTTCAAGACCAGCAACAAGTGCAAATGGCTTAAACGTTGATCCACCTAAAGCAATTGATTGAGTTGCATCACTAAGTTGGCGCACTAAATAATCGCGACCGCCATAAAGTGCAACAATTTCGCCAGTTCCAGGGCGTATTGCTACAAGACCAATATGTAAATTATCTGGGGCTTTCTTTGGATAAAACTTATTCACTGCATCGACTGCGGCTTGTTGTGCTTTTTCATCGATGGTTGTTTTAATAACATAGCCACCAATAAGTAACTGCTCTTGTGTGTAACCTATTTTTGCTAGTTCTTTTTGTACCGCTTCAATAATGTGACCGCGGGGTCCGCTTAATTGACCCGATGTTGCGCGGGGAGCAATTGTTGGAAATTTAACTTTTGCCGCATCGGCTTTAGTTAACCAACCCGCAGTCACCATTCCATCTAATACATATTGAAATCTTCCCTTAAGGCGCGCAAGATTTTCTTTGCTATAAGAGGGGTCGTATAAACCGGGCGAGCGCAAAATTGAGGCAATAACGGCAGCCTGGGCAGTTGTAAGTTGATCCACATTTCGATTGAAATATTGTTGTGAAGCGGTCATCACACCGTAAGAGCCACGACCAAAATAAATACTATTTAAGTAGTTTTCAAAAATTTGATCTTTTGACATTTGGTTTTCAAGCTTTATTGCAATTACAAGTTCTTTAATCTTTCGTTGGATTGTTCTACTTGGTGTTAAGAATGCAGTCTTTGCATACTGTTGGGTGATGGTTGAGCCGCCTTGAAGAGAACCGCCGCGCAAATTATTCAATACTGCGCGAAGAATTCCGGTAACACTAAATGCGCGATTGGAATAAAAACCGCGATCCTCTGCAGCTAAAACCGCATGGCGAACTTTTAGTGGAATTTTCGCCAAAGGCACCACTTGGCGATTTTCAGTTCCAATTCGACCAATTTCTGCCCCATTTGAATATTGAATAATGGTGGACTGGCTATTTACATACGCGTTTGTGTCAGGAATGTCTACAGTGAAATAGGCGAGCGCAAAAAGAACTGCGCCGGCAATAAAGCCAAATCCGGCAAGGAAAATTCCAGTTCTAACTATTACTCTTCGGACCATTTCGTAAGGCTACCGCGTGGTGTAATCCTCGTCCTCCAAGGTGCGGACCTTGCGAGGCGGCTTTCTTTCGCGACCATCGCCTAAAACAAAGGAAGCGGATAAATGGTTCCATGAACACTCGCGGCAGACTTCAACGATGTACACCTGGAATTCACCGTACTGGCTTTCCATTTCGGCTAACTCTTTTACATTCTTAATGCGCCCTGAGTACTGTCCTAACTGCTCGCCAAAGGTATAGCGCAGTTCAACTAAGGTGCTTTTCTTGCAGACTGGGCAATTTCTTTGGGTTTTTTCCCCATGCCATTTAGCTGCGCGCATTAAATAAGGATCGGCATCGCATGCATCAACGACGCCGCGAAAGAGCGCCATTAAAGTTGCGCGCTTATCAAGCGAGTAGTCGGTATATGAACGTTGCGATTTCATTAGTGCTAAGAATAATCCTTCCACTGCCAGTACGCTCACTGTTATGCATTTCTTTGGCCTGCTCAAGCATCCAAGATTTTCTAAGCTCCTCGCGGTTCGCTGGAGTGGCCAGACTGTTGACGGAATTTTCCAAAGCGCCTTGGCATCTTTTGTTCTTTTCTCTCCTGAACGACAGGCTAATGCTTTAAGCGCTGCACTTGCCTTTGCAGTAGTGCTTCTTCCTTATTCATTAATCGGACCGTTTGTAGGAACTATTCTTGATCGAGTTTCTCGCCAAAGATTATTATTTTATGCAAATTTGATTCGATGCATAAATCTTTTGTTAGTTGCGATTTTAATTTTTAGTGGGACTACAGGTGTGGAGCTTACGGTTGTTGTTTTAATTGCATTTGGAATTAATCGCTTGATATTGGCAGCGCTATCGGCAGGATTGCCGTTACTTGTAGATTCACAATCTTTAGTGACTGCAAACGCAATGGCAGTGACCGGTGGATCTGTCTTAGTTGTAATTGGCGGTGGTTTGGGTGTTGGCATTCGCGCAGTCGTTAACTCTTTGGCCCTTGCAAACCATGCCGATGCTTTGTTGATTTTTATTGCAAGTGGCGGCTATTTTGTTGCTGCATTCCTAACTAGCCGACTCTCTAAGTTTGAACTTGGACCCCAAGAACATGAAAAGCAGAATGCCAGCTTTACTCAAGGTTTCATTGAAATGCGTGAAGGTATCCATTTTCTTAAGATCCACGGAGATGTTGCGCGTGGAATAATTGCAACTGCACTCCACCGTGGGGGCATTACTGCTTTAACTCTCATGGGTTTGTTGCTTGAGCGAAACACTTTCCATGACCCGCGATTACCTGAAGATGGTCTAAAAGGTTTTGGTTATGCAATTTCGTTTGCGGGTATTGGGGTATTTCTTGGCGCATTCTTAGCACCGTATGGGGTTTCAAAAAATGGTCGGCACCGATGGATGCGTGTTTCAATTTTTGCTTGTGCACCAGCACCAATAATTCTCGCGTTAATACAAAATCAATTCACTCTCATAATCACAGCCTTTTTAGTTTCTTTTTTCGGGCAGAACTTAAAAGTTACAAGCGATGCTCTTGCTCAGTCGCGAATTGACGATTATTACCGTGGGCGAGTATTTGCTGTTTACGATGTAGTGGTAAATGCTGCAATTGTTTCTGGTGGATTATTTGCCGCGCTATTGCTTCCAGCTTCTGGAATTTCTAGTGCACTCCCGCTTTGCGTGACAACTATTTATGTATTAACGGGGATCTACTTACTTCGTAGATCTGTTTTCCCACCACTCAAGTAATTCTTTAGTGGCCGCTTCTTGGCCAACTTGTCCGCGTTCTAAGCGAAGTTCCATTAGGAAATCCATGGCCGCACCAACATCGCGTGATGGTTTCAAATTAAGCAGTTCCATGACTTGTGACCCATCTAAATCTGGCCGTATTTTTGAGAGTTCTTCTTGTTCCATTAAAACTTCAATACGGGCTTCCAGTGAGTCATAAATTGCAGATAGCCGCGCAGCTTTATTTCTATTTCGAGTCGTGCAATCAGCCCTTGTAAGAACATGTAAGTGAACAAGTAGTTCGCCCGCATCTCGAACATAACGTCGCACTGCTGAATCTGTCCATTCACCATCACCATAACCATGAAAACGTAAATGCAATGTTGTCAGAGTTTCAACTGCTTCTACTGTTGCGCTATCAAAGCGAAGTTCTTGTAACCGCTTTTTCGCAAGGCGCGCACCCACAATTTCGTGATGGTGAAATGACACGCCCCCACCTTCAATAAATGCACGTGTCTTTGGCTTTCCGATGTCATGAAGTAATGATGCAAGTCGAATAACAAGATTTGGGCCACCAAGGCGATCTTCATGTTCGATGGCTTGCTCAAGAACGGTTATCGAATGTTCGTAAACATCTTTGTGATGATGATGCTCGTCGACTTCTAAACGTAGTTTTGGAATTTCAGGTAAAACTAAATCTGCTAGTCCAGTATCGACTAATAGCGTGATCCCTTTTCGTGGATTCGTTGACATTAAAATTTTAGTGAATTCATCTCGAACTCTCTCGGCTGAAATAATTTTTATTCGCTCAACTAATTCTTTAATTGCTATAAGTACTTCGGGGTCAATATCAAAATCTAATTGGCTTGCAAAACGTGCAGCGCGCATCATCCGCAAAGGATCATCATTAAATGAATCTTGTGGAGTTCCTGGTGTACGTAAAGTTCTTTCTGCTAAATCTTTTAAACCATTGAAAGGATCGATAAATTCTGGTTTATCAGTGGTTAACTCGAGTGCCATAGCATTGACTGTAAAATCGCGTCGCGCTAAATCACCATTTATATCTTTTCCATATTCCACTTCTGGTTTACGTGAATCACGATCGTAATGTTCGCTTCGATATGTTGTTACTTCAACCGTTGTGTCGCCGCGCTTTCCAGCAACTGTTCCAAATGCGATTCCAGTGTCCCAAACATTGTCAGCCCACTCGTTAAGAATCTTTTTTGTCTCTTGCGGAAGTGCATTGGTTGTGAAATCTAAATCATTTCCTAAGCGTCCTAAAATTGCATCACGAACAGGGCCACCTACTAATGCCAGCGTGAAGCCCTTGTTTTTAAATACCTGTGCTAAAGAGCCGGCCAGTGGGGCGCCCTTGATGAGGGAGGCGATGGCTATCTCGCCTGCGGCTCCTAATGCGTTACTCACAATAAGTAAGGTTAGAGCAGTACCCTTACTCCATGATCCCTGCACCTGGTGCGGGCAGCGAAGGTACGAAGAAAAGGCGGAAGCGTAAGCGCCCCGCCAACCGCGGCCCCCAAACTCCACACTCCGCCGATGTCCAAAAAACGGCTAATCCTAAAAACAAACGCCCCTATGCCAAGCGTGTTGATGAGGTCAGCGCTGGTGGTTTAGTTATCGATTCAACCGGAACTCAAGGTCTGCTTATTGGTCGCATAGATCATAAAGATGCATCCGGTCAACGGCTTCTGTGGTCTCTACCAAAAGGCCATATTGAAGAAGGCGAAACCCCTGAAGAAGCTGCAATCCGTGAAGTAGCCGAAGAAACTGGAATAACTTCAGCGATTGCGAAGTCATTAGGTGTCATTGATTTTTGGTTTATGGCCGGCGGAAAGCGGATTCACAAAACTGTGCATCATTTTCTTTTTTCAGAAGTAAGCGGAGTACTAACTCCGCAAGTAAGTGAAGTGGATGAGGTTTCGTGGTTTCCGCTAAGCGAAATCGTTGAACGTTTGGCCTACCCTGATGAGAAAAAATTAATTGCTCGTAGCGGTGAGTTAAAGATATGAAGAAAATACCAATTCTACTTTTCGGTGCTTTTTTGCCATTTCTTCCCCTTCAATCTGCTCATGCCGAAGAACAAATAATTCAAATCATAGGTGCGCCGCATCAGAATTTCTCTGGCGTTTTTGAAAATGATGAATTGGCTCAGGAGTTAACACCTGCTGGAAAATTAGGACGACTTGTATATGTGCCTTTTTCTTCGAAGAAGACTTGGTTGATAGACCCAGCCCTCGTTGATGAAGTTGTCGCGATGACTCAACCTTATTTACTTATAAATGAAACTAAACCAACCGGAACTGAGATTGCTAAAGCTTGGTTAGATCAACTTAAGAGAATAACTGTACGAAATAATGTTGTTGCACTCGCTTATGGAAATCCTGATACTCGTTTAGCCAACGCATTAGCACCAAATGAGTTGAAGTTGTATTACAACTATGGGCAGAATCAATTACAAATTATTTTGGGGCGCTCGGTTCAAAATGCTTCCAACGGTAATTGGGGTTTAGGAAAGAGCAAACTAGACGGGGAACAAGTGAGGAGTTATTCAACAAATCGTAAAAGCCTTACTAAGTTGATCAAGGTAGTTAATGATCCAGCGCTTACCCTTATGCGAGTAAAGCTAGCCCGCCTTCTTTCGCCCACATTGAATAAGTCTGCGAAAATATATTTCTCCAAAAATGCCGATGTGGTAGTTAGTGAACAAATGCATAAGTTGCGCATTACTCCTGGCAAATATCAAATAACAACAGAGTCTGCGAAGTTACCCGTAACGGTAATAAATGAATTCCCTGTTGATGTATTTGTTGCTATTTCCATGGTCCCCAAGAACTCTAGGGTCCGAGTAGAAAACATAGGCAGCGTTTTAATTCCAGCCCAATCTAAGAAGCAGTTGGAGATACAGTTAAATGTTGTGGCGCCGGGCCAAACCGTCATCGAGGCTAAAATTAAGGATCCTTCGGGTGTTCAAATCTCAGAAACCAGCATCCTACAAATTAATTCAACGGTGATCGATAAGCGAGTTACTTGGTTTACCACGGGAGCGGCAATACTTCTCTTATTGGCAGCCATTGCGCAGAGTGTGCGCAGAGTCCGAAAGGGGCGGATCAATGAAAACCAATGATTTGTTCCGCGCCTCCGGAATTATGGCGTTAGGCACCATTATTTCTCGGATCACAGGTTTTATTCGTGGGATTTTAATCGTTGCAGTTTTGGGAACAGTTTTATTGGCTGACACTTACAACGTCGCTAACACAATGCCAAATATTTTGTACAACTTACTTGTTGGGGGCGCACTTACCGCAATTTTTATCCCTCAACTAGTTAAGTCTTTTTCAGATTCTGATGGTGGTACTGGTTTTGCTTCGCGATTAATTACCAGCGTTTCAATAATTTTATTCGTCTTGGTCATTGTCGGAATTGTTTTTGCGCCATCTCTAGTACGCCTTTATGCCCCTGATTTTTTTACACAGGGGTTTGAAGTTGAAAAAGAAATCGCTATCGCTTTCACGCGATACTGTTTACCCCAGATCTTCTTCCTTGGTGTTTTCACAATGCTCGGTCAAGTAGCAAATGCTCGAGGCTCATTTGCTCCGCTTATGTGGGCTCCAATCGCAAATAATATTGTCGGAATAATACTTTTTGGTTCATTCCTGTTGTTTACACCTTCAATAACAATAGAGAGTATTACGCCTTTTCAAGTACAGATTCTTGGTTGGGGAACAACTTTCAGTGTCGTTGTTCAAGTTTTAGTTTTGTTGCCAGTTATGAAAAAACTTGGGGTGAAATTACAACCAAAATGGGGCTTTAATGGGTTAGGCAAATCTTTCTCGTTAGCGGGCTGGACTTTGGTTTATGTTCTCATTTCTCAACTTGGATATTTGGTTACGGTAAATGTGGCCACAAGCGCGGCAGTAAGAAGTGCCAATGAGGGAATAGCTAAAGGTGTTGGTTACACACCTTATACTTATGCATATTTTGTAATGTTATTGCCATACTCCATTGTCACTATTTCAATCATTACGGCAATCATGCCCCATATATCTAAATTAGCTCTTGATCAGAAAGTTGATGAGTTTCGTTTCGAAATTATTAGATCGATTAAGTTGGTTGGTGTAATAACTATTCCGAGTTCGGTCGCGTTTTTACTTTTTGGTCCACTTATAACTCAATCTATTTTTGTTGGAATCCCGGCGCAGGATTCGCGCTACATAGGTTATGTTTTATCAGCATTAAGTATCGGACTTGTTGCATTATCAATAAACTTAATTCTGATTCGGGCATTCAACGCCTTTGAAGACACCCGCACACCGGTTATCTCGGTATTTTTCATTAACCTTGTGGCGGTTGCGATCTCATATGCCTCGCTAGAACTGCTGCAAAATCAATGGGTAACAGTTGGTTTGGGTATCGCTTTCTCGCTTAGTTACTTAGTTGGCCTCCCTTTTACTTTATGGTTAATAAAAAAACATACTGGCCCTATTCGGGTCCGTGATTTTTTTAGCCAACATCTTCGCCTGTTGGGATGCTCTTTTTCAGTGATGATTCCTTTGTATTTTTTAATAAAATACTTGGATTGGGTTGGGGTCACTCTTTCAAAAATTACACGCTTAGGCGAGCTTATTTTAATAATGCTTCTCTCTGTCTTGGGATATTTATTGGCGGCAAAAAGTGCGGGTGTTGAAGAGGTCACAATGCTGCGACATCTCAAGAGTTCGCTATTGCGCCGTCCTGATGTAGTGGAATAAAGAGGGTAAGTTAGAGGTTATGGGGAAGCTATGAGTGAAAAAGATGATGTGCGTAATGTAGTTATCGTTGGTTCGGGACCTGCTGGTTATACGGCAGCGATTTATGCTTCCCGTGCGCAACTTGATCCAATTATTTATGAAGGTTCTGTAACTGCCGGCGGTGCGCTTATGAATACCACCGAAGTAGAAAATTTTCCGGGTTTTGTTGACGGTGTCATGGGACCAGACCTTATGGACAACATGCGAAAGCAGGCAAAACGCTTCGGTACTGAATTAATAACAGATGATATTGTCGAAATGGATTTAACCGGCGAGATAAAAATATTAAAAGATGGTTCTGGAAATACTGTAAAAGCCAAATCGGTAATTTTGGCTACAGGAAGCGCCTACCGCGAAATCGGATTAGAAAATGAAAAGCGTTTGTCTGGTCATGGTGTTTCTTGGTGCGCCACCTGCGATGGTTTCTTTTTTCGAGGTCAAACTATTGCAGTTGTAGGTGGGGGAGACTCAGCCGTTGAAGAAGCTACATTCCTCACACGATTTGCAGAAAAAGTAGTTCTTATTCATCGCCGTGATTCTTTACGCGCATCAAAAATTATGGCCGATCGCGCGGCAGCTAATCCAAAAATAGAATTTTTATGGAATACGGAAGTGATAGATGTTTTGGGACAAGATAAAGTAAGTGGATTAAAACTTAAAAACACTGTTGATGGTTCAGAATCAACTCGCGATTTCACTGGACTTTTTGTTGCGATTGGACATATTCCGCGCAGTGAACTTCTGGTTGGGCAGATTGATCTTGACGGCGAGGGTTATGTGCGAGTTGAAGGTCGATCCACTCGTACAAATGTAAAAGGTGTATTCGCTTGTGGTGATTTGGTCGATCACACATATCGTCAAGCAATTACAGCGGCTGGATCGGGTTGTGCGGCAGCGTTAGACGCTGAGAAATTCCTCGCTGGCCACTAAAGTTCTCACTAATCACAAACATATCAAGGAGTAAAAATGGCTAC
>Ga0194048_10001757_pt1 | contig 10752 bp, 9 predicted proteins | sample JunL225m_MetaG_FD_161685 | JGI IMG/M metagenome (GOLD analysis project Ga0194048, IMG submission 161685) | Anoxic zone freshwater microbial communities from boreal shield lake in IISD Experimental Lakes Area, Ontario, Canada - Jun2016-L222-5m | ecosystem: Environmental > Aquatic > Freshwater >... | reverse complement strand
GTGACCGTCGACAGATCAAGGCCGGCATGTGCCGCGATGTTGCGGGCCAGGGGGGATGCCGCGACGCGGTCGCCCGACGTCGCAGAAGGAGCAACTGCAGGTGGCGTCGCCGGGGGCTGTGGTGCCATGGGCGCCGGAGATGGTGTGATTGCCGGGGTGCCTGCGCCGGAGATGGTGTCGGCGGTGCCATCGGAAGCCGTCGGGATACCGGTTGCCACTTCGTCGGTCGCAATGGGATCTGCTTCGCCTGGTGGCGCAACCGGCTGCACCCCTGTCGGTGCTCCCGCGGCGTCTCCGATGGTCGCAATGGGTGCACCCACATCAAGGGTGTCGCCCTCCTCCGCGATGATCACCAGTGTGCCGTCACCCGGTGCCTCCACCGTCATGGTGGCCTTGTCGGTCTCGATCTCCACCAGTGGCTCGCCCTTGGCCACCTGGTCGCCATCGGCCTTGATCCACCGGAGGATCGTGCCCTCCTCCATGGTGTCCGACAACTTGGGCATGAGCATCTCGGGCATCAGGCAATCCCCCTGCCGATGTTGGCGAGCACGGCGGCCACCACGTCTGCCGGTTGTGGCAGCGCCGCCTGCTCCAGGTTCTTCGCGTACGGCATTGGCACGTCGGCGCAGTTGACCCGGCCGATGGGCGCATCTATCCAGTCGAAACACGCCTCGTACAAGTGCGTGGCCAGCCCGGCGCTGATGCCGTACTCCGGCCAGCCCTCATCCACGATCACCGCGTGGCCGGTGCGCCGAACACTGCCCGCCAGCGTGTCGAGGTCGAGCGGACGGAACGTGCGCGGGTCGATCACCTCAACCTCAATGCCCTGTGCGGCAAGCTCCTCGGCCGCCTGCAGCGCAACCCACACCATGCGCGAGTGCGCGATGACGGTGCAGTGCGTGCCGGCGCGGCGAACCACGGCCTGCCCAAATGGAATGAGGTCGTCGGGGCCACCGACCGGGCCCTTCTTGCCGTACAGCCCCTCGTTCTCGATGAAGATGACCGGGTCGTCGTCGCGGATGGCGGTCTTCAGCAGGCCCTTGGCATCTTCAGGCGTGGATGGGCACACCACCTTGAGGCCGGGAACGTGGGCGAACCACGAATCCAGCGTCTGTGAATGCTGCGACGACAGCTGGTGTCCACCACCACCGGGCATGCGGATGACGATGGGCACCGACACCTGTCCGCCAAACATGTAGTGGATCTTGGCTGCGTTGTTCACGATCTGATCCATGGCCAGAATCGCGAAGTTGACGGTCATGATCTCCACGACGGGCCTGAGGCCGGTCATGGCGGCACCGATGGCAAGGCCTGTGAAGCCCGCCTCGGTGATGGGGGTGTCCACCACGCGCTCGGGGCCAAATTCCTCGAGCAGTCCCCGGGTGACCTTAAAGGCGCCATCAAACCCGGCGATGTCCTCTCCCAGCAGGAACACGTCGGGGTCGCGCGCCAGTTCCTCACGCAGCGCCTGGTTGAGCGCGTCGCGGTACGCCACGGGCTTCGCGGTGTCGGTGCTCATCGCATCAGCGCGCCGCCGCGCGCGTCGTCGTTGAAGGGGTTGGCGTACACGTCGTCGGCAAGTTCGCCCACCGGCACCTCGGGGCTCTGCTCGGCGAACGTTGCAGCGTCCTCCACCTGCTCCTCCACCTCGGCCGTCATTGCCGAGATGTCGTCGGCGGTCATCACAGCCTCGCCAAGCAGCACGCGCTCGAAGGTGATGAGCGGGTCGCGAAGGCGCCAGCGCTCCTTCTCCTCGGCATCACGCACCGTGTCGGGGTCGCTCATCGAGTGCCCGCGGTAGCGGTAGGCGAGCAACTCCACGCACACGGGGCTTCGCTCCTCGCGTGCCATGCGTGTGGCCTCGGCAACGGCACCCCGCACGGCCATCACGTCCATGCCATCCACCTTCCAGGCGGGGATCCCGTAGGCCTCGGCCCTCGGGTACAGGTCCTCTTCGGCCGATGCGTGCTCCAGCGATGTGCCCATGCCGTACTGGTTGTTGAGGATGAGAAAGACGATGGGCAGGTCCCACAGGCCCGCCATGTTGAAGCACTCGGCCACCACGCCCTGGTTGGTGGCGCCATCCCCGAACATGGTCACCGACACCTGATCGCCGCCGCGGTACCTGATGGCATAGGCCAGGCCGAGGCCCAGCGGGACCGACCCGCCCACAATGCCGTAGCCGCCGTAGAACGACCGCGCCTTGTCCATGAGGTGCATCGAGCCACCCCGGCCACCGCACAGGCCGGTCGACCTGCCGAGCAGTTCGGCCATTACCGCACGCGGGTCGGTGCCCCGGGCCAGTGCCTGGCCGTGCTCGCGGTAGGTCGACGTGAGGGGGTCGTCGGCGCGCATGGCGCTGACGGTGCCGACCACCGCAGCCTCCTCACCGATTGCCAGGTGAAGGAACCCTCCGATACGACCCGCCATGTACTCCTCCGACGCCTTCTCCTCGAAGCGCCTGATGAGGAGCATGGAGCGGAACATGTCGCGCATGTCCTGGGGCTCAGTGGTGCCGGGTCCGGTCATGCCACTGGCTCCAGATGCAGTTCCATCACGGTTACATCGCGCCACGCCCCCGCCACGCGGCCGTGCGCCAGATGGGTACCCACGTCGCGGAAGCCCCGACTTGTGGCGAGCGCCTTCCCGCCATCGTTGCCCTCAAGGATCATCCCCACCAATTTCCAGTACCCGAGCGCTGCAGCCTCGGAGATGAGGGCGTCAAGCATGCGTCCACCGATGCCCTGACCCTGCGCCCGCTCAGCCACATACACGGTGTACTCGCCCACGCCGTCGTACCAGTAGCGGTGCGAGAACGGTGCAAGGGCCGACCACGCGACCACGCCCTCGGCATCGTCGAGCACCCATACGGGCGCCTGTTCCCCGCGAGCTGCCAGCCAGGTCGTTCGCTCATCGGCATCGTGCGGACCGGTGGCGAATGTGGCCACCCCGCTCGCGATGGCCTCGTCGTAGATGGCACCGATCTCCGCCGCGTCACGCGGCGTGGCGGCGCGGATGCTGGGTGGCGACGACACGCCGACCAGCATAGGCCAGCGCGCCGTCACCATCCGCAGCCTCCTTTACTTCTTTACGCCGATGTCGGCCGGCCGATCCTTCAGCGTAAGTGTGAGCGTCTCGGACTTGCCATCGCGAAGCACGGTGACGGTGATCTGCTCGCCCACCTTGCGACTCGCCACCGCCTCCGACACGTCGGCCATGTCGGTGATGGGCTTGCCATTGATAGCCACGATCAGATCGCCGCCCTTCGGCACGGCGGCATCGGCGCTGTCGGCGGCCTTCATACCTGCGTCGTTCGCCGCCCCGCGGTCATCCAGCGAGGCCACGATCACCCCACGCTTGCCCACAAGCCCCAGCTTCTCGGCAAGCCCCGGCGTGAGCTCGCGCCCCTGGATACCAATCCATGCGTGCTGGGCTGTGCCACTGGCGATGATCGATGCGACGATCGGGCGCACGGTGTCGATGGGCACCGCGAATCCGATGCCCACGTTGCCGCCGTTCTCGCTGGCGATCTGCGAGTTGATGCCGATCACCCGGCCATCGCGGTCGAACAGCGGTCCGCCGGAGTTGCCCTGGTTGATGGCGGCGTCGGTCTGGATTGCGTTCTGGATGGTGAATCCGCTGGGTGACTTAATTACCCGCTCCAGCGCCGACACGATGCCGGTGGTGGCGGTGCCCGAGTAGCCATACGGGTTCCCGATGGCCACGACCTCCTGGCCCACCGTCAGCCCGCCGCTGTTGCCCAGCGGCAGCGGCGACACACCGGTGGGCACCTTGTCGATCTTCACCACGGCGACATCGGTGCTCTTGTCGACGCCAAGGATGGTGCCCTTGGCCTCGGTGCCGTCCTGAAACGTGACGGTGGTCTTGGTCGCGCCATCAACGACGTGGGCATTGGTGATGATGTGGCCCGCGGCGTCGATGAGGAATCCCGACCCGAGGCTGCCGCCCTGCTCGGTCTCATTGCTGATGAGCACCACCGCTGGCGACTCGCGCTTGACCACTTCGGCCACCGACAGCCCCTTCGATGGCACGGCGCTCTCGGCCTCGGTGGCGGCATCGCGCGCAGAGCTCACGCTCGTGGTCACACCACTTGCCGTCTCGCGGATGATGGTTGTGTCGCCACCCCCCAGCTGTCCGGTACCTGCGAGCACCGCCAGCGCCGTCACAGCGCCCACCACGGCGGGGAGGGCGATCGCACCCACGCGCTTCATGCCTTTCGGCTTGGGGGGCGTGTTACCGCCATCAGGTGTCGTCGGGTCCGTCTCATCCTGCATGGCTCGTGGCTCCGGGCTCGAATGGCATCAATGTACGGCCTGCTTTGTACCGGGGATGGATTAGGACCTCGTTAGGGAACCTTTGCCGGGTGATCAGCATGGTGCCGGTCTGGGTACCATCACCGCGTCAGGGTTTCACGGAAGAGGGCGGGTAAATGGCCGAACGGGTTCTGGTGGTGGACGACGAGAAGTCGATCCGCACGATCGTGGAGTACGCCCTGAAGGATGGTGGCTTCGAGGTGGTGTCGGCCAGCCGTGGCGACGACGCCCTCGACATCATGGAGCGCGAGCCCATCGATCTGGTGGTGCTCGATCTCATGCTGCCCGGCATCGACGGCATGGAGGTATGCAGGCGCATCCGTGCGCATCGCAACGTGCCCATCATCATGCTGTCGGCACGCGGTGACGAGGTGGACAAGGTGCTCGGCCTCGAGATGGGGGCTGATGACTACGTAACCAAGCCATTCTCACCGCGGGAACTCGTGTCGCGGGTAAAGGCCAACCTGCGCCGGGCGAAGGCCACCCCTGCCGTGGGCGAGGAGCCCATCCGGCTGGGCGACCTGCAGGTCGACCCAGCAGCGCGCACAGTCACGCGCGACGGCGAGTCGGTCAACCTCACCTACTCCGAGTTCGAGATCCTGCTCAAGTTGCTCAAATCACCCCGCCGCGTGTTTACCCGCGAGGAGCTGATGGACCACCTGTGGAAGGGCTCGTTCTACGGAGACCTGCGAAGTGTTGATGTGCACGTACGTCACCTGCGCCAGAAGGTGGAGATCGATGACGCGAATCCCGTGATCATCCGCACCGTGCGCGGGGTGGGCTACGCCCTCGGGCGGGAGGACGGGTCACCCGGGTGACCACCGGGGCCCCGCCGACGGGCCGGCGTCCGAGAGGCCGGACCGGCCTGCAGACCTGGCTCATCGGGTCGTTCGTGGCAGTGGGTGCTGCCGCCAGCCTGCTGGTGCTGCTTGTGCTGCTACCCACGCTCGAATCGAGCGTGGTGTCTGGTGCCACCGACCGCGTATCGCTAACCACCACCGGAATCCTGAAGGGGGCAGCCGTGCTGCCCGACACCGGCCTTGCAGTCACGGCCCCCGGGGCCCGGGGGTACGCGGCAAAGGTGGCGTCAGAGGTGCACGGCGCTGCCCGGCTCGTGGTGCCTGATGTCGGTGTGTACCCGGCGGGTGAGGCATCGGTGGCCGCCACCTTCGACCCCACCGACTTCGGGCCCGAGGCCAAGGCGCTGGCCAGCACGAATGTCGGTGATCCGGTACGCCCGCGCGTCGCCGAGCAGCCCGATGGGTCGCGCATCATCTATTCGGCGGTGGCGGTGACGCAGGGGGGAGTCGAGGTGGGGGTGCTCGAGGTCGCGGTGCCCGTGCCCCGGCCCACCGAGGAGATCGCGGTGCTGCAGCGCCGCATCATCCTGGCCGTCATCACGGTGCTGCTGCTGTCATCACTGGCTGGTCTCGCGCTGGCACGGGTGCTCGGCCGCCGCATCGGCAGGGTGGCGCGAACAGCCACTGCATTGGCGTCGGGCGACCTCTCGGCCCGTGCACCCCAGTCGGCGCCCCGCGAGGTGGCGACCCTCGCCGATGGCCTCAATCGCATGGCCGATCAAATAGAGGGCCTTCTCGGCACGGTCACCGGCGAACGCGACCGTGCCCGTGCCCTTGTGGCCGGTCTTGCAGAGGGCGTGGTGATGGTGGATGCCTCGGATGAGGTGCTCATCGCGAACGTTGCGGCCGACCGCATGCTGGGCGTGGGGCCCGATCGCGATGCGACCCGCGCCGATCTGGGCAGCGCGCTTGAGGATGTCGTGCACCGCACCCGGGCCGAGGGCGTGCGCGTGGACGGGGTGGAGATTGAGACGCCGGGCGGCGGGGCGATCGCCGTGGCCTCTGTCCCGTTGCGCGAGGCACCGGGCACTGTGGTGCTGACCTTGCGTGATGTCACCAGCGAACGTGCGCTTGCACGCACGAGGCGCGATCTGGTGGCCAATGTGTCGCATGAGCTCAAGACCCCTGTGGCCGCCATCAGGGGATTCCTCGAGCTGATGGAGGATGACGCCATGGACCCGGAGGCGCGGCGGGAGTTCCTCGGCCTCATGGATGCCGAGGCCGCGCGTCTGCAGCGGCTGGTGGACGAACAACTGCAACTGGCCCGCCTCGACTCCGGTGGCCTGCCCATGGTCATGGAGCCGCTCGACCTGGGCGTGCTGGCGCGCGAAGCCGCCCGCCCGCGCCAACTACTGGCCGAGCGCGAGGGCGTGCAGCTGCAGGTGGATGTCCCGGGCCCGGTGCCCATGGAGGGCGACCCGGCCAGGCTTGAGCAGGCGCTGTTGATCCTGCTCGACAACGCCGCCCGCCACACCCCGGCCGGGGGCACCATCACCGTGCGTGCTCACGTGACTGGCGCCGATGCCGTGCTGCAGGTGACTGATGACGGCGAAGGCATTCCGCCCGAGGCGCTCGGCAGCGTGTTTGACCGCTTCTACCGTGCCGACCCATCACGTGAGGCGGGCGAACGCACTGGGGCCGGGCTTGGCCTCGCGATCGCTCGTGGCATCGTGCAGGCGCATGGCGGGGACATTGACGTAACGTCCCAGCCCGGCCATGGCGCCTGCTTCACTATCCGCCTCCCACGCGACCCCCGATAGGCTGATCAGATGACACGTGGAGTAGCAATCGTCACAGGGGCCGGACGCGGTGTGGGTCGTGCAACGGCCGAGCGGCTGGCGCGCGGTGGATACGTGGTGGTCACCGGGGTGCGCGATCTCGATCGTGCCCGCGAGGAGTACGGAAAGCAGCCGGGCATCCAACTGGTGCAACTGGATGTGACCAACCCCGCGCACATTGCCGATGCGGTGGCATTGGCCCACGACTTCGCTGACGGGCCAATTGATGTGCTGGTGAACAACGCCGGCTACGCGATGATGGGCGCGCAGGAGAGTGGCGACCTGGCCGCGGCCCGCGAGATGTTTGAGACCAACCTATGGGGCGCGGCGGCCATGGTGCAGGCCGTGGTGCCGGCCATGCGCGAGGCCGGCCGGGGAACGGTGGTCACCGTGTCGTCCATTGGCGCACGTCTCACCAACCCGCTGGTGGGCTTCTACCACGCGTCGAAGTACGCCCTGAACGCGCTGTCGGAGGCCCTCTCGATGGAGGTTGGCCACTTCGGGGTGCGGGTGATCATGATCGAGCCGGGGATGATCGCCACCGACTTTCCCAAGGCCACGGTGCTCACGGGGAACGTGACTGACCCCGACTCTCCATACGCGCCACTGTTCGGTGATCTGCGCGCAGGGTTCGGTGCCTGGCGCGAGCGCGACGACGCAAGCACGGCGGAGTCGTGCGCCGAGGTCATCTGGAACGCCGTCAACGACCCGGGTGCACCTATCCGAATCGTGGTGGGTGACGACGCCGCCGAGCTCGACCGCGCAGTGCGCGAGTCGGCCGACGACCATGAGTTTCAGGAGCGCCTGCGCGGGTTCCTGAAACTCGACTGGCCACCCGCTCCGCCAGCGGCATGACCCTGCGGGTGGTCGTGGCACCCGCGCCGTTCAAGTCGGCGCTCGGCCCGGCAGATGCGGCAACGGCCATCGCCATTGGGGTGCGCCAAGCGGGGCACGAGGCCATTGAAGTGCCGGTCGCCGACGGCGGTGAGGGCACCATGGACGCCCTGGTGGCCGCGGCCGGCGGCAGGGTGGTGCAGGCCCCTGCCCGTGATCCGCTCGGCAGACCCATCACCGCCGGGTTCGGCCAGTTGCCTGATGGCACGGCCGTGGTGGAACTGGCGCAGGCCTCTGGGTACGAGCGGTTGGCCGATGCCGAACGCGACCCCGAGGCCACCAGCACCCTCGGCACCGGCGATCTCATCCGCGCGGCGCTCGACGAGGGGGCCACACGCATTGTTGTGGGCGTGGGTGGCAGCGCGACCACCGATGGTGGCATGGGTATCGCCATTGCGCTCGGTGCGCGCATGCTCGATGCGCATGGCACCGCCCTCGCCGGAACTGGCGCCGACCTCGCCCGGGTGGCATCCATTGACCTGTCCGACCTCGATGCCCGCCTGGCACATGTGCCGGTTGAGGTCGCCTGTGATGTGGCCAGCCCGCTGGTGGGTGCGGAGGGGGCCGCTCATGTATTCGGGCCCCAGAAGGGCGCATCACCCGAGGCGGTGCTGCGTCTGGACGCCGGCCTCGTCAACCTGGCCGCGGTGCTCGCCGCGCAGGGCCTGCCCGGCATCGCCCACATGGCCCGCGCCGGTGCGGCTGGTGGTGCGGCGGGTGGCATGGCCGCCATGCTCGGCGCCGATCTGATTGATGGCGGTGCGCTGGTGATCCATGCCGCCGGCCTGGCGGCGGCGCTCCAGCGCGCAGACCTGTGCATCACCGGCGAGGGACGCCTGGATGCTCAGACGCGTACGGGCAAGGCGCCCGCAGCGGTGGCGGCTGCCTGTGCGTCTGCCGGCGTGCCGTGTGTGGGCCTCTTCGGGCAGGTGGATGTGTCCCCGGAGGTCGCCCGTGACATGGGGTTCGTGTCGTCCATCACGATTGGACGTACTGCCCGCGCTCTGTCCGACGCACTGGCCGCCACGGCTGATGATCTGACGGCGGCCTCCGCCGTGCTCGTTGCGGAATGGCCGCCCGTTCGCGGCTGAGCCCCCCCGCTGGTACCTTCCCCGCCGTGGCAGGCAACCTCAAGGGTCTGGTGCTGTCCGGCGGAGCCGGGACGCGACTTCGTCCAATCACCCACACCTCGGCCAAGCAATTGGTGCCCGTGGCCAACAAGCCCGTGCTCTTCTACGGGCTCGAGGCGCTGCGCGATGCCGGCATCCGCGAGGTGGGCATCATCATCGGCGACACGGGCGATGAGATCCGCGCAGCCGTGGGCGATGGCTCGGCACTCGGTATCGAGGTCACCTTCATCCCGCAGTCGGCCCCGCTGGGGCTGGCGCACGCGGTGCTCACCGCAGAGGAGTTTCTGGGTGACGACGACTTCGTCATGTACCTGGGCGACAACCTGCTGCGCGACGGCATCACGCCGCTTGTTGACCGGTTTCGTGAGTCCGACCCCGACGCCATGATCCTGCTGCAGCAGGTGCCGAACCCCGAGAGTTACGGGGTGGCGGTGCTCGACGGTGACCGGGTGGTGACCCTCGAGGAGAAGCCCGCGCACCCGAAGAGCGACCTCGCGCTGGTGGGCGTGTACATGTTTACGTCGTCCATCCTCGACGCAGCCAAGGCAATTGACCCCTCGCCCCGTGGCGAGCTTGAGATCACCGACGCCATTCAGTACCTCATCGATCAGGGCAAGCGGGTTGAGCCCCACGTGGTGACCGGCTGGTGGAAGGACACCGGCAAGGTGGAGGACATGCTGGAGGCCAACCGCCTCGTCCTCGACGTGATCGAGCCCTCAATGGAGGGTGAGTTGGTGAACAGCAACATCGAGGGACGGGTGGTCATCCAGAAGGGTGCACGCCTGGTCAACTCGCACGTGCGTGGCCCCGCGGTGATCGGCCGTGACGCCATCATCGAGGATTCGTACGTGGGCCCGTACTCGTCAATCTCCACCGGCTGCGTTGTGCGCCGGGCCGAGATCGAGCACTCGATCCTGCTGGAGCGCGTGCACATTGAGGATCTGGACGCGCGGGTGGAGAGCAGCCTCATCGGCCGCGATGTGACCATTTCCCGTACCGACGCCAAGCCCCGGGCCTACCGGTTTGTGCTGGGCGACTCGTCGGTTGTCGGCCTCACCTGATCGAGCACCCGTGAAGGCGCTGGTTATCGGTCACCGGGGCATGCTCGGCACCGACCTCATGGCTCACCTGGCCGATGTGGCAATCGACGCCGTCGGCCTCGACCTGCCCGACATCGACATCACCGACCGCCGGGCGACCATTCGTGCCGTGAGCGAGGCCGCACCCGACGTGGTGTTCCACCTTGCCGCCTGGACCGACGTGGACGGCGCCGAGGAGCATGAGGAGCAGGCGCTCATGGTGAATGGCGAGGGCACGCGCAACGTGGCCATCGCGTGCCGCGAGGCCGGATCGGCCCTTGTGGCCGTGAGCACCGACTACGTGTTCCCCGGCACCGGCGGCCCCTACGACGAGGATGCGGCCACCGACCCCCTCCAGGCCTACGGCCGCACCAAGCTGGCTGGCGAGCGTCTGGCCGAGATGGAGTACCCGGAGGGCACGCGCATCGCCCGCACCGCGTGGCTGTATGGCGCCCACGGCAAGAACTTTGTGGACACCATGCTCATGCTCGCGATTGATCGCGACGCGGTGGACGTGGTGGCCGACCAGACGGGCTGCCCCACGTGGACCAAGGACCTGTGCCCGGCGCTCGTGGAAATTGCCTCACTTCCGGCCGGCGTGTACCACGCGGCAGGTGCCGGCAGCACGACCTGGGCCGACTTCGCGCGTGAGATCTTCCGCATCTCCAATGCGGACT
>Ga0194048_10001755_pt1 | contig 10759 bp, 9 predicted proteins | sample JunL225m_MetaG_FD_161685 | JGI IMG/M metagenome (GOLD analysis project Ga0194048, IMG submission 161685) | Anoxic zone freshwater microbial communities from boreal shield lake in IISD Experimental Lakes Area, Ontario, Canada - Jun2016-L222-5m | ecosystem: Environmental > Aquatic > Freshwater >... | reverse complement strand
GATGCGGGCCACGTAGGCGCGGGTCTCGGGATATGGAGGAATGCCCCCGTACCGCCGTACGGCGCCGCCACCCGCGTTGTACGCGGCGAGGGCCAGCGGCACCGACCCGAATTCCCGGATGCCGCTGGCGATCAACCGGGCAGCCCCGGGTATCGCCTGCGCTGGGTCGAAGGGATCGCGCACGCCCATTCCGGCGGCCGTCCCAGGCATGAACTGCGCAATGCCCTGCGCACCTGCACCGCTCACCGCATGGGTATTGAAGTCCGACTCCGCCTTGAGCAGTGCGGCCAGCAGCACCGGGGCCACGCCCGCAGCCCGGGCTGATGATGTGATGAGCGCGCGATACCTCGCTGGCACCCACGACGGCAGGGCCGTCACCGCAACGCTCGTGGCGCCTGGCTGCCCCCCGCCGCACCCAGGCGTGAATCCCCAGTGCCAGCTTTCCCACGAGTACCGCTGCACGAATCCGAATGCATCCCCATTCCGGACGAGCCACGGGTACACGCCGCCACTCACGTCCAGATCGAGCTCGGTGGAGTTGCGGTGCCGACTGCGCCCCGGAGGTGCCACCCACTTCGGGTCGGGGTGGCGTGCAAACAGCACCGCCTGCTCGGCATCCGAGCGAAATGCGCTCACCACCACCAGATCCAGCCCCGCCCCATGCGCAGCGCGGTCCATCTGGTCGAACGCCGCCGCGACGGCAGGGCACATCGGCTTGCCATCGCGGTACAGCAATGGGCCCGAGTACCCACCCCCGGTGGCCAATCCCACGGGACCACCTGCGGGGGCAGCGGCGGTCGCCGAGAGGCTGGCGCGCGCCGTGGCGGTGACCCACAAGCCCATGGGCGCTGCCCGGCGCACGCGCACCTCCACCTGCGTCGGCAGCGGATCGCCCTCCAGAAGCCGCAGCGAGATGACCTGAGAACCCGATGCCATGGCCGATCGTCCTGCGGCGTCGCCGGCGATGGAGGTAAGGCGGCGGCGGATGCCCCACGGGTCAAGCATCGCCCGGGGGATGCCGTCGAGAAGTGCCCGGCCGGCCGACAACGCCGCCAGATCGGCAGCGAGGCGGGCGCCGCCCGCCGCCACACGCGTGGCACCAATCACCGCGGTACCGGCAATGCCCGCCACCAGCACCGCGACCACTCCCAGCACAAGAGGGATCGCCTGGCCGCGTTGGTCCGCCAGCCGGGCCATCACGGAAGCCGAATCCCCGCACGCGCCGTGGCAGGATCGAACCGGCGCCCGAGTACAGGCATGACGGGCATGCGCGCGGCACCCGTCACCGTCACGATGGCCCCGGAGGGGCCGGTGGCCGCCACGGCGCGCTGGCGCGCGTCATCCTGCGCGGCTGATGCTGCGGCGAGCATGGTGGCCACTTGCACGGCTGCGATGGCCAGCAGCACGAGGACCGGCAACAGCGACAGCACCTCGATCGATGCCTGCCCCATCTCCCGGCGTCGACTCATCACGGTGCCGACTGCGCCCGGCCCTCAACCGCGGGTGACGGGATCCACGGGGCGATTGATGGCACCGGCACACGCACACGAACCTGGTGCGATCCATCAGGGGTCGTGCTCACCCGCACCGTTGAGGCATGTGACCGGGATCCCGGCAGCGCCGCGCGGGCAGCGTCAACAGGTGGCGCGCCCACCTGCGCCGCACGTGCACCCGCACGAGCCGACTCGTGCGCCGCACCCCACAGATGCAGAGTCACCACCACCTGCAGGCCCGCGATGGCGATCAGCGCGATGAGCGGCAGCAGCGCCACCAGCTCCACCGCCGCCTGCCCCCGCTGCCCATCTTTCCGCCATCCGTCCATGGGATGACGCTATGCCGGGGCTACGCACCCATGGCGCGCGCTTCGTGCCGATTCGCAGCCGCCACGGTGACGCCGGGCGATCAGCCCATCACAACTTGCGGCTGTCCCTGATGATCCACCAGATCAGCAGCACCAGCGCGGCGATGAGCGCCAGGTAGCCCAGTGGTGTGATGCGGTCGGCCAGCAACGGGTAGCCCGCGATCACCAGAAAGGCGATTGCCAGTGCCGACAGCACAACGGCCGCACGCTGCCATGGTCGCAACACGAGCCACGCCAACTGATTGCGCCGGAAGTACTGCACGCCGGCCGCGAGGATGGCGATCACGAACAGCACCGAGATGATCTGCGAGATCGACGACACCGCCACCGAGAACGCACGGTCCCACACCACCGCGAGCGCGGCGATACCGAGAATGATGATGGTGTTGCGGATACCTGTGGACACACGACGAGGATACCTACGGGTGCCCGACGTCCCGTTGCGCAGATGCGCGGACAACGATCCCCGGCCTGCTCACCCGGTCGGCCCTGCCGTCTCAGCCCTTACGCTTCGGCTCAGTCCAGTCCTTCTGCACAAACCCCCTGCACCGCATCACCGGCACCGCCGGATACCGGGGAAGCCCCTCGGCCTCACACATGGTGAACACCGATGTGCGCGTGGGCACCAGCCGCTGGTGCGCGCAGTGGTCGCACAGGCCGGCCGACGCGCGACGCCGCGGATCGGTCACGCCCGGAGCGCGTCCGCCAGGCCGTCGAGGGGCAGGTCGCCATCAAGATCGCCATGGCGGGCGCGCACCGATGCAGTGCGTGTCTCCACTTCGCGATCGCCCACGATGAGCAGGAACGGCACCTTGGCCAGCTCGCCCTCGCGGATGCGCTTGCCCATGCTTTCTGACCGCACGTCGGCCCCGCACCTGACGCCCGCCTCGCGAAGGCCGGCGCGCACTTCCTCGGCATACGTAGCGTGACGATCGCTCACTGGAATGACCCGGGCCTGCTCGGGGGCCAGCCAGAACGGCAGGTCGCCACCGGTGTCCTCAAGCAGGATCCCCAGGAACCGCTCAAGTGAGCCGGTAATGGCGCGGTGGATGATCACCGGGCGCTCCACCGTGTCGTCGGCTGTCGTGTACTCGAGGCCGAAGCGCTCCGGCATGTAGAAGTCGAGCTGGCAGGTGCCCAGCTGCCATGAGCGGCCCATGGTGTCGGTGACCTGCACGTCGATCTTCGGGCCGTAGAAGGCGCCGTCGCCCTCCTTCAGGCCGTACTCGCGATCCCCAAGGGCGGAGCGCAGGGCCTCCTCGGCCTGATCCCACATCTCCTCGGTGCCGGTGGCCTTCTCGGGGCGCGTGCTCAGGTACATGCGCACATCCTCAAAGCCGAACCGCGCGTAGAAGCGCTCGGTCAGGTCGAGGATGGCCCGAACCTCACTCTGCACCTGGTCAATGCGGCAGAACACGTGGGCGTCGTCCTGCGTGAATGCCCGCACGCGGAACAGGCCATGCAGCACGCCCGACAGCTCATGCCGGTGCACGTGCCCGAACTCGGCAAGGCGCAGGGGCAGCTCGCGGTACGAGCGGCGGGTGGACCTGAACACCAGGCAGGCGCCGGGACAGTTCATGGGCTTTACCGCAAAGCCCTGGCCATCAACCTCGGTGAAGTACATGTTGTCGGCGTAGTTGTCGTAGTGGCCGCTCTGGTGCCACAACTCGTCGCTCAGCATGGTGGGGGTGCGGATCTCGTCGTACCCCATGGTCTCGAGTTCCTTGCGCAGCGCGCTCTGGATCTCGTTGATCACCACCATGCCCTTGGGGAGGAAGAACGGGAACCCGGGGCCGGCCTCGTCGAAGTAGAAGATTCCCAGGTCACGGCCCACGCGGCGGTGGTCGCGCGCCTTGGCCGCCTCAATGCGCTCCAGGTATTCGTCCAGCTCGGTCTGGCTCGGGAACGAGGTGGCGTACACCCGCGTGAGCATCGGGTTCTTCTCACTGCCCCGCCAGTACGCACCGGCCACCGACAGCAGCTTGACCCGGCCGATGTTGCCGGTGTTGCGCACGTGCGGGCCACGGCACAGATCAATGAAGTCGCGCTCCTGATAGAGCGACACGTCGACCTCGCCCTGACGGCCGAGTTCCTCAACCTGATCGACCTTGTACGGCTGCCCCCGCTCGGCGAAGAAGGCGGCGGCGTCGGGGATATTCATGACGCTGCGCTCAAACGGTGCGTTGGCCTTGGCGATGCGGTTGATCTGGGCCTCGATGGCCGGGAAGTCGTCCTCGGTCATTGGCGCGTCGAGTTCGAAGTCGTAATAGAAGCCATCTTCGATGGGCGGCCCGAACCCAAAGCGCGTACCCGGAAACAGCGTCATGACGGCCTCGGCCATCACGTGCGCGGCCGAATGGCGCATCACGTAGAGGTGGTCGTCACCGCTCTTGCCGGTGACGATGGCAATCTCCTCGCCATCGGCCAGCGGCCTCGCGAGGTCGCGCATCTCGGCGCCCACACGCACGGCAAGTGCGGCCTTCGCCAGGCCGGGGCCGATCGCCGACGCGGCATCGAGGCCGGTGGCGCCGTCGGGCAGTTCGAGCTTGGTTCCATCGGGAAGGATCACGTGCATGGCGGCCGGGGATGCTAGTCATCCCCCTTATGTTGCGCTGGCTTCTCTGCGGATCGTCCCCCACTCCCGTCGCCCGGCGGGTGGTCCCCGTCATCGCCATCACGCTGGTCATGGCCATCTTCGGCACCGTGCTGGTCGTCCTCACGCCAGACCTCGGTGGCCCGCCCTGGCTCAAGGGCACCTACGTGCTGTTCGTGGTGGTGGCACTCAAGCTGCCCCTCCTCTCGGTGCTGTGGTGGCTCATCGCCCGCAACCCGGAGCGACCGGTGGCACGTGCCACCTGGCAGCCAGATGAGCAGGTTGAGATCCTCACCTACCTCGACAATGAAGCGGTACGCGTGCGCGAGATGCCCGACGCCGTGGAACGCCTTGAGTACCTGTCACAGGAGGCCTGGCATGTGGCCGACCGCCTTGAGGGCGAGGCGAAGGTGGATGCCCTCACCGTGGCCCTGCGCGTGGACCTCATCTGCTCGCAGGTCAGACGGGACCGCAGCCAGCACTGATCCCCGGGCCGGGTACCGCTAGACGGCCGAGCCCACCAGCACACCAATGGCCGACGTCACGGCCATTGCCGCGACTCCCCACATCACCACGCGGGCCGCGGCACGGAACATGGGGGCGCGGCCAAGCCGTGCACCGGCGGCGCCCAGCAGGATGAGCCCGATGATCGTCGCCACCACGATGGTCCAGATGCGTGCAGCGCTGCCGTACGGCGGCAGACACATGACGATCGGGATGATGGCGCCCACCGAGAACGCCACGGCGGAGGCCACGGCCGCCTGCACCGGGCGAGCGAGCGCGTTCTGGTCCAGCCCCAACTCATCGCGGGCATGTACCACGAGGCGGTCACCCTCCGACAACTGCTCCGCCACCTGACGGGCGAGGGCCGGTGAGATACCGCGCGCCTCGTAGATCTCCGCCAACTCGTCGAGTTCTCCCTCTGGATCATCCTCGAGTTCCTGCGCCTCTCGCGCCAGATCAGCCCGCTCGGCATCACGCTGGGACGACACCGACACGTACTCACCCGATGCCATCGACATGGCACCCGCCGCGAGTCCTGCGATTCCGGCCGTGAGCAGGGCCGCCTGATCCCCTCCTGCCGCCGCGACACCCAGCACGAGACTTGCCGTGGAGAGCAGACCGTCGTTGGCGCCCAACACGGCAGCGCGCAGCCAGCCGGTGCGGTCGGTGGTGTGCAACTCGGCGTGGGATGGGAGCAAAGCCATACCGGGGACCCTACGCGGTGGGGAAATGTTCACGGATTGCATGACACCTGTAATGGGTTTGTTGAAACATCACCGTTGAAGCATTGAGACGGCGTCTCACAGGTGTATAAATCGCCCCATGCACCGGGCACCCCACAAGGGTCCGGGCGCATGGCGGGTACGGGCGGTGGATGTTTCGAGGTCGGGGGACCTCGGACGTGCAGGGACTCGGGGGGGTCCCAGCGCCATCCACCGCCCACCGCCTCCCTTACGGGAGACCGGAGCCGGGCGAGCAATCGCCCGGCCACCCGCCTTTTTGCGTCCATACGCCGCCGCATGCGCGATGCTGCCCCCGTGCATGGAGTTCGCAATCGAGTGCGCCGGGGGGCCACCGCCCTGCTCGGCGCCAACTGGCGTGAGGGAATCGGCCGGAATGGCGCGGCCTACGGCTACACCTGCCCCGACGGCGAGAAGTACCCGTACCAGTGGTTCTGGGATTCGCTCATGCACGCCCTGGCCTGGGCGGAGGTGGACCCGGTTCGTGCAGCCACCGAGGTGCGCTCACTGGTTGCCGCACAGACGCCCGATGGCTTTATCGGTCACACCATCTTCTGGGATGCCCCCGTCCGGCTCGCCCGCGCGGCCTTCTACAACGTGCGCTCGCGCCGCGACTTCACCACAGCCACGATCCAGCCCCCCTTTATCGGGTGGGTGTGGGCCGAGATCGCCGAGCGCCTCCAGGACGACGCGTTCCTGGCCGAGGGCCTTGAGGCCCTCCCCCGCTATCACGGTTGGATCGAGCGCAACCGGGTAGACGACACCGGCCTGGCATGGGTGATCCTGCCCGACGAGACCGGCTGCGACGCATCGCCGGTCTTCGACCAGCCGCTCGGATGGAAGGCCCATGGCGGCCCCGGGTTTGCCGTGCTGGTGAACGAAGCGCGTCGACGCGGGTTCTCATTCGCACGCACGCGCGAAGCAGGCGGGTTCAACGTGGCATGCCCGCTGGTCAACACCTCGTGGGCCCTCGGCCACATCGGTCTGGACGCCATGGGGCACCCCGGTGCACGTGATCGTGCCCGCGAGATCACCATGGCAATGGTCGATCACCTGTGGGATGACACGGCGGGGATCTTCCGCACTGGTGCACCCGACGGATCGCTGCTGCCCTGCGACGTGTGGCAGGGCATCGCCCCCATCGCGCTGCCCGACCTGCCACCCGAGGTGAGTCGCAGGCTGATAGACGGCTGGATCCTCAATCCGCAGCGATTCCGACCGCCGCACCCGGTGCCGTCGGTCAGCGTGTCGGACCCCAGCTTCATGCGAGGCGACGGACGGTTCGTGCCGCAGTACTGGCGGGGGCCGTCGTGGCCATTCACGCCACCGTTTGTTGTGCCGGGCCTGTTGCGGATGGGCCGGCACACCGAGGCGACCATGCTGGTGGAGGCCATCGAGGAGCGGCTGGACGCGCAGGGCTTTCGTGAGTACACCGACCCCCTCGATGGCACGGGCATGGGTGCGCGGGCATTCAGTTGCCAGTCGGTGGTGCTGGCATTACGCGCCTGGCTTGAAAACCCGCCGATCCCTGCGCGGCTGCCGCCCGTCACACTCTCCCCGCCACCCACGCCCTGAGCGCGAGGTACCACGCTGGCCCCGAGCGACATCTGCCGACCACCGGCATTGTCACGTGCCAGCCACCCCGCTAGCGTCAATGCGCCCCGTGCCCCTCGTGAGGACTGCCCAATGCCCCGCCAGCCCGCACCCCGCTCGACCATGCGACACCTCACCGCGATTGCCATCGGCGTCGTGCTCACCGTCGTCATCGCCCTGGCGGGACCGGCGACGGCCGTGACAAACGGCAGGCAGTCGCGCATTGTGGGCGGCTCTCAGGCATCGGCCACCAACTGGCCATTTCTCGCGGCGCTTCTCACCCCGGGCACCAAGGCGCCATTCGAACGGCAGTTCTGCGGGGGCAGCGTGGTGGCCCCCGGATGGGTACTGACCGCCGCGCACTGCGTGACCAACGACGCCGGCGAGCCGGTGGCTCCGTCCACGGTGAACGTGCTCACCGGCACCATCTCGCTCGACCCGGGGCTCGGAGCAGAGACCGCGGTCTCGCAGGTGGCCGTGTTCCCCGGCTACCCAAAGACCCTCGATGCCGCGCTGCTCAGGCTCGAGGTGCCCACCGCGGCAACACCGGTGCCGATGATGGCCCCCGACCAGACCGGGCTCATGGCCGCGGGCACCCGCGCATCGGTGGCCGGTTGGGGTGACACCGGTGAGGACGCCGGAGCATTTCCAATGGTGGCGCGCCAGGTACCGCTCCCCCTGATCAGCCCGCGCGCCTGCAATACGGCCCTCGGGGGTGGCGTGAGCCCGTCACTCGAGATCTGCGCCGGTGGCACCGCGCGCCGCACCGACTCGTGCCAGGGCGACTCCGGTGGCCCGCTTGTGACATTGGTGTCGGGTGCCCCGGTGCTGATCGGCATCGTGTCGTGGGGGCAGGGGTGCGCCCGCGCCAATACCCCGGGCGTGTATGCCCGCACCAGCGCCGCCTTTGCGTGGGCGACCGAGACCATGGACGGCGTGGCCCCCACATCGGTGACGCTCCCCGCCCCGGCCCTTCGGGCCCGCGCGCAGCGGGCCATCGGCCGCCCCGGCGGCGCCATCAATCTCCCGTATCGCGTGAGCGGCCCGTCACCCACCAGCTCAGAATTCATCTCTATCGTTGATGACCGCGGGCGCCTGGTGCACTCGCTCGAGACGGTGATGGGTCCGATGTCGAGCCAGTACATCTACACCGTGCGCTGGCGTGTACCGCGCACCCAGGTGCGGCCCCTGTACTTCTGCGTGGCCTCCGCAGCACCAGACCAGGATTACGGCGAGCCAAGCTGCGCCCGCATCGTGCTTCGCCCCGCAGCCGCCCGATAACGTCGCCCCGTCAAACCGCCGGAGGACCCATGAGCAGTGACCAATCGAGCATCGTCGCCGAGGGCTTTACCGACACCGCAAGTGACTACGACGATGCGGTGCGGTTCAACATCGGTGGCGCACAGCGCCTGATCATGTCGATCCCCGCCGGGCAGTACGACGACGTCATTGACATCGGCTGCGGCACCGGCTGGGCCACACAGGCGCTGGTTGACCGGTTCCACCCGGCGCGCATCACGGGCGTTGACCCGTCAGAGGGCATGCTTGAGCAGTTTCAGGCGAAGCTCGGCGGCATCGATGGGGTGAAGATCACACTCGCCCAGGGCGACGTGGAGCACATGCCCGTCGCCGGCGGCACCTTCGATCTGGCCATCTGCTCCATGGCGTACCACTGGTTCCCGCAGAAGTGGGCGGCCGCCGAGGCCATGGCGCGCACCCTCAAGCCCGGCGGGCTATTGGCCATCCTGTGCTCCGGACGCGGCGGCGAGCGGGCATACCGCGACATCCTGGCCAACCTCGAGCCGATGAACTACACGTGGCTGGGGGCGTTTGACGCAGTGCAGCGGGATATCCCTGAGATGGAGGACTACCTGCTGAAGGCCGGCCTCGAGGTTGAGGATGTGTGGATGGAGCGCCGCATCCGCCACACCACCGTGGAGGCCTACCTCGAGCGCATGCGCGTGGTGGCGGGCCACCTGATCGGCGACCAGTCCGAAGGTGACGTGGCTGAGTACATGGCGAAGGTGGAGCAGAAGATGCGTGAGGCCTCCGGCCCGCGCGGCTGGACCTACGACTTCACCAAGCTCTACGCCATCGCCCGCAAGCCCGGCTGATATGGCCCCCACGAGAACCCCCGGCGCTCGTGTGGAGCCGGGCGCGGCTAGGGTCGCCATCATGCCCGTCGGTGCCCGCTCCCACCGCATCCTGTTGAGCCTCGCTGTCATGGTGTCACTGGTAGGCGCCGCGGCCGCGCATGGGTCCACCTACTCCTATGACGGCACCACGCAGGTGCTGACGGTGGACGCGGCCACCAATGAGGTACTGCACCTCGGAACCGACGGGGCCGCAGGCAGGTACACGATCTCGACCTCAGGCGCATGGCGGTGGTCCGGCGAAGGAAGCGCCCGGGGGGGAATCCCGATTGCGGGCCAAAGCATGGGGTTGCAGACCAGTGGGCACGACCTCGGTGGTGCCACGCTGGCAGTGACCCGCCTCGACATCACCGATTCCGGACCCAACGCCAGGCTGGTGATTGAGGGGGGTGATGATGGCTCCGGAAACACCGTGCCCTATGCGGACCCCATCAACGTCGTGCTCGACGAGACCTCGTCGCACGCACAGATCCATGACGTCTCCGGCCTCAGCGCACGCCCGATCTCGTTCGGAACCACGAGCGTGTCGGTTCAGGCTCCGGCCATTTCGCTGGACGATGACATCGTGGCGGCGCAGAGCATCAGCCTGAGCACGACCAGTGGTTCCATCTCCCTTGGCGGCAGCGCCGGCACCACGCGCGCTCTCGTGGCATCGGGCGTGGTGCGTACCGACCCGATCGTGGGGGCGGGCCACAGCCTGCAGGTGGAGGGCATCTGGTATTCGCACGGCGCGTCGGGTTCACCCAACATCACCGAGCTCGGCACCACGCGACTGACCGGAGACCTCCAGGCGTCAACACGCATCCAGCTCGCCGGAGTCGAGGTAAGTGGAACGATCACGCGCGTCCTGACCGCACCCGACGTCACGGTCCTCGGCGACGTTCGCGGCGGCTTCAACTCGTGTGGCAGCATTGACGTGACTGCCTGCGACGTGGGTACGCGCGGGACCCCCTTCGCCGACGTGAAGGTTGTCGGCAATCTCACCGCGATCGGACAGTGGAGCGACGTCCCTGGGATCTGGGTGACCGGCACCACCGCCATGTCGGCGGATATGGCCAGCACGGGAGTTGTCCGGTTCGATGGCGCCGTGGACATGAACGGCGGCCCCACCCGCACCATCGCCGGCGAGGGGGTGGTGACGAACGGAGGCATACGGGCGACCCCGGCGGGGGGCGGCGCCTGTGGACTGGACGTCGTGCGCCTGTGCGATGTCGCCGTGGACACCCAGCACCTCAAGATCGTGGGCAATTGGGCCACCACTGGCACCGCCTACGTCCCCGGCTCGATCACCGTAACGGGCCGCACCGCCATGGAC
>Ga0194048_10001754_pt1 | contig 10760 bp, 10 predicted proteins | sample JunL225m_MetaG_FD_161685 | JGI IMG/M metagenome (GOLD analysis project Ga0194048, IMG submission 161685) | Anoxic zone freshwater microbial communities from boreal shield lake in IISD Experimental Lakes Area, Ontario, Canada - Jun2016-L222-5m | ecosystem: Environmental > Aquatic > Freshwater >... | reverse complement strand
TAGCAACGGTGCCGGTGGTAGCGCCTCGTATGGCCGCCTCAAAACCCCCGGGGTCGACACCCGGCACGGCGCCATTTTGTATCTCGAGTCAATTAGCGTGGTCTTTGACGGCTTTCGCGCACTCAATGATTTATCGATTGACATCGGCGTGGGTGAACTACGTTGTGTGATTGGCCCGAACGGCGCCGGCAAAACCACAATGATGGATGTCATCACCGGCAAAACAAAGCCAACCTCGGGCACAGCGTTTTTCGGGCAAAACATCGACCTGACCAAAATGCACGAGGCACAAATTGCGGATGTCGGCATTGGCCGAAAATTTCAACGCCCCACGGTCTTTGAAAACCACACCGTTTTCGAAAACCTAGAACTTGCCATGAAAACCAACAAGGGCGTGAAGTCAACCTTGTTTGCCCGCTTAAACAGCACGCAGCGCGACCAAATCGCCGCCACCCTCGATCTGTTACGTTTGATGGGCGAATACAAACGCCCCGCCGGCTTACTGTCACACGGTCAAAAACAATGGCTCGAGATTGGGATGCTACTCATGCAAGAGCCGTTGCTGCTATTGCTAGATGAGCCTGTCGCCGGCATGACCGACGCCGAAACCGAGCGCACCGGTGAACTCCTCAACGACCTTCGTGGAAAACATTCATTGATGGTGGTTGAACACGACATGGATTTCGTCAACCAGATCTCTCAAGGTGGCAAAGTCACCGTGCTATGCGAAGGCTCGGTACTTGCTGAAGGCACCATGCAACAAGTGCAAGCCGATCAACGCGTGATTGAAGTTTATTTAGGTCGCTAAGCCATGCTAGACGTTCAAAACATCAATCAGTACTACGGCAGCAGCCACACCCTGCGCGGTATCACCATGTCAGTCAAACAAGGCGAGTGCATGGCCTTGCTCGGTCGCAACGGCGTGGGCAAAACCACCCTGCTGCAATGCTTGATGGGCGTGCAATCCTTGGCCTCGGGCAGCATCCACTTTGACGGCAAAGACATCAGCAAGCTCGCCCCCCACGCGCGTGCCGCGCTCGGCATGGCCTACGTCCCTCAAGGCCGCGAAATCTTTGCCCGCCTCACCGTCGAAGAAAATATCTTAATGGGCATGGCCACCAAACCCAGCCAGCAAGCCAAGCGCATTAAAAACGAAATTTTTGATCTATTCCCAGTACTACGCACCATGCTGTCGCGTCGCGGCGGCGACCTCTCAGGTGGTCAGCAACAACAACTCGCCATCGCCCGCGCCCTGGTCGCCGAACCCAAACTCATCATCTTTGACGAACCCACCGAAGGCATCCAACCCTCAATCATCAAAGACATCGGCCGCGTCATTCGCCTGCTACGCGACCGCGGCGACATCGCGATTTTGCTCTGCGAACAATACTTCGACTTCGCCCGAGAATTAGCCGACCGCTTCGTCGTTCTATCAAGAGGAGAAGTAGTCGCCCAAGGCGACCAAACCCAAATGGACAGCGAAGAAGTAAAAAAACACCTGTCCGTATAAAGATCCAAGACGACCGGCGCAGCTAGCAACGCCAACCGTCCATCCCCACCCCAGCCCCGGCGTCCAGCGTAAGCGAAGGAGCCGAGTATTTTTTACTCAGCACAAAAATACCGGTCCGCAGCGCACGCAAGACGACGTGGCGTGCGCCAAGCGACAACTGGCTCATATCGGATCAGCCCAGATTTTGCTTGTCTTCCAATCTAAAGGGAAACCCATCGCAGCCACCGAAATTTCATGCTGACTCATCAGATCTTTCATACGACCACGCCAGAGGTGCTTTGGCGCAATAACATCCATCAAGTGAAGCAAAATAACCAACGTGTTGTAGAGCTTGCGAGAACCGGACACCCACTGACTGGCCAGGCCTACAGGCTTATTTCGAGGAAGCGTGGGCGTAATCGTGAGTTCTCTATTCCACAAGCGGCTGTGATGTGCGCAGATGTTTCGTATTAAGGAAAGATGCCGTAACCAAGACGCGAGCACTTGCTCATCCACACCGTATACCACCGCAATAGCACGACGCGTTTTCATGGGTTTTAGGTTGTCATACCAGCGCGATAGCAAACCCAATGACATGACTTCGCAGACCGCCCATATTGATGGCAAAGTTTCGCTATAAGTCGTTATCAAATGTTTGATGAAGGTTTCGTCAGATCGATTAACCTCGCTAGTCAGCTTGGCTAGGTTTTTTTGCCAACGATTGTTATTGACAGCGAGTGTTACGTCCAAGTGGCCGTGTGGGTGATGCAAATGCGCGATTTGATAGGCCCACTGGCTTCTAACCGATACTTCAACTCTTTCAATGGCATCCAACATCAAAAGTCGCAGGTCGCGATCAAATACGTACAGATTTAATACGTCTTCAAATTTAGTGCCAGACTTGAAAATGTGCGTTGAGTGATCGGACTCGAATGGCAGCCAATAAGCACCTAACCGATAATAATTTAGGTGTTGCAAGTAAAACTCAACTTGAGCGATATCGCCTATCCCCAGGCCTCGCCGCTGTAGCTGCGAGGCCTGCTGAGTGTAAGAAGTGGCAGGTTTTTCGAACGGGCGCTTTATTGTTTCCACGACACACACCCTGCGAAATTCGGTCTTACAAAAAAGTAACCCGCCGGTTTGAGGGTATGCTTACGCACATAGCCTTGGCGGGTTTTATTGACAAGGATTGTATATTAAATAGTTGAATGATTGGGAGCCCAATGCGATCCGAATACGCGTTTCGATCACTCGATCACAGCGCAATTGTTCTCCCCAACACCAACCGTCCTAATCCACCCCAGCCCCGGCGTCCAGCGTAAGCGAAGGAGCCGAGTATTTTTTGCTCAGCACAAAAATACCGGTCCGCAGCGCACGCAAGACGACGTGGCGTGCGCCAAGCGACCAGATCGCGCCAGAATACCCCCACGCCGCCACCACCCGCGCCCTAGCACAAACCCCCGCCATCTGATTACACTCAAGCACTTAATAAAACTCAACGCGAACCAGCACGCGAGGCAAGAACCATGTGGGATGTAATCGTAGTGGGCGGCGGCAATGCCGCCCTGTGCAGCGCCTTAATGGCGCGCGAAGCCGGCGCCAGCGTCTTGATCCTTGAGGCCTCTCCCAAAGAATGGCGCGGAGGCAACTCACAGCACACCCGCAACCTGCGCTGCATGCATGATGCCCCCCAAGACGTGCTGGTCGACGCCTACCCCGAAGAAGAATATTGGCAAGATCTTTTAAAAGTGACCGGCGGCCAAACCAACGAAAAACTCGCCCGTATGGTGATCCGCGAATCATCCACCTGCCGCGACTGGATGCGCAAACATGGCGTGAATTTTCAGCCGCCCCTGTCTGGCACCCTACACGTCGCCCGCACCAACGCCTTTTTTATGGGTGGCGGCAAAGCCCTAATTAACGCCTATTACCTCAGCGCCGAAAAACTGGGCATCGATATTTTGTACGACTCACCCGTTGACGATCTAGAAATCAAAGATGGCAAGTTCATCGCAGCCAAAGTGGGTGACAAGCGCTACGCTGGCAACGCCTGCGTCTTAGGTTGTGGCGGTTTTGAATCCGACCGCGCCTGGTTGCGCGAAGCCTGGGGCCAAAACGAGCTTGGCGAATGGCCTGCCGATAACTTTTTAATTCGTGGCACACGCTACAACATGGGCGTTGTGCTTAAAGTTATGATGCGCGAAGGTGCCGACACCATGGGCGATCCCACGCAAGCGCATTGCGTCGCCATCGATGCTCGTTCACCCCTTTACGATGGCGGCATTTGCACCCGTATTGATTGCGTGTCCCTTGGTATCGTAGTCAACCGCGAGGGCAAACGCTTTTATGATGAAGGTGAAGATTTCTGGCCCAAGCGTTACGCCTTGTGGGGCCGCTTGGTCGCCTTGCAGCCAGGTCAAATTGCCTACTCAATCATCGACGCCAAATCAGTCGGTCGCTTTATGCCCGCCGTGTTTGAAAACATCAAAGCCGACACCTTGCCTGAACTTGCGCGCAAACTCGAACTTGATCCAGAAGTCTTTATGCAAACCATCAACGAATTCAACGCAGCCTGCCAGCCCGGCACCTTCGATCATACGATTCAAGATGATTGCCACACCCAAGGCCTCACTCCTGAAAAAACCCACTGGGCCTTGCCGATTGAGAAAGGTCCGTTCTTTGGATACCCGGTACGTCCAGGCGTCACCTTTACGTATTTCGGTTTAACCACCGACGAAAAAGCGCGTGTCTTTTTTGACGGCAAAGCCAGTCCCAATATGTACGCCGCGGGCGAGATCAATGCCGGTAACGTCTTAGGCAAAGGCTATACCGCTGGCGTGGGGATGTCGATCGGTACCGCATTCGGGCGGATCGCAGGCACACAGGCCGCGATCGCCGCACAAAAAATTAAAGAAGGATCCTCACATGCAATCGCTTGAATCCCTGACCCGCGAAGCCCAAGGCTTGGCCGGCGCCACTGAACATTCGATCACCTGGCACGGCAAAGGCCTCAGTGCCAACGAGGCTGAAGTTGCGCGTCAACTACAAATCTGTAATGCCTGTCGCTATTGCGAAGGCTTCTGTGCCGTATTTCCGGCCATGGCGCGGCGCTTGCAGGTCGACAGCAAAGCCGACCTCAATTATCTGGCCAACCTCTGCCACAACTGTGGCGCCTGCTTGCACGCCTGCCAGTACGCCCCACCGCATGAGTTTGCCGTCAACGTACCGCAAGCAATGGCCAAGGTGCGCTTAGAAACCTATACCGATTTTGCCTGGCCCGCGGCCATGGGTTCGCTCTATAAAAACAACGGGCTCACACTATCGTTAGCCACGGCCTTTGGTTTGGCGCTGTTCTTAGTGCTCACGCTGATGATCACCGGCAAGCTTGTGCACGAGCCGCTGGCGGGTAACTTTTATGCAGTGTTCCCACACAACACACTAGCCTTGATGTTCGGTGCCGTCTTTGGCTTTGCGGTCTTAGCGTTAGGGATCGGTGTCACGCGCTTCTGGAAAGAGATCACCCCGGGTGCAGCGAGTGCGATCGCGGTGGGTGAAACCACCCACAATGTCTTGCGCATGAAGTACCTGGACGGCGGCCACGGCCAAGGCTGTAACGACGAAGATGATCGCTTCACGCTGCGCCGCAGGCGCTTTCACCACCTCACGTTTTACGGTTTCATGTTGTGCTTTGCCGCAACCTCGGTGGCCACGATTTATCACTATGCACTGGGTTGGCACGCGCCTTACGCCTATACGAGTCTGCCGGTCATTTTAGGTACTGTGGGTGGGATTGGCTTGCTCATCGGGCCCGCCGGCTTGCTCTGGCTAAATCTACGACGCTCACCGCTGCACGGCGATGCGGCACAAAAACCCATGGATCGCGCCTTTATTGTGCTGCTGTTTGCGGTCAGCCTGACCGGGCTTGCTTTGCTAGTGTGGCGAGACACCAGCTATATGGCGCTTTGGCTAGCGATACATTTGGGCGTGGTGATGGCGCTGTTTTTAACACTACCCTATGGCAAATTTGCCCATGGCATCTACCGCACAGCAGCTTTACTAAAGTGGTCCATTGAAAAACGTCAACCTAACAACCTCGCGTTAGGTGGCGATTAACCGACAGGAGAGCAGTACGATGAACTGGCAAAAAATAATCCTCACGGCGTTTGCGTGCCTGACGACTTTGACTGCGCTAGCCCAAACACCGACCCAATGGATCGCGCTCGATAAACGCGCTGGAAATCCCAATCAAGCGGATCTTGATCCGCCTATTGATTTACATTACTCAGCGCAAATAAAAAAAAATGGTGATTTAGCCATTGCAACCGTTCTCAATAACGCACCGCCCTCTGGCGGTTCGTCAATTTTTGAGATTGAGTTTGATTGCAAGAAAAACGTCTTCAGATTTGCTGGCGCAACCACTTATGATGACTCGAAGATGGCGCGCGGCAAAGGCCAACCTGTTAGCCCAGCCGACCTCAAAGATTTTTCTGACTTACCCGCCACCGATCTGACCACAAGCAACCTTGCCATTGGTCTTGCAACGCTGATCAGTGGCATCAGATTTGCAGCCCTAAAAGCCGTCGCCTGCGATGGCAAAGCAGTTGCTGACTATCAAGCTGCCTCTGCCGCAGCGGTGGCGGCTGACACTGTTGCGAAAGCGGCTCTGGCAGCAGCCGCCGCCGCCGAACGAGCAAAACTTGCGGCCGCCGGTAGCGCCGTGGCAGACTGGGCTGCTCTTGATCGCGTTAAGCGCGAGCTGTCACCCTCCAATCTGGGTGAGTACGAGGTTTTCTATTCGCCGACCACCACCAAGTCAGGCGACTTCACCCTAGTAAAAACATTAAGCAACTACCCAACGTTTGATCGGGACGGCGTTAAATCCGACGTGATTGACTGGCGACTTCATTGCGCAAACAACACTTTTACCCAAGTCAGTTTTGTTGAGTATGACGGAGCAAAAGCAAGCGGTAAAACCAAACGCGCTGCAATCTCAAGCGATATGGCAAGTGGGCCTGACCAAAAGATCCCTGAGGTCAATTACAACGAAGTCACTTATTTCGGTGGGATGCCTAGCTTTTTAATGAGCAAACTTCACGGTGTCGTTTGCGCCGTTTCAACACCCTCTTCAGGCGACGCTAAAGCCCCGACCTCAACCACAAAGACGGCGGTCAACACCGTCGATACACAGACAGTTTCGTATGTGCAAGAGCGTCCGAGTCCGATCTGGGCAGAACACGCCGGCAATGATCAAAAACCAAATTACCTGAAAGAAACCGCGCGAACTGAAAACACGATATCACTCGAAGGTAACGGTACCAAAGTTCAAATTGATTTGAATGCGATGCGCCTTGTTGTTGAGAAAGGTGGCTCTAGAAAGGCACTGAATATTGACGAAGCCTCTTCTGAGATTCACGGCTGGTTGGTTGGAGAGGTGGTGCATGAGGGCGGCCAATTAATCTTTACCGGACAAGAGGGCCCAATCAAAACATGGCTTGAGCGCCTGAACAACGGCAAAGAAACCAAGTTGATCGAAGACGACTTTGACGAATGGTCGGTTTACCTAAAAGACCCTAACAGCGCAGCGACAGTTCAAATCGATTTGCACGAAAAAACTGTTAGCTATGAAGATGGGCGTTCGAAAAAACCACGAATCGTAAAAATCAAAGAAGCGACGGCAGTCAAATAACGTACGATCATCTATTTTCGTTGAACCCAGCTGTTTTTGAACCCAACATTCGCTGAATACCCAGCTTTTGTTGGGCCCAAAACCCTCGGCCATAGTTGCGCCCGCCTGCTTCAGGCTGCTGATCATGCACACCAGTTGGCACATAGCCGGTGTCAAACTTGGCGGTGCGAAACACAATATCCCAAATCGGAAACAACACAGAAAAGTTGTGACCCTTGGCTGGGCCTGCAGTTGACTCGTCGTAGGCCAATGAGTGGTGAAACCGATGAAACTTTGGACTCACCAACAGGCGATCGCCCCATTTACCAAAGCACATGCGAACGTTCGCATGCGAGAAACTTTCAACCAATTGTGTCAAGACCACAATCAATACAAACTGCCCTGGCTTGACGCCAATCAGCTGCGCAACCACCACCAACACCACATCACGCAGCAAGCTATCAAGCAAGTGGTTGCGATTATCACTCCACATCGTCATTTGACGTTGACTGTGGTGAACCGAATGTAAACCCCAAAACCAATTAAACCGATGCTGTGCGCGATGATAAAAATATTCGACCGCATCAAAGACCAGCAAATAAAGCAGTAGGCTCGCGACCGCCCCATCTGTGACGCCAGGCCAAAGCTCGTCCAGGTGCCAGGGCGAAAAGCCCCAGATACGCGCCTGCCCAACGATGGCCTCCCAGAGAGGCACTGTCGTAAAAAACAAAATTAAACGAAACAAACCCAACCGATGAATCAAGGTATATAAAAAATCGATGCGAATTTGCTGACGATCACGCACAGGCTCGGCTGGCCATGCCCGTTGCAACGTACCAAAAACAACCACCAATAACGTAATTTGCAATAAGCCAATCAAGAGCCACATCGTGCCGTCATAAGCGTCCTCGATCACGCCGCTCATACCCGTATGAAATAGCAAGGGCTGTACCAGTGACTCAAAAAGCCACTGCTGTGTCTGATCGAATAGTTCATTCAGTCGATTCATTGGTCTTTCGCAATTCTGGCGTTGATGTGGGTGCGCTGAGCGGCACCTGTTGCGTACGAATTTTCTCACGATAGGCCGGATGAGTATCCATCGTGGCGAAGCAAAAGCCTTTTTGTTTAAGCCCCTCAATCAAGGGTTCAAGTACGGCGGGCGCCCACGGATCTTGGCGCGACCAAATCCCTAAGTGTGCCACCAAGATATCGCCACTGCGAATATTTCGTAAGGCGCGCTCAAGCAACAGTGCGTTCGGGTACTGATCGCTTGACAACTCGTCGCCCAAAAATCCTGCGGCGGCCCAGCCTACATGTTCATAACCACACTCTCGTGCAGCGCGCACGAGTGCGGGCGATGTTTTTCCGCCCGCCGCACGAAACAAGGGCAAGATTTTTTCGCCTGTCATTTCTTCAAACCGCGTCGCAGAGCGATTAAGCTCGGTGCAATATTGCCCCGGCGTCCAGGTCAGTTTTTTGCCCGCCTGCGGGCCCGCACTTGGTCTCATTGCAAAGCGACCGTCGGCAGTATCACTTAACCAATACACATGATCAAAGGTATGCGAGCCAAAAACGTGCCCTTGTTGCGCCATCGCTTTCCACCAAGGCGCCCACACCTCATCAAGACTCGTGCCGCCGGTGCGGGTGGGTTCGTTTGCTAAAAAAAATGTCGCACGTACATTTTGCCGCAGCAGAACGTCGGCAACTAACGGTGCAACCTGCATGTGGCCGGTATCAAACGAAAGGTAAACAGGTTGTTCGCAGGTTGCCGCCGCAGCAAACAATGCCGTCGCAATCGACGACAGCCCGATCCCATGCAGAACCTTAGAGACGACTCGCATGGTTCAGCGTCCAAACTCCGTGCGGCGACTTGCCGACAGGCACTTGTTGTGTAATGACATTTTTTTCGATGTCTAAGGCCACCAGTTTTCCGGCCCAACGGGCGGTAAACAATAAGGTCTTACCATCTGCCAACATTTCCATACAGTCCGGACCCGCAGGCGTTCGATAGGTATCTACAACCTTCAGTGTTGTCCAGTCGATCCGACTAATCGTGTTCGCAGCTCGATTGCTAACGAACACATGCCGTTTGTCACCCTGCGACCGAAACGCGTGCGCGCCCTCTCCGGTCGGTATGCGTTTGGTTAATGTCGCTTTAGCCCCCGACACGTCATAGACCTCAACTTCAGCAGCGCCCGTCAAACCAATCAGCAGCGTCTTGTCATCCGGCGCCAAATACAAGTCTGCCGGCGTTTTACCCACTGGGATGGTCCAGAGCGGCTTTTGCGTCGCAAGATCAACGGCCATCAGTTCGTGGCTATCTTGCAGCGTGAAATAGGCGGTCGTACTCTTGCTGTCGATCGCAATATGGCTAGGCGTTTTTCCGGCGGGCAACCGCTTGACTAATTGCATTTGAAATTCGCCGTTTTTGTTTTCCCAGCGATAAATATCGACGTGATTGAGCCGGTTCGCCGCTGTCACGAACCATTTCATGTCTGGCGAAAACCGCAGATGGTAGGGATCTGAGATTCCTTTGAGCGTGCGCTGCACGTCACCCGTGTTGGGATCTAGAAAACTAATTGAATCCCCTGCTGCGTTTGCCACCATCACCGACCGATTGTCTGGCGTCATGTATAAATGGTGAGGCTCTTTACCGACGGGGACGCGTTTGATCTCTTTGTAAGTGACTGGATCAATCACGCTGACGTTGGCACTCAGGGAGTTCAGTACCAAAATTGGAGGCGCCGCTAGGGTCGCTGAGCTAACAAGCAGGCCAAGCGTCGCAAGGGCCGCGATAAAAAAATGGCGAATAACCAGACAGCAGTTGTGCATAAAGGGCCAAAAAATTTGACGAGCAAAATAGCTCAAGTAAGCTGAGCTATTTTCGCACAGACAAGCTCTAAACGCGTACGGATTACCTCAAAAACCCCACAAACCAAATTTAAGTTACGCGGTGCACAACAGCACCCGGATGAGGCATGCGGGCGATCAAAATCGTCGCTGAGTCAGACTCCGTGCAATACAAGGTCTGACGATCCTTTCCACCGAACGCGAGGTTGGTGACTGTTGAACCCTTGGGACTGGACCATACCCCAATCGGCTCACCGCGATGGTTGACCAACCATGCGTACCCTAACCCTGGGTTCGCGATCGCTAAATTGCCCGCAACGTCTACCGCCATGCCATCGGGCCCACTGGGGCCATGAGACGTAAAAAACTGCCCAACCTTCGCAACACTGCCATCGGGCATCAAGGGCGCGCGCCAGACGCAATTGCCGCGTGTCACAGCAATCCACAAGACCTTTTCATCCGGCGAAAGCACAATGCCATTTGGACTCGGGACATTACTTAACAATAAATCAAGTTGGCCAGAGGGACGCAAACGGTATACCCGCCCCGTGGGATCATGCATGCCCGACTGACCCTGATCGGTGAAATAAACATTGCCTTGCGAGTCACAGGTCAAGTCATTGACGCCCTTAAAGCCCTCGGTGTTGCGTCTGACCAAGTGAGGGACCAGCGCACCCGTGTGGATATTCAAGCGCATCAAGCCGTTTTTGTAATCCGTAATCAACAATTCACTTTCTGAATAGAACTTCATACCTT
>Ga0194048_10001753_pt1 | contig 10761 bp, 12 predicted proteins | sample JunL225m_MetaG_FD_161685 | JGI IMG/M metagenome (GOLD analysis project Ga0194048, IMG submission 161685) | Anoxic zone freshwater microbial communities from boreal shield lake in IISD Experimental Lakes Area, Ontario, Canada - Jun2016-L222-5m | ecosystem: Environmental > Aquatic > Freshwater >... | reverse complement strand
CTCGTAGGAGGTAGTTGATGCAAGATCTCGCCGACCGGATTCGTGCCGTCGCCTATCTCGAGGGCGATTTCGTGTTGCGCTCGGGACGACGCAGTTCGTTCTACCTCGACAAGTACCGGTTTGAAACGCAGCCGGCACTGCTGCGCGAGATTGGTGATCTGCTCGCACAGCGCATCGCCGACGTCGAGCCGACCGCCCAGCGAATCGCCGGCCCAGAGCTCGGTGCCGTGGCGCTGGCAGCAGCAGCCAGCATGGCGGCCAACCTGCCGTTTTTGATCGTGCGCCGCGAGGCCAAGGATTACGGAACGTCGAACCGTCTTGAGGGCATCTGTGAGGAGGGTGAGCGCGTTGTCGTCGTCGAGGACGTCGTCACCTCTGGCGGCGCCGCACTCGACGCCGTGCGTGCGTTACGCCAGGCGGGACTCGTCTGTGACACCGTCATTTGCGTCGTTGACCGTGGCGAGGGCGGCGCGGAGGCAATGGCCGAGATGGGCGTGCGACTTGAGCGGTTGCTCGACGCGGACGCCCTCCGACTCGGGCGCTAGAGCGGCGTTTCTTTTCGGCTCAGCAGAGCGAAAATCGGTCGACCGGGCCGGGCCTAAAGGGAGACGTATCGCGCGCCTAATTGCGCGGATTTCGCATAACTAAGCCCTTTTCGGGCGACGCTGTGGCGAACCCGTCAAGACCCGGACGATCACGTTCCCGCCAGTCCTCGGAGGTAGAAGGACCGTCGACCGGCGCGATCCCGCATCGTTGAGCGAAAGTCCGTCCGATCGGGTTGGTACGTTCCGCTCGTTCACAAACGTCTTGGAGGTCACTATGACGAAAGCAGAGTTCATCGATCAGATCGCAGAGCAGACGGGTCTCAGCAAGAAGGACGCTGGCGCCGCTGTTGACGCGATGCTCGACACCATCACCGGCACGCTCAAGCGTGGCGGCGACGTGGTCTTCACCGGCTTCGGCAAGTTCACCGTTCAGGCTCGCGCAGCGCGCATGGGCGTGAACCCCCGCACCGGTGAAAAGGTTCAGATTGCAGCGACGAAGGTGCCGAAGTTCTCGGCCGGTTCGCAGCTGAAGGCAAGTGTCAAGGGCGGCTGATGCCGCAAACACCGCGGTTCGCCGCGGCTGGCTAGGCTATGTGGCCGTTCCTCTCTTCGAGAGGGGCGGCCACAGTGCTTTTCCGGGAAGGGACTTCCATGCGACAGGCGTTTGGCGAGCGACTCGCCACTCAGGTAAAGACAACCGGAAGTTCGCTTTGTGTCGGGATCGACCCCCGCGGTCCATTTCCGAGCGAGATAACGCGTGGTCTCGCCGATTCGCGCTCCGGACACGCCCGTGCGGTCGAGCGTTACGCGGTGGCCCTGGTCGAGGCGGTTGCTCCCTACTGCGTGGCGATCAAGCCGCAAGTTGCCTTGTTTGAGCTCTACGGTGGCTACGGGCTGAGCGCACTCGACGCAGTCTGTGCTGCCGCCCGTGAACAAGGCTTGTTGATTATTGCCGACGCCAAGCGCGGCGATATCGCCAGTACGGCCACGGCCTACGCAGAGACGTGGATTGGTCTTCGTCCAGGCGAAACCGAGCCGCTGGCGGATGCGGTCACGATCAATGCCTACATGGGTCCCGACACCGTCGAACCGTTTCTCGCCGTCGCCGATCGAATGGGCGCCGGCCTGTTCATCCTCGCGCGCACGTCAAATCCTGGCGCCGCAGAACTCGAAGAGCAGGAGTTGACGAGTGGGGGGCAGGTCTGGGAGCGCGTCGCCGACTGGATCGCAGCCTGGGGCGCAGAGCGCACCGGGCCGAGTGGGATCGCCTCCGTTGGTGCCGTGATCGGTGCGACGGCGCCTGCTGTCGTTCGCGCGGCGCGCGATCGCATGCCGACTGCACCCCTATTGCTACCAGGGGTTGGGACGCAAGGTGGGCGCATCGAAGATCTCGGCCCAGCATTTGAAAACGGCCCCGCTGGCGGACTCGTGGTCGCTGCTCGCTCCGTGAGCGAGGCGTGGCGCGAGACGGATCGTCCGTGGCAGGGCGCAGTCGCTGAGGCCGCGCGCGCTCATCACCAGGCCATCGCCACAATCGTTCACTAGGGGCCGACCAACAGCGGTACGATGAGTGCCATGGCAGAGCGCCAGTTTTCCGTCTGGACGATCCTCGCGCCGCTCGGGCTGATCGCCGTGGCGGCTATCTCGCTCGTGGTCGTTCGTGGTGCACTCGAAACACCACCACCGGGGCCGCCGGAGCAGTCCGTGACTGCGACCACGCCGTCGATCACGGTGGACGCGTCGGTACCCACGACGTACAGCATTCGTAAGGGCGACACGCTCTCGGCGATCGCCGAGCGCTACGGCATAACGACCGACTACATCCTGCAACTGAATCCCAACCTCAACCCAATGGCGCTGTCTGTTCACGCCAAGATCCGACTCCGGTAGCGCGAAACCACTACGCTCCCACCCTGCATGATTATCACCGTCACACCTAACGCCGCGCTCGACAAGACGATTCAAGTTCCGAGCATGCAGCTTGGTATGCGCCATCGTGGCGCGCAAGGACTCGTCGCGCCGGGTGGCAAGGGCATCAACGTTGCGCGCGCGCTGCGGATCCTCCACGAGCCGGTGATTGCCACCGGCCTCGTTGGTGGCGAGACGGGAGCGCGCATCTTGCGCGAACTTGCGGCCGAGGGCATCCTCAGCGATTTCGTCTCGATCACCGGTGAGTCGCGCAGTTCGACGGTGCTGATCGATCCGACCAATGGCCGGCAGACGGAGATCATCGAGAATGGTCCAAGCGTCACGGTGCAGGAGCTCGAGGCGTTGCTCGATCGCCTGGAGTACCTCGCACGCGATGCCTACGCCGTCGTCCTAGCCGGGTCGCTGCCACGCGACGTCTCGGAAGATTGGTACGCCGAAGCGATCAAGCGTTTGCGTAAGAGCGGTACACACCTCATCCTCGACTCTGAGGGAGAACCGCTGCGCCAGGGCGTCGGCGCTGAGCCCTATTTGGTCGCCCCAAACCAGCGCGAGGCCGAGGATCTTGTTGGGCACGAGTTCGGCGGTGCGAGCGATGTGGTTGCCGCACTGGACGAGATCGCCGATATGGGCGTGCGCAACGTGCTGATTACCACCGAGACAGGTGTCGCGGCGTTGCTTCGCGAAGGCGGCCAGACGCGTCGGTACCAAGTCCAGGCGCCGCGCGTTGAAGTCCTCAGCACGGTCGGGGCAGGCGATGTGCTGCTGGCCGGCTATCTCAGTTCGCGCATGCGTGGCGGGTCAGCGGAAGAGGGTCTCCGCTACGGCGTTGCCTGTGGCACAGCGAGCACGTTGGTTGCCGGTGCGGCGCGCTTCGATCTGCGCGAAGTCAAGCGACAACTCGCGAACACCACGTTCCACGAACTCGCGCTGCGCTAACCGCCACGGGCACTGGGGAAGGGCACCTAGCCCCGACGTCCGAAGCCGCGACTAGTGTGCAGAGCAGGCAGCACCTACTCAGCGCGATCGTGAAGCCCGCGGGCGTCACGACGCCGAAAGGACACGATCAACGCGGTGGAGATCGAAATTGGACGGGGAAAAAAGGCGCGACGCGCCTACGGGTTTGACGACATTGCCATCGTGCCCTCGCGGCGCACGCGCGACGCCGAGGATGTGGATATCGGTTGGAAACTCGGCCCCTATCTGATTGAACTGCCGCTGCTGGCCTCTGCCATGGACGGCGTCGTCTCGCCCGCCACGGCAATCGAGATCGGCAAGCTGGGCGGTCTCGGTGTCCTCAACCTCGAAGGTCTGTGGGGCCGCTACGCCGACGCCGACGCGATGCTCGAAGAGATCGCCACGCTTCCGCCCGAGACGGCGACCAAGCGCATGCAAGAGATCTACGAGCAGCCGCTCGATCTCGACCTGATGGCGCAGCGCGTCAAGGAGATCAAGGCCGCTGGTGTCATTACGGCCGCCTCGCTAACCCCCCAACGCGTTCGTGACCATTGGGAGGCGATTGTTGCCGCTGGCCTCGACGTGCTCGTGATTCAGGGCACCGTGGTCTCTGCCGAGCATGTCTCGCGCAGCGTCGAGCCACTCAATCTCAAGGAGTTCATTGCCAACGTCGGCATTCCGTGCGTCGTTGGCGGTTGCGCCAGCTACCAGACGGCCTTGCACCTGATGCGCACCGGTGCTGCCGGCGTGCTCGTCGGCGTCGGTCCGGGTGCTGCCTGCACCACACGCGGCGTGCTCGGTGTTGGTGTGCCGCAGGCAACCGCCATCGCGGACGCCTCGGCGGCCCGAGTCCAGCACCTTTTGGAGACGGGACAGTACGTCAACGTGATCGCCGATGGCGGTATGCGGACTGGCGGCGACATCGCCAAGGCCATCGCCTGCGGTGCCGACTCCGTGATGATCGGATCGCCGCTTGCGCGCGCCTTCGAGGCGCCTGGTCGCGGCACCCATTGGGGCATGGCCACGTTCCACGCAACGTTGCCTCGTGGCGCGCGAGTTCGCACGACTCAGGTGGCTTCACTCGAGCAGGTCTTGCTCGGACCGGCAAACGAGAACGACGGCACGCTCAACCTGATGGGAGCCCTCCGGACCTCGATGGCCACAACCGGCTACGAGACAATCCACGAGTTCCAGAAGGCGGAGATCATGGTGGCGCCATCGCTGCAGACCGAAGGCAAGAAGCTGCAGCGTGAGCAGGGCATCGGAATGTCGCGCTAACCGTCAATGCCCTCTGACCGACCGATCATCGTCCTCGACTTCGGGGCGCAGTACGCACAGCTGATTGCCCGTCGCATTCGCGAGCGGCGGGTCTTATCCGAGTTGGTGCCCCACGATATGCCCGTGGCGGAGATTGCCGCGCGCAATCCCGTCGGCATCGTGTTGTCGGGTGGGCCGGCCAGTGTCAATGAGCCCGGTGCGCCAGTCCTTGACCCCGCGATCTTCGAGCTCGGTATTCCCGTGCTCGGTATCTGTTACGGCATGCAGGCGATGGCACAAGCCCTCGGTGGCGAGGTCGGCGGTTCTGGTGCCGGGGAGTTTGGCAAGACGGAACTCGAGGTGCAGACGGATGCGGCGCTCTTCAGAGGCATTCCGCCGGCGCACTCGTGCTGGATGAGCCATAACGACTCGGTCACGAAGTTGCCAGAGGGATTCCGCGCCACTGCCAGCACACCCGGCGCCCCGATTGCCGCGATGGAGAATGTCGAACGACGCCTGCACGCAGTGCAATTCCATCCCGAGGTCATTCACACACCTGCCGGCACCGACATGCTCGAGCGCTTCGCCTACGACGTCTGCGGCCAAGACGGAACGTGGACGGCGCAACACGTGATTGACGAACAGATCGCTCGGATCCGAGCTCAGGTCGGCGATCAGAACGTGCTCTGCGGCCTCTCCGGCGGCGTCGATTCTGCCGTGGCCGCGTTGCTCGTCCACCGCGCAGTTGGGGATCAACTGACCTGTGTGTTTGTCGACCACGGGATGCTGCGTGAGGGCGAGGCCGAGCAGGTCGTCGAGACGTTTGGTTCGCACTACAAAGTGCCGCTCGTACACGTTCAGGCGCAACGGCGGTTTCTTGATCTGCTCGCGGGAGTCACTGACCCCGAGCAGAAGCGCAAGATCATCGGCGAGACCTTTATCCGCGTGTTCGAGGACGAATCCAAGCGTCTCCAGGGCGTCAAGTTTCTCGTGCAGGGCACGCTTTACTCAGATGTCATCGAATCTGGCTCCAAGACCGCAGCCAAGATCAAGTCGCACCACAACGTTGGCGGCCTACCCGACGATATGGACCTTGAGCTCTGTGAGCCCCTTCGGCTGCTGTTTAAGGACGAGGTCCGTCAGGTCGGCATCGAGCTCGGTATGCCAGAGCGAATGGTCTGGCGCCAGCCCTTCCCCGGGCCGGGGCTCGCCATTCGCATCATTGGCGACGTCACCGAGGAGCGCCTCTCGATCCTACGCCACGCCGATGCGGTCTTGCAGGAAGAGATTCGCGCGGCCGACTGGTACCGCCAGCTGTGGCAGAGCTTCGCAGTCCTGCCGGCAATCAAGAGCGTGGGGGTGATGGGCGATGCCCGCACCTATGACTATCCAATCATCATTCGTGCGGTCACCAGTGAGGATGCGATGACGGCCGACTGGGCACGCCTGCCGTACGACCTCCTCGAGCGCATTTCGACGCGCATCATCAACGAGGTCGATGGCGTCAACCGGGTGGCACTCGATATTTCCTCCAAACCGCCCGGCACGATCGAGTGGGAATAGCAATCCCGCTCGCTGACGTCATTCTCCCGCTGCGATATCGTTAGGCCGTGCCTGACGGGAGGATCACGAAACGCACCCCCGCACGCGACGCGGCTATCCGGCGTCGCCGCCGCGGCGTGCTGGTCGTCATTGGTGGGTTGATCGTCCTCGTGGCGCTCGTCTACGCCTTCCGTCCTGGCGATTCGGGATCGGCCGCCGAGCAGTCTCTCACGTCGCAATCGGCCATCGACCGAGCGGCCGAGAAGGCGGCGAAGGGTGCGCTCGAGGGCGCGAAAGCCGCCGACGCAGTCGAGCAGCGCCTCTGGAGCATTGGACAATTTGCCAATAAGGTTCCCACCGGTGACGGCGTCAATTCCGGCACGGGCGCCGGCAATTCAGTCGCGTTGACGTTCGACGATGGACCCGGCCAGCAGACCTGGGATGTTCTGGCTCTGCTCAAGCGCTACCGCATGCACGCGACGTTTTTCGTGATCGGACAGAACATCGCCAACAACCCTGGCGCTCTCGCGGCGATTGTGGCTGACGGCCATGTCGTAGGTGATCACACGTGGTCGCACGCCAGCCTTCCGAGTCTCAACGCAGCAGGACTCAAGACAGAGATTGGTGACACGCAGGCTGCGATCCAAAAGGAGACGGGGCACAACCTGACCATCATGCGTCCGCCGTTCGGGGACTTCACGGAGAAGACGAATGAGTGGGTCCGTAGTCGCGGCATGATGCCCATCTTGTGGACGATTGACAGCAATGATTGGGCTCTGCACGACTCGCGCACGATTGCCAACAACATTCTCAACTCGCCCGCTCTCAAGCCCGGCGCAATCATCCTGCTTCATGACGGAACGATGAATCGGCAGGTCACCGTCAACGCGCTGCCGATGATTCTGGACGGGCTCGTCGCGCGCGGGCTGCGCTCCGTGACCGTGCCCGAGCTGCTGCGCATGGGCCCACCCTCAATTGCCCGCCCGGGCGACTACAAGCTCAGCGACTACGCAAAGGCCACGAACTAGTCGTTCTCGACGCCCGCTCGCAGACGCTGCGCGTACGACTCGATTTCGGCGAGATCGCGGGCCACAGAGGGCCAGGGAAACGCGAATCCATCGTCGGTCCGGCGGGGAATCACGTGAATGTGCACGTGGAAAACTGTCTGTCCCGCGGCAGGGCGCGCGAGCGTCTGGAAGACCACGCCCTCCGCACCGAGCTCGGCTTCAGCCGCACGCCCCACCTGCGCGGCTAAGGCCATGCAGGCACCCAGATCCTCAGCGGACGCTGCGAGAGCGTCCACGGCGTGCGCACGAGGCACGACGAGTGCGTGGCCTGGCGTAGCGGGAAAGATATCCATGAAGGCGATCGCACGCTCAGTCTCGGCAACCCGCAGTGCGGGAATCTCGCCGGCGATGATCTGACAAAAAAGGCAGGTGCTCATACGCTGATGCTACCGAGTGATCAAGCGCCCTCGTCGCGACAGGGCATCCGAAGCGACTGATATCCCTTGACGGGTGAGTGCGTTCTCCGACCCGCGCTGGTTTGATCGAGCAGCAGCCGTCGAACGCGATGAGGTGCTCTGTCGAGCCGTCCCACAACCAGACGGGTCATTGATTCGTGCCGCCGCAACACAGTCGGGCGCGAAGCTCGACGTGGTCACGTTTCGCATCGTGGAGGGAGCACTGGCAGGGCATCACGCGGGTCTGCTGATCTGGCCGCCACGTTCGGCAAGTGATCTCGAGCGAACCCTCGGCCCACTCGCGTCGACCCCGGACCGAGACGACCTCGAACGACGTCTCGCGGACGTGACGGTGCGCTGTCGCGTGGAGACCTCTCCGTTTGGCGATCTCGAAGTCCGCAAGGTGCTCGCCGTCGTGGACGATCATGCGCTACCCGAGGCCGCTGGACCAGTGCCACCGACGATCCGACCCGATCTTCTCCCCGATGCCCCGAGCGAGCCACCCGCTACCCGCGTCCACATGATCCGCACGCCCGCAGAGGTGCAGGAGGCGGTTGCCTTGTTGGAAGGTGTCGCCGTCGTTGGCTTCGACATCGAGACGGCCTGCACGCGGCTGCCGCCCGAACAGCGCGAGGAACGCGATGCCTTCGAACCGTGGAACGGCACGGTACGCCTCGTCCAGATCGGGATCATCGGACCGGACGGCAAGGCCTTGGCGCTCGTGATCGACTGTTGGGAGGTAGACCCGGGTCCGGTCCTGCGCCTGCTCGCCGACGGGCGCCTTGTCCTGGCGCACAACGCGAAGTTCGAGCAGAGTTGGATCAAGTACCGCTGGGACATCGAGATCCCGGAGCTCCTCGATACGTGCGCTTGGTGGTCGGTCATTGCTGGACATCTCAACGCCGCCGGCTTCGACCACGGACTCGCAGACGCGAAGCTCGTCACGCTCGCCGAACGGTTCCTCAATGCCGAACTCGACAAGACCTTCCAGACGTCCGATTGGGCGACCGAAGAGCTATCAGAGGGGCAGCTGACGTACGCGGGCGAGGACGCGACGATTCTCTTGCCGTTGGCCTATCTGCTCGAGCAAATCGGAGCAGAATTGGGTTGTACGGAACAGGCACGGCTGGCCTCTCGCGCAGGAGCCCGACGCGCCGCCATCTCGACGCATTACGCCGCCGATCGTCATCCAGACGAGCGGGGGGAGGCCCTCGAGATGATCAAGGACGCCAGCTCCGTGGACAATCTCGCCGAGGTCGGTTCGATCCTACGCCGGCTCGTACTGAGCGCAGCGTCGCGCCAGACCGTCGGGGCTGCCTACGTGGCGCGCCGGTCCGAACTCTCGGCCTGAGCATCCGCGCGGCGATCCCACGCGCCGGTGAAGATCGCCCAGGAGACAACCCCGACTACGACGGTGAGCGCGCCAGCCTGGCGCCGCGCGCGCGAACGCGTGAGACCAACCACGATCGCTAGACCGACCGTGGCGTGCACGGCATACAGCGCATGCTCCGCGGCGCCCAGCCGTCGCGATGACTGCGGCACGTCGAGCGGCCACCACAGCCGTGGTAGCCTTGAGTTAAGCGCGTCATGGACGCGATTTACCTGCTCATCCGAGCCCTCAAAGCGCCGCGTAAGGCGGTCTGGGAGTGTCGGGGGGAGGGTTGCCGCGTCCTGATCCATGTGCCTCATGCTACGGTTCCGCGCCGTGCGGTACCAACCCGCGCCCAACTGACAATGCCACAAAAGACACTCTCTGCCAAGCCCGCCGATGTTCAACACGGCTGGTACATCATCGACGCCGATGGTGAGGTGCTCGGTCGCCTCGCAACCCGCATTGCTGACGCTCTGCGCGGCAAGGGCAAGACCAACTTCACCCCGCACGTAGACACCGGCGACTTCGTCGTCGTGATCAACTGCGAGCGCATCCGTGTAACCGGGAACAAGCTCGAGCAGAAGATGTACTACAACCACTCGGGCTATCCCGGTGGTCTGCGCGAGCGCACCTTGCAGGAGCAGCTTGACCGTAACCCGGTCGAGGTCATCCGCCATGCCGTTAAGGGCATGATTCCGAAGAACAAGCTCGGCGACGCTCAGATGCGCAAGCTGAAGATCTACGCCGGCTCCGACCATCCGCACGCGGCCCAGTTGCCGCAGCCACTGCCGTAGGGCAAGGGGACTCTCTGTGAGCGAAAAGGCCATGTATCGGGCAACCGGAAAGCGCAAGACCTCGGTCGCGCGTGTGATCCTGACACCGGGAACCGGCGTCGTGACGGCGAACGGTCGTCCTGCTGAGCAGTACTTCGATCGTGCTCCGCTCCGCGCTATGGCACTCAGTCCGCTCGAGGCAGTTGGTTTGACCGGAAGCTTTGACGTGAAGCTCATCCTTCACGGCGGCGGCGTCAGTGGCCAGGCCGGCGCAACGCGCCACGGCATTGCTCGCGCCCTCGTTGAGGCTGATCCGAATCTTCGCCCCGAGCTGAAGAAGGCCGGTTTCTTGGCCCGCGACGCCCGTGCTGTCGAGCGCAAGAAGGCAGGCCTGAAGAAGGCCCGCAAGCGCCCGCAGTTCTCGAAGCGCTAGGTTTTCGCGCGGTGGCCCGCGCCTGGTTTGGGACGGACGGCATTCGTGGCGTTGCCAACGAACGCCTGACGGCAGAACTTGCCCTGCGGGTGGGGCGCGCCACAGCGCTCCACGTTGGGCAGACGCATCCACGTCCGACGATCCTGATCGGGCGCGACACGCGTCGTTCCGGCACGATGCTCGAGGACGCGCTGGCCGCAGGCATCGCATCCGTCGGTGGCACCGCAGTGCGCCTCGGCGTGTTGCCGACGCCGGCCGTCGCCTGGAACGTCCTGCAGCACCATGCGGCCGCTGGCGTCGTGATCAGCGCCAGCCACAATCCGTTCGCTGATAACGGCATCAAGCTATTCGGTGCCGACGGTTTCAAACTGCTCGATGCCGAGGAGGAGGCGATCGAGGCCTTGCTCGATTCCACGGCTGTGCTGCCGACGGGACACGAGATCGGTATCACCCAGACGCTCGACGGCGCTGCAGAGACCTACGCAGAGTGGGTT
>Ga0194048_10001752_pt1 | contig 10769 bp, 11 predicted proteins | sample JunL225m_MetaG_FD_161685 | JGI IMG/M metagenome (GOLD analysis project Ga0194048, IMG submission 161685) | Anoxic zone freshwater microbial communities from boreal shield lake in IISD Experimental Lakes Area, Ontario, Canada - Jun2016-L222-5m | ecosystem: Environmental > Aquatic > Freshwater >... | reverse complement strand
GGGTCTCCAGGTATGGGCAAGGTATATAGATTCGGTGGGTCTGTTGCCTCGGCTGACGATAACGGCGCTGCGGGGCGGTCGAATGGACTGTGCCGAAATAGCCGCTCGGAACCGCAAACAACGGCTTGTCTACAATATTTCATTGCTGGCCGAGCGACCGTCGCGCAATCCCCCTCCCTTTTCGAACGGCGGCAGGTTTAAAACTGGGGCCGCATGAAAATCATCGAACTTGCCAATGTCGATTTCTCCCTCCGCCAATTTTTGCTCCCCGTCATGCGGGCGGCGCGGGCGCGTGGGCACGATGTCGTGGGCGCCTGTGCCGAAGGCGCCCATCTCGATATCCCCCGCGCCGAGGGGTTTCGGATAGTCGCCCTGCCGTTGGAGCGTCGGGTATCGCCACTATCGCATTGGCGAGCATTCCGGGCGTTGGTGACGCTATTCCGCACGGAGAAACCCGACCTCGTGCATGCCCACATGCCTATCAGCGGGTTTCTGGCACGAATGGCGGCGTGGTGGGCGGGGGTGCCTCGAGTCGCTTATACTTGCCATGGATTCTGGTTCAACTACGCGGGCAATCCTCCGCGCCAGTTGGTCGGGCTGCTCATGGAACTCCTGGCCGGGAGGGTGACCGACGTATTCCTGACCGTGTCGGACGAAGAAGCCGCCGATGCGCGCCGACTGTGGATCCATCGCGGGGCGGTTTCCATCCGCAACGGCCGCGATCCCGCCGTTTTCCATCCCGATCCCGCCGCGCGTGCTCGAATCCGTGCGGCGCTAGGTGTGCCGGATGGGCGGCCGGTGGTGGTCGCGGTGTCTCGGCTGGTGCGGCACAAGGGTTACCCCGAACTCGCCGCCGCAATGCGCGATGTGCCGGACGCCGAGCTATGGGTGGTGGGAGAGCGATTGGAGTCGGATCGGGGCGACGACATGCTAACGCTGCTCCGCGATGCCGGCCTGGGCGACCGGTTACGGATGCTAGGTTACCGCACCGATGTCGCCGCAATCTTGGCTGCCGCCGATGTATTCACGCTGCCGTCGCATTTCGAGGGCCTGCCGATGTCGGCGATCGAAGCTATGCTGACCGGCCTGCCCGTCGTTGCCACCGACATACGCGGGCCGCGCGAGCAAGTGGTGGACGGCGTCACCGGCCTTATCGTGCCGGCTCGGGAGTCGGCGCCGCTGGCCGCAGCCTTGCGGCGGTTGACGGGAGACCCTGCTTTGCGGGCGACGATGGGCGCAGCGGGGCGTGCACGGGCGCTAGAAATCTATGTGGAAGAAAAAGTGGTGGCGAGGACCCTGGACCTTTTGGGTCTGTAGGGGGTATCCCGCCGCCATGACCGACATAGCCCCCATCCGACGCGCATTGATCTCCGTTTCCGACAAGGCAGGGCTTGTGCCCTTTGCCCAGGCACTGGTGGCGGCCGGCGTGGAAATCCTATCCACCGGCGGGTCGGCCAAAGCGCTTCGCGATGCCGGGATGCCGGTGAAGGAAGTGTCGGAGCACACCGGCTTCCCCGAGATTTTGGACGGACGCGTGAAGACGCTGGTGCCGCAAATCCATGGTGGCATCCTCGGGCGGCGGGATGTCGCCGAGCATGTGACGCAGATGAAGGACCATGGGATTGCGCCGATCGATTTGGTGGCGGTCAATCTGTATCCGTTCGAGGCCACGGTCGCCAAAGGCGCGCCCGACGACGATTGCATCGAGAATATCGACATCGGCGGCCCGGCATTGATCCGTGCGGCAGCGAAAAACCACGACCATGTCACCATTTTGACCGAACCGGCACAGTACGCCGGCGTTCTGGACGAGCTTGCTCGGTTGGGCGGCACCACCCAAACCACCCGCCGCAAACTGGCCGGGGAAGCTTACGCCCGCACCGCCGCATACGACGCCGCCATTGGCGCTTGGTTCGCCGAGAAGCGCGAGGAAACCTTCCCGCATCGACTGACGATTGCCGGCACGCTGCGCCAGACCCTGCGCTACGGCGAAAACCCACATCAGGCGGCGGGGTTCTATAGCTCCGGCAGCCGCTTCGGAGTGGCGAGCGCGACTCAGATTCAGGGCAAGGAGTTGTCCTACAACAACCTGAACGACACCGATGCCGCGTTCGAGTGCGCGGCCGAGTTCGACGCGCCCACGGTTGTCATCGTCAAACACGCCAATCCCTGCGGCGTGGCGACAGCCGCGTCTTTAGCCGAGGCATGGGACGGGGCACTGCGCTGCGACCCCGTATCGCCCTATGGCGGCATCGTGGCGGTGAACCGGACGCTGGACGCGGCGGCGGCCACATTGGTGTCGTCGATCTTCACCGAAGTCATTATCGCCCCCGACGCGGATGAGGCGGCGCGGGAAATCCTTGGCCGCAAGAAGAACTTGCGCGTGCTGCTCACGGGCGGCATGCCCGAACCCGCCGCACCGGGCATGACATTCCGGAGCGTGGCCGGCGGCTTCCTGGCGCAGACGCGCGATGCCGGGCGGATCCTGCCTTCCGGCCTGAAAGTCGTGACGCACCGCGCGCCGAGCGATGCCGAGTTGGCGGACCTGATCTTTGCGTTCCGCGTGTGCAAGCATGTGAAGTCGAACGCCATCGTTTATGCCAAGGCCGGCGCTACGGTCGGCGTGGGCGCAGGGCAAATGAGCCGTGTAGACTCTGCCCGCATCGCTGCCTGGAAATCCGAGGAAGCCGCCCGCGCGATCGGCCTGCCAGGCCGATTGACCGAGGGCAGTGTCGTCGCCTCCGACGCGTTCTTCCCCTTCGCCGACGGTCTCGAAGCGGCCATCGCGGCGGGCGCAACGGCCGTTATTCAACCGGGCGGATCGATCCGCGACGCCGAAGTGATCGCAGCCGCCGATGCAGCTGGGGTGGCTATGGTGCTGACCGGGATGCGCCACTTCCGACATTGAATTAGGCACAGTATTTTTGCAGCAGGGATGCGGGGGTTAAACAGGAGTAGGGAGCATAATGCAAAGCGCCCCTCTCCTGTCGTTTATCCCACACACCCCGATTCAACTACGACTTCGTCCGGCAGGTACTGACTCCGAAAATGCGGTAAAGTGGGCACACCCCAACGACCGCTGTCGAGAACGGCACGACCCCGACCAACCCCCATATTGTGTGCGGCCAGGTGAACATACCCGCCAGCATCGCGACGCCCACGACCGCGCGCACACCGCGATCGACGCTGCCTAAATTCTTTTCCATCGCAGGCACTCCTTTAGAAGGCTTGATCGATACAATTATATCCTATATGCGTCAAGTATCATGTTAACCGACTTACCACCCATGAACCCCGCCGAAATGGAGGCCCGCGCCGCCGAGGCCGAGTCGTTCCTCCGCTCCCTCGCCAGCCGCCATCGGTTGATGATCTTGTGCGATCTCCTCCAGGGTGAACGTTCCGTCGGCGACATGCTAACCCGCCTTGGCCTTACCCAGTCCAACCTGTCCCGGCACCTTGCGACATTGCGGGACGAAGGCCTGGTTGCAACACGGCGACAGGGCACGACCATTCACTACCGCATCGCCTCCGACCGAGTCCGGCCGATCCTGGAACAACTCTACAAAATATTCTGCACCGCATGAGCCATTTCACCCCCGTATCGGCCGCGATCGGTGGACTGTCGATCGGCCTGTCCGCCGCGTTGCTGTGGGTCGGCCTGGGCCGGATCGCCGGTATCAGCGGTATCCTCGCCGGCTTGCGCACCTCCGACCGGGGCTGGCGCGCCATGTTCTTGGCCGGCCTGATGGCAGCACCGATATTGTATCGTCTGGCGGGCGGAACGATCGACGCACCCATCGTCGATGCTTCGCCGTTTGTTATCGTCGTCGCAGGCTTACTTGTCGGCTTCGGTACGCGCCTCGGCAGCGGCTGCACCAGCGGTCACGGCGTCTGCGGCGTCGCTCGATTGTCCCCTCGCTCGATCGCGGCGACGGCGGTTTTCATGGCCGCTGCGATGGCGACCGTGTACGCCACGCATCGTCTTGGAGGGCGATAGACCATGCGCGCCCTGCTTATCGCAGCAATTGCCGGTTTGTTATTCGGCCTCGGGCTGACCGTTTCCACCATGATCGATCCGGGCAAGGTACTGGGATTCCTCGACATCGCCGGGGATTGCGACCCCAGCTTAATCTTTGTCATGGGGGGCGCCATTCCAGTCGCGGCGCTGGCTTATGCGTTCGGTCGCCGGGACAGGCCCGCGCCCCCGATCGCGATCGACCGGCGCCTATTGGTCGGGGCCGCTTTATTCGGGATCGGCTGGGGGCTGGTAGGTTTCTGCCCTGGGCCAGCTTTGGCAGCGTTGGCGTTCGGCAGTGCGAATACAATACTGTTCGTCGCCGCCATGCTGGCCGGCATGGCAGCATTCGAGGTGTGGAACCGGCGCGCCTAGCCCCGCCGGATATTTCAGAAATATGCGCCGGTCGCCTCGATCCGACCGATCGGTTGCTTCCGATACGCGGTGCGAATCTGGAACTGCCCAATCGCCACGTAATCTTTGCTGCGCTCGTAAGCCACAGACGAGCCGGGAACGAAATCGGTTTTCGCAATGTGCTCGGGCATGATGAATGGCACTGTGGCGCCACTCTTGGCGATCGCATCGATAAAGATCGGCAATTTCCGCGTCATCGCGATTTCGATCGTGCAGTAGTCGCCGGCGCACCTGCCCCGCAAGCTAGGCACGCAATCCTAAGCACGCACTGGCTCCCTGTATTTTGTTGGGGACCAGCATGAACCGGTTTTACCCGCCTTGCCAATCCATGCGCGCGACCGATTGCACACAGGCTTCGAAGACCGTTAGATTATGCCATTGATCGGGCGCATCGGCCGTTATCAGTGTGCCACCTGAGCCGAAAATCCCGGCCTCGATCATCAAATTATCGAACCGGCCGAACTGCTCGACCAGCAATCCATCGGCATCCCGCCAGCCACCCTCCGTCGCCATGGCGTCGCCGAGATACGTACGCGTTCGTTCCGAAAACGGTGTTGCAACCGTGGCGTAGCCGAACAGTGTCAAGCCCAGCGCTCGCGCAAAACCGATTTCGTAGACGGTGCCGGCATCGGCGCTGGGGCCACGAAACGGGGTCAAATTGGCAATGACCGCCCGACAGCTTCGGATATGGGCTTCGTTCCGCAACGCTATGCGCCGCCACAGCGGAAAACCCGCCCATTCCAATGGCTCGTCGGGATAGGCATCGAGCGGCGATACCCCGATCAGCCCATGCGCCGCGCAGATCGCTTTCTTGCGCGCTGCCCAGGCATCGGGGTCGGGCAAAAAAACATCGGGGCCGGCGAGGTAGACCCGAATGCTCAAGCTTCGAGCGCGGCGACACCTGGCAGGGTCTTGCCCTCCAGCCATTCCAGGAACGCTCCGCCAGCGCTGGAGACATAGGTAAGCTTGTCAATCTCGCCGGCCATGCGAAGGGCGGATACGGTGTCGCCGCCGCCAGCGACGCTACGAAGGCTGCCGGCCTGGGTAGCAGCGGCCACGGCATGGGCTAGCGCCATGGTCGCGGCTTCGAACGGCGAGGTTTCGAAGGCACCGAGCGGGCCGTTCCAAACCAGTGTCTTTATCGACGGCAGACGGTCGAGCAGCGCGGCAACGGATGCAGGTCCGACGTCCAGGATCATGGTATCGGCAGGCACGGCGGCGACCGGCACGATCTGAGTCGGCGGGTTCGGAGCGAAGGCGGTGGAGACCACGGCGTCGGTCGGCAGCACGATTTCGCAATTGGCAGCTTTGGCTTTAGCCAGAATATCCAATGCCGTGGCGTGCATATCCGCTTCTTGCAACGATTTCCCGACACCCAGGCCTTGCGCGGCCAGGAATGTGTTGGCCATGGCGCCGCCGATGACCAGCATGTCGACACGGCCGACCAGGTTGCCCAGCAATTCCAGCTTGGTAGACACTTTGGCACCGCCGACGATCGCCGCGACCGGGCGCGTCGGATTGCCCAGCGCCAGATGCAGCGCCTCCAGCTCGGCTTGCATCAAACGGCCGACGTAAGACGGCAGACAATGCGCCACCCCCTCGGTGCTGGCATGTGCGCGATGTGCGGCAGAAAATGCGTCGTTGACGAAGATGTCGGCCACGACAGCCAGTTCATTGGCGAAAGCAGAGTCGTTCTTTTCCTCGGCGGCATGATAGCGGGTGTTTTCCAACACCAAAACATCGCCATTCGCCATGGCCGCGACCGCTTGTTGCGCCACCGGTCCGATGCAATCGTCGGCGAACCCGACCGAACGACCGAGCACTTGGCCGAGCGCGATGGCCATGGGGGCGAGGGTCATTTCGGGAACCCGTTTGCCTTTCGGGCGGTCGAAATGGCTGCACACGACGACTTTCGCGCCTTTGCCGGACAGTTCGGCAATAGTCGGCGACAGGCGCTCGATGCGCGTGAGATCCGATATCTTACCGTCGCGAACGGGGACATTGAGGTCGGCACGCAACAATACGCGCTTGCCGACGACGTCGACACCATCGAGGCTGCGAAAGGTCATGGTGGTAACTCCGAAAGTCTCAGCTTGCGCCCATCAGCGCGGCGACATCGAGCATCCGGCAGGAGAAACCCCACTCGTTGTCGTACCAGCCCATGACGCGGGTCAACGCCCCATCCACCACCGCCGTCTGCGTCGCATCGAAGGTGCATGACGCCGAGGTGTGATTGAAATCGATGCCGACCAGTGGCAGCGTGTTGTAATCGAGCACCCCGCGCAATGCGCCCTTGGCGGCGTCCTGCATGGCGGCGTTGATTTCGTCCTTGGTCGCGGCCTTCGCGAGATTAACGTCCAACGACACGATCGATACGTTTTGCACGGGAATGCGGATCGATGTGCCGTCCAGCTTGCCTTTGAGTGCCGGCATCACCTGCCCGATCGAGCGCGCGGCCCCCGTCGATGTCGGGATCGCCGACACCGCCGCCGTCCGTGCTCGGCGTGCGTCGCGATGGGATCCGTCGAGCGTATTTTGATCGTTCGTATATGCGTGAATTGTCACCATGTAGCCGCGCAAAATGCCGAAATTCTCGTGCAGTACCTTCGCCATCGGGGCGAGGCAATTGGTCGTGCAGGACGCAGCGGAAATCACCGTCATTTCGGATTTCAGATCGTGGTTGTTCACACCGTAAACGATCATGGCGTCGACCCCGTCGCCGGGGGCGGAGATCAGTACTTTTCGTGCACCGACGGCAAGCAGCGGGGCGCATTTTTCCTTGCTGGTCAATGCGCCCGTGCATTCCATCGCAACATCAATACCGGTCATGTCCAACTTCGAAGGATCGCGCTCGAACGTGACCGGGATTGGACCGTAAACCTTGCCGGCATGACGGATGGTCAGAGTGTTGCCCGACACTTCCACTTGCCCATTGAAGCGGCCATGGGCGCTATCGTAGGCGAACAAATGCGCCACCGAATCCATGTTCATGCTGGGGGAGGCATTGATCTTGGTCGGCACCAAATCGGTGCGGCCTTCCTCGGCGACCGCGCGCAAAACCAGCCGTCCGATACGACCGAAACCATTGATTGCGACCGAAACGGCCATAGGTGGAATTCCTCTTGCTTTTAAGACAGACGTTTACGAACAGCAGCGGAAACAGCTTCAGCCGTAATGCCGAAGTATTTGTAAAGTTCTTCGGCGGGGGCGGAGGCACCGTAACCGGGCATACCGATGAACACGCCGTCTGTGCCGATGATACGTTCCCACCCGAAATCGCAACCGGCTTCGATGCCAACACGCAAACTGCCGCCCAGAACGGCTGCTTTGTAGGTTTCGTCCTGCTGCGCGAACAATTCCCAGCACGGCAGAGAAACAACGGCAACCGGAATGTTCTCACCGGCCAACATTTCGCGAGCTGCCATCGCGAGCGACACTTCCGAACCGGTGGCGATGAGCGTAGCCTGACGAGGGCCCTCCGCCTCGGCCAGGACGTAGCCGCCACGCGCGGAGCGGTTCTCGGCGATATCGGTGCGTAACGTGGGTAGAGCTTGCCGCGTGAGCACCAGCATAGACGGGCCGTCGGCACGTTTGACGGCGAGTTCCCAGCATTCCGCCGTTTCCAGCGCATCGGCCGGGCGGTAGACATGCAATCCGGGCATCGCACGCAAACTGGCGAGATGCTCGACCGGTTGGTGCGTAGGACCGTCTTCGCCCAGACCGATGGAATCGTGCGTCATCACATGGATGACCCGCTGATGCATCAGCGCGCCAAGACGGATGGCGGGGCGCATGTAGTCGGTGAACACGAAGAACGTGCCGGTATAGGGGATGATACCGCCATGCAACGCTAAGCCGTTGGCACAGGCGGCCATGCCGAACTCGCGGATGCCGTAATGGATGTAGCGGCCGGCATAATTGCCAGGGGAGATAAAGCCCATGCCCTTGACCAGCGTCAGGTTCGAGCCCGTCAAATCGGCCGAACCGCCGACCATATCGGGGGTCGAGGGGATCAGAGCTTCCAACGCTTTTTGACTGGATTGGCGGGTCGCGATCTTGGGACGATTGTCCGCGATATCTTGCTTCAATGCCGCCACGGCTTCGTGCCAGGTATCCGGCAGACGTCCGGCCATCGCACGCTCGAAATCGGCACGCTGGGCATGACGGGCGAGGCGCTTCAACCAGGAGCGGCGCGTGCTGGCACCGCGAGTGCCCGCAGCGTGCCAAAGTTCGTACAGATCGTCCGGCACGCCGAATGCCGGCTCCGTCCAACCCAGGAATTCCTTCGCCGCCTCGGCTTCCTTCGGCCCTAGTGGCGAACCGTGCGACCCGGAGGTGCCGGCTTTAGTCGGCGCACCCAAACCGATGATGGTCTTGCAAGCAATCAGCGTCGGCTTGCGCGACCGCACCGCGAACGACATAGCCGCCGCGATTCGATCCGGATCGTGCCCGTCGACCTGCCGTATCGCCCACCCGGCGGCAGCGAATCGCTTCAACGTGTCTTCGGAAGTCGACAGGTTCGTCGCGCCGTCGATGGAAATGCTGTTATCGTCCCACAGGACCGTCAGTTTTTCGAGTTGCAGATGCCCAGCGAGGCCAATGGCCTCATGGCTTACACCCTCCATCAAGCAACCGTCGCCAGCGATGACCCAGGTACGGTGATCCACCAGCGACTTGCCGTAGCGCGCCGCCATATGGCGTTCGGCCAATGCCATGCCCACTGCGGTGGCCAGGCCTTGGCCCAAAGGCCCAGTTGTACACTCGATCCCCGGATGCTCTCCGAACTCCGGATGCCCGGCACAGGGGGAGTGCAACTGTCGGAATTGTTTGATTTCGTCGATGCCCATGCCGGCATAGCCGGTCAAATGCAGCACCGAATACAGCAACATCGATCCATGCCCAGCCGAGAGCACGAACCGGTCGCGGTCCGGCCAGCGGGGATCGGCGGCGTCGTATTTCAGAAAGCGCGACCAGAGCACGGTCGCCACATCGGCCATGCCCATGGGCATACCGGGATGGCCCGACTTGGCCGCCTCTACTGCGTCGATCGACAACGCTCGGATGGCATCGGCCATGCGACGGGTTGGGGTCTCTCCGCGCGCCCGAACCGCCACTTGCTGTGCAAGGGCGGGGTTGTCCGCGTTGGTCTCGGCCATGGAAGCCATGCGTACTCCTTCAGCCGCCCGTTCGATACACCCGGAGGGTCTGTGGCGCGGTATTTGCCAGCGCTATAAGGCAGGATCGTGGCATTCTCAACTGCCGCCGGGAACCCAACCTTCCTCGAAAAACAGATCGCGCCAATTCTCTGGTTTGACCTTGATCATTCCGATACGATACATGAACGATGCGATCGGGAAAACGCCGTGCGGAGTCGTCTCCCAACGCTGACCGAACTCCCGAATCATGTCTTCCGCCTCGTGCGCATCCACCTTCTCCCGAGCAAGGGCGAGATAGGCGCGCGCGGCGCGGGGGGCGTCGGTGTGAATGATGTCCATGGCTTGTTCGAGCGCGGCGCGGAATGCTTTCAACAAGATCGGGTTCGATTCGTAGAATTTCTTGCCGGTCCAAATCAGGCCGTGACTGAGCTGTCCGGGGAAAATATCCTCCTTTGTCAGAACGACATGAGCGTTCGGGACACGCAATTCCGCCTGATAGAATGGGGCGCTGCTGAAATGGGCGTTGATCTCGCTATGCCCGGATAGCATAGCTGTCAGCGCATCCGGATGGGACAACGAAACTTCCAGCGGGTCGAGGCGCCCGTGCTGGCCGGGCCCCCAAAGCTTCTCTGCCGCCATCGCGATCAGGATCGATTGGATCGACGCTTTCACCGCCGGCACCGCGATACGATCGACGTTGGTGAAGTCGGCGATGGTTTTGACCGCCGGATTGCGGCTGACCAGCATGCCGGGGATCGCGCCGTGCGAGGCGATTCCCTTCACATCGACCAGCCCTTTGCCCTTGGCCCACAGAATAATGAAAGCGGGCATACCGGTTGCGCTGATGTCGATATTCCCCGAAAGCAGCCCATCGGTGACAACCGCGCCGTTTGCGGACACGGTCCACTCGACCCTCACTGGGGGCAACCCCGCCTTTTCCGCCTGTGCCTCGATCAGATGCTCGTGCTGCATGACCTCCAAAGCGAGGAACGACATGCCGGGCTGCATCCCCACGCGCAGCAACTGCGTCTCGGCGCGCACAGCACCGGACAGTAGCAGCAGTGCAGTGAGCAGAAGACTGCGGATCATGCCGGCCAAGCCGCCGGATGGTGACCCAGTGGCACCGGCGGCCGCGCCCAGAATGTCGGCGTTTCCGACATTTTCACAATCGGAGCGAGGTAACG
>Ga0194048_10001749_pt1 | contig 10783 bp, 12 predicted proteins | sample JunL225m_MetaG_FD_161685 | JGI IMG/M metagenome (GOLD analysis project Ga0194048, IMG submission 161685) | Anoxic zone freshwater microbial communities from boreal shield lake in IISD Experimental Lakes Area, Ontario, Canada - Jun2016-L222-5m | ecosystem: Environmental > Aquatic > Freshwater >... | reverse complement strand
CTCTGGGCGGCCTTGCCCGTGATCTCGATAGTCGTGCCCGCAGGAATGGGAACGCCCGCATCCAGTGCAGCCGTGCCGCCTGTGGGATCGATTGCCGCCGCTCCGTTGGCTTCTGTGCTGCTGACAAGAACGACCGAGCGCGTGGCGCTCGCCGTTACCAAGACAGCCGACGCACCTGACATTGTCACCGACGCCTTGGTAAGCGTTGCGCCGTCAGCCGGAGACTGGACAGTCTGCACGCTTCCCGAAGGAGTACCGGCAGTACCGCCTCCGATGACCTCTACAAGAGTTGCGTTGCTCATCTTACAGGCCTCCGCCGCTTTGCACGATGCGCGCGGCCACAGACTGCGGAGAGGAAGCGGTCGTGATGGTCAAACGCACGGCACTCACGGGATTGTTGACGGTCGCGTCGGTCGCGGTGGTCTTGGCCGTCATGGTGGCGTGGTCGAACCACACCTGTGTCCCATTGGGCCACGTCGTCGCGGTCACATCGTCGTAGGTGTATTGGAGTTTGTACGTCGCACCCGTGACAGCGGTCGTGGCGACACTGACATTGAAGGGTGAGATGTACTGGTCGAGGACGATGGGCTTGCTCGATCCCGTGCCGTTCACGCCGATGGTGAAGGCTGCGGCAGCGCCGGAAACGTAGACGCTCGACACCGTGTAGAAGTTTTTGGTGCTGACGACTGTCAGGCCTGCGCCCGGTCCCGTAATCGTCTCGGTGAGCACGGAACCATTACGGTCGCTGCCCGTCGCGAGGAACGTGAGGGCCGCGAGATTGGATGCCGAGAAGATGGTGATGAACTGCTGGTCGCCCATCGTGGCGACGCCGCCGGAGGCGAGCGCGCCGTTGATCAACACGTAGGCCGCGCCCGCTGTGGTTTGACTGGCGCATATGCCGTCCGCATCGAGAACCGATGGCGCGTAGGTGAGTGAAATCGCACGCATGCAGTTCTCCCAAAAGGTAGAGAAGAGGAGCGCCCCGGATAGACGCTCCTCCGTCGATTACGACGGGTTGACGCTCCTCCGTCGATTACGTCGGGTTGACGGCGATCCGTCAGCGCCTCTCGGCGCAGTAGATATAGTCAACCGTCAGAACATGCGCCACGGCAGAAGCATTGAGCAGACCGATGGTCGGCGTCAGGGCGACAATGGGAGACACCGAAGCGGTGCTGAACGAGCCAACGAAGGTTCCGTCCAGATATGCTCGCCACGTTCCATCACTGGCCGTGAAGTAGAGCACTGCCTCGTTGAACGTATTGGCGACCACGTTGCCCAGCGTGACGCTGGTCGACGTGCCCGCCTTGCGGACGCTGGCAATCAAGGAAGCCGCTGCGGAGGCCTTGTAGAAGAAGATGCCGTTGAGGGGCAGCGAGGCGACCGGGGTCGTATCGGCAATCGCCAGACCAATCAGAAAGCCGTTCGTGTTGGCGGCGGCGGACGAGGTTTTGAAGCGCGCCGCGACCACCATGTCATGTGCGGAGTCCCAAAGGAACTGCGTGGCGGCAGTGGTTCCGCCGTCGCTGGACAACTGGATCGAGGAGGCGTCGGTCGCGCCTGCCGCGACGTTGGTGATGGCAAACTGGCCACCCTCGCCCGCCGCCACGATGGCCTGCGTCGACCCAGCCGCCGTCTCCGTCACCACCCAATCGGTGGCCGTGTACAAGAAGAAGTCGTCTTCGTATGCGTAATACGAAAAAGGCCTTGGCTGAACGTGATTGCCGAACGGGGCCGGATCAGCCGAGTTGGTCACGCCGCTGGGAAAGCGGGTCGTTTGATTTCCTGTGGGCATCTAGAGTCTCCGTCGGTAGCTCAATTAAAGATCAGGGGGTGACGGGCAAGGAAACAACCCGTCACCCCTTGGGTGGCTGTGCGCCGGAGTCTTACGCGCCGGGGGTGCCCCAGACGGTACGGAAGTTCGTCCACGAGGCGTCCCAACGGGACGTCACCTTGTAGCGCATCGAGTCGGTCTCGAAGTCGCCTTCCATGCTCTTCTCGGCCATGCGTCGCGTGACCATCTGGAGGCCCATGCGCTCGTCGGTGTTGATCCACCACGCCGTCGGCGAGGTGAGACGAGTGATGACCTGAAAGCCCTTCGGCAGGATTTTCAGCGACATGACCGGGTTGATGTCGTTGTTCGCGTTGCTGGTGCGGAGCGCCGACTTCAGGATGACTTCGGCCTGAAACTCGTTGTCGGGCGACACGACCAGCGTCTGCGGGGTAATGCGGACGCGCTTCGTGTCATTGTCCTGCGCCTTGCGAATCTGGACGAGCATCGACTCGACCGAGGTCTGCGAGAGCGCGGCGGGCGTGGTGAGCAGGTTGGACTGCGTGCCGCCGAGGATCGGGTGCGAGGCGGAGCAGAGGGGCTGGCCGTCGCCGCCGAGGTAGGAGCCGTTGAAGGCGAAGTTGAGGACGTTGGCCGTGGCCGTCTCCTCGGTTTCCGTCATCGCCTGACCAAGCTGCTCGGAGTAAATCTTGCCGAGGTTGATGTGGTCGCCGTCCTCGACGAGGATTTTCGTGAGGGCGAACGCCGCGCCGTACTGGCGGAAGACGTAACGCTTCACAAACAGCACGCCGCCGTTCTTGTAGGTGACCGGCCCGCCGTCGCCCATCTGCGGGGCAGCGCCGAGACCGAACAGGACGGGCTCTTCGTGGTACGCGCGCTTGATGCCCGGCTTCGTGCGGAAAATCTGCTTGTATTCGTCTTTCCGCTGGTTGTAGACGCCGTCGAAGTGCTCGTTGAGGCGAAAAGTTCTCTACCCCGGCTCTTTATCCGAGGCGTCTGCATGTTTCCATGCAGTCCAGACTATCTCATCCCTTTCGGGCCGGGCGCTCGTGGGTGTTTCAACCGTTCTGGCCTACTTCACCTAGTCGTTGGACCTTCCGCCTATTCCTAGACGGCTTGGCTGCTGATTGTCTTCGGCTTGACCCGGTCAGAGGTTCCAGCAATTCACCCGATTATTCAATCTATCCCGCGTCGTTATCGGCGAGATAGAAGGCCACCAAATCTAAATGGGCTCAACGATTACGCGGAATTGGGTACTGTTCATTGGAGTTGCCATTACGCGCTCCTGTGGAAAATGGCGTTGATAGTCCCCGCGTACGCAGCTTGCGGGGTGGAAGCATGGGTGTTACGAATACTCCTTAGATCACAGGAGGCATCGTGAAAGACAAAAATTGGCTCGCCGCCGAAGAGTTCACGCGGAAGCGCACACTCCAACACGGCACAAGAACCTTGAACGAACGTATCGCCCTCTACAGCAAACCGGGGGCGGGGGGCTGCATTGAGTGGACGGCGCGAGTCATGGAGGACAGCGGTCGCGCACAAATGATAGTCGATGGCCGCCGCTGGACGGTCTACCGCCTGATCTGGATACGCGCCCACGGACGCATCCCCGATAAACTTGTTGTCCGCCATAAGTGCGACAACGCGCGCTGCATCAACCTTGGTCATCTGGAACTTGGCACCTACGCCGACAACAACCGGGACAGGAAGGTCCGAGGACGCGGCGCGGTAGGCATCAAGCACCACCGTGCCCAAGTCACCGAAGCCGAGGTCGTCGCCATCCGCGAAAGCCCCGAAACCTCGAAGGCCCTTGGCGCGCGATACGGTCTCAGCATCCCCGCCGTCCAGCACATCCGCGACCGCTACACATGGGGTCATCTTCCAGTCACCCCCGGAGAAACCGAAGCCAGCCTGCGCCGCAAGCGGAACACACGCCTGACCGAAGAGACCGTCCGATACATCCTCGACCATCCCGACACGCCCCTTGCCGAACTCGCACGGCTCACCAGCGTCAGCAAGCCGACGGTGTGGGCCGTGCGATGGAGGAAGGCGTGGCGTCATATCGAACCTACGCGACCGGGCCCTGAAAGCTGCTGATCTTCACGCGAACGGTGGTGTAGGTGTCGCCCCAAGCGTTGTCGTCATACGGCGCGAGGCCGATGATCTGGAACGTGCCTGCGGTGGCTCCGGTCGTCGTCGCGGTAACCGCCTGCGTGCTCTGGCCGGTGTAGACCGAACCCTGCGAGGTATTCGCGAGGTTGATCGACTCGCCGTTCGCCGTCAGGGCGATGGAGCCATCGGCCTGCGCCTCGTAGGCGATATGCGGATCGGAGGTGTAGTAGGCGATCATCGTGCCCGCGTCGTAGGTCTGCGCGGCAGGCCAATACGGGAGGACGAAACGCTTGCTGGACGCGGTGAACTCGCAGCCAGCGAAGACACCGATGGAGACATCCGCGCCCGTCGAGCAGGGGATCAGGGTGCCGTTGGTATCGCGCTTGATCGGGGTGTTGGTGTAGATGGCCGTGCCGTAGGCCGAGACCACGCCGCCAGCAAGCTGGTCGAGGCGGACGGTGCCGCTCGGGTGGCTGACGGGGCGGACGCCGAAGGGAGAGGCGGTGGTGGTCATGGAGAAGGCTCCTGAAGGTTGAAACGACAAGACGTGGACATCTACGGCGTGGCCGTTGTCCGTCTCGCTCCGTTCCGCATCTCAAGCCCGACAGTTACACCTCACGCACCGCGCGAAGACGCCTTCAGTCGAGCGAGTCGCTCATACAGGTAGCTGGACGAATTGTGCGCCTGTGGTGTGGGTTTCGTCAAGCCCCACAGAAAAGGGGCCGCCCCTTTCGAGACGGCCCCCTCCCCAACCTGTCAACCCGCAAAGATCGACAGGCCCCCTAGTCAGTGGTCCCCTTTAAGTGTATCTGTTTGAAAGAAACAATGGGGACCAAATGCCAAAGTTCATATGCCCTAGAGAGTGGACGCTACAGCAGCGTCTTGAATACTACACAGACCGGACGGGTGGACCAGACTCCTGCTGGGAGTGGACTGGAACGCGCATGCCCGCAGGCTACGGAAACCTAGGTTGGCGAAACAACGAAGGTCGCTCCAAAATCTGGTTGTCCCATCGACTAGCATGGGAAGACAGCTTTGGACCGGTGCCCGAAGGAAAACTTGTTCTACATGATTGCGACAATCCCCCTTGTTGCAACCCAAGGCATCTTCACCTTGGCGACAAGAAGTTGAATGCCAGAGAAGCTGTTGATCGCGGCCTTCTTCGTCCTCGTAAGGGCGAGGAGGCTACGTCAGCCAAGCTGACTGAAAAGCAGGTTCTTAGGATAAGGGCCGACCCCGCACCCCACCGCGTCTTGGCGAAGAAGTACGGAGTCGGAAAAACAATCATTGGCTCAATCAAGAGCAGGAAGAAGTGGAAGCACCTCTAACTATCTTGTCGTTATGTCTGAAATTGGCGCGGCGGCCTCACGAACTCGCCAATCTCGCCGAAGCCGGAGTCGAGGGTCACGCGACCGCCCTTCTCCTTGGCCGACGCGGCAAGCTCTTCGAGGCCGTCGGTGATGCCCCGCGCCATGTCGCGCGGCGCGTCGTGGTGTAGCTCGCGCATGATGGCGAGGAACTCCACGTCGGGAACCTCCATCGCCACCATCTCGCGCCACATCACGGCCCCCTTGCCCGTCCCGTCCTTGACGGCGTTCTGGTCCGACGCCCAGCCCGCCTCGCGCACGTCGTCGTACATGACGAACTTGTAGCCAAGCTGCTGACGCCTGTGCGGCGTGTCGGAGGGGTGCGTGGTGCTGACCCAGCACCTGTGCCAGCCGTTCCTCTTCGGGAGGCCCGGCAGGAGCGTCTGGCTCAACACCTCGCGGATGCGCGCACGGCGCTCCGGATCGGTGTTCTCCTTCGCCTGCTCCCACTCGCCGCGCGTGAACTCACGCTCGTTCATGCGCTCCTCGATGCCGTGGGGCTCGTCGCGGGCCGTCTGCATGGGAGCCCGCTCACTCTGCGCGACCCTCGGGTCGCCTTCCTTGTTCGTTGCCATGATCGCTCCTAGTTCTTGCCCATCAGGCCCTGCTTGGCCTTTTGTTCGTTTGCCTTCCAGCTTGCCATCAGGCGAGCCTTCTTGGCCTTCTGGTCCGCGTCGAGGTTGCCTTCCAGCAGCCCCTCCGACTCAAGGTATTCCCGCATCTCGGGCTTCAGTTGGTAGCCCGGTGCCGCCGAACCCCGGCTGCCTCGTGGCGCGTTGGTCGGTGGCATGCCGCTGCTCCTTCGGGTGGCGGGCCTCTCTGACTCGCCGTCGTCGTTGGCTGAACCCAGCCCACGCGCGCGGACGCGCTCTTCGAGCGTGCGCCAGTAGAGGGGGGTGTTGGGGTTGTAGCCTTCGGCGGCCAGATGGTCGTCAATGGCCTTCACGATCTCCGACTCCTCACTGCCGCCCTCCGCCTTGAACCACGGGTGACGGTCCATGAAGACCTCGCTGTACTTGGCTGCGGCAGGCGAAGCTGCGGGGCCTCCCTGACGCGGCTGCATCTGGCCCTGCGGCCTCTGCTGCTGGCCCTGCTGCGCCTCCGCGATGATGCGCTGGCGGGCGGTGGCAAGCTGAAAGACGCGGGCGGAGGCCTCGTCACGGAGGCGCTGGGCCTTCCTGAAGAGGTCGCCGTCGCCTGCGGCTACAGCCTTGCCCAGTTCATCGTCCAGATACTGTAGCTGCTGCTGGGCCTGCCCAAGCTGCCCCTCGACGGTGTTCAGGACGACGCCGACCTGACCCTGCGAGACAGACGAGACCATGCCGGAAAGCTGGGAGACCTGCTGGCGCAGACCCTCCAGTTCCTGATCGCGCTGGGCGATGGCTTCGCGCCTTGCCTTGTTCCGGCGCGCGCGGCGCGAGTTGCCTCGCTCCTCGACGCCGTCGTCGTCGTCATCGAGTGCCTCGTCGTAGGCGAGGCGCGCGTCGCGCTCGTCTTCGGCGTCGTCGTTCGAGTCAGAGTCAGACGCTCGGGCCTTCTCGCGCGGCGGGGTTTTCTCTTCGACCTCGTCGTGCTCCGGCTCGATCTCGACGTTCTCTTCGTCGTCGTTGGTCACGAGCCCTTCCATGCCGCCCACCATGATGGTGTCACGAGCATTGTTGGGGCTCTTCGGGCCGCGCTCTTCCTCGGCCTCGCGTTCGCGTTGTATCGTCGCCATGTTTGCTCCTACGACGTCTTGACGGCCAGAGGGTCACCCTCGATGACGCCGATGATGTCGGAGTCCTTGATGGTGATGAACAGCGCCTCGTCGTCGCCCTTGCCGTAGGGGACAGCGAAGCGGTCGCCGCCAAACATGGGCGCGCGGATGAACGTGCCGGGGGTACACCACGCACCCTCAGGCCACGGCTCCAGCGTATCTCGACGCTTGAAGGCTGCGGGGCCCATCGCGCGCACCAACGCGGTCTGGACACGGTACTTCTCGTCCTCGCGTGTGCTGTCCGCGAAGATGATGCCGCTTGCAGTGCGCCGCTTGGGCGTCCTGATCTGACAAAGAAGCAAGTATCCGCAGGGACGGATACCGGGGGCGATGTCGGGGAAGGCGAACTGGAGTTCTTCGCCGTAGTCCTTGCCGAGAAGCGTCTTCACGCTGACGGCCTTCGAGTGGTCCATAGAACGAGCAACAGCCTTGGGGAAGGGGGTCGCTGCTGTCTTAGTCGTCACGTTCAACCTCATTCATTGCTTCGACGTGTTCGTTGAGACGCTCACGAACCGTTGCTACGGCCTTGAGCATCCCGTTGATTGAGCCGAACTCGAAGACGTCCCGCCTGTCGTCGGCGGGGCGTTCAACGCATTCGACTGCTTGGGTCTTGATGTCCTCCAGAATCTGGAAGACGACCGCAAGATCGATCACTTCGCGCCTTTGGCCACGCTCTTCGGGGGCGACGGCTTCTTGCTGCCAAACGCCTTGCTGTTTGCCTCCTCACAGGAGTCACCAGTCGCCATGCTCTTGTGGGGCTTCACCGGGCCGTCAGGATACTTCGGTGCCATGTCACTTCCTCTTGCTGTTGAGGGCTTTAAGGGCCTTGCTGTCGGCAGCACGATCCTTCGCGCTGCCCTCGGGGCCGTGACGGCCGGACTTGTCGGCACGTTTGTCGGCAGCCGATTTCTCGAACTGCTTGAGTGTAATTTTCTTTGCCATGCTTCACCTATTTACGAGGATCGTACTTGCCACCACCACGCTTCAGCTTCGGGTCGTCGTGATGCTGCGGCATGGTGCTGTATCCGGCGCTGCCGCCACGCTTGAAGCCGCTCGCGGGAATGCCGGGGCTGAAACCGTCACTGGGCGCTGCACCCACAGGCGCAGACATGCCTTGGGGGGCTTTTGGCATCTTCGATGCGGCGGTCGCGGGGGGGCGACCGAAGCGGACGCCGGGGTTCTTCCTTGCCATGACACGCTCCTATGGGTTGGGATTAATTCCCGTTCCGGTTGAAAGATTTCCAGCGCCACCATCTGACTCGATCTTCATCTCGGTGATGGTCAATGCCGTCTCGTTGTCGGCGGCGTTGAGGCCTTCCTTCGACTGGATCGCGGAGGCGGCGATCATGTTGCGCTCCTGATCGCTCTGCTGCTTGGCCTGCTCGGACTGCTGCTTCATCTCCAGTTCCTTGGCCTTGATCGCAGCGTCGATTTGCATCTTCTGCTGCGACTCCTGCGCCTTGCGCTGGGCCTCGGCCTGATCGACCTGCATCTTCTGCGCGTCCATCTGCATCTTCTGGGCGTCGAGTTGGCCTCGCTGCTGGGCCGTCTGAGCGCGGCTCTGCATCTCGGCCATCTTCGCCTGACCCATCTGCTGGTCGGCCTGCGACTGACGCTCGACGTCCTTCATCGCCACGATGCTCGGGTCCATCGGCTGGGGAGGTGCCAGCTTCTGCATGAGTTGCTGCGCCTGCTGGATGATCGGCGGCACCTCGGCAAGCTGCTCCTGCGCGTGCTGGAGCACGGGCGGCGTGATCTCGGCCAGCAGTCGGTCGAGGGAGACCTCGACGCCCTTGATGCGGGCAAGCGACTCGACGGTGATGGTCGGATTGTTGGCGCGCTCCTGAATGGCGGCGTTGGCCGCGATCAGCGTGGCGTCGGCGTACCAGAGAGCCAGATGCTCGGCGAGATGCCCCATCATAATCGGCAAATACTTCATCGCGATGATGGGGTTCGAGCCGAACAGCGGCGACGCGAGGTAGGCCAAGTGGATGGCGAGGTGAGCCTCGTGGTCCTGTCCGGGGTAGGCCTTGATAGGCAGGCCGCTCGACGCCTCGACGTTCTCGGCGACGGCGTTCTTCTGTGTCGCCTGCGGGGCGGGGATCAGGAACTGCTCGGGGTCGGGCACGTTCATGCGCTTGAGGAAGAACAGTTCCGACTTGCGTAGATCGTAGAGGCCCGGAGGCGCGGTCGTCGCGCGCTGCTGGATCATCTGCGCCTGCGCCGAACGCTGCATGTCGGAGAAGATGCGCGGGTCGCTGACCGGTGTAACGGTCATGTGTCCTTGGAAGTCCTCCTTGGTCACCATCAGTTCACCGAACTGATCGACCACCACCTGATTGCTGACCGTGTGGGCGTTGATGCCCCAAAGCTGCTTCAGGAAGCGACGCATCGAGCGATGGAGGCGGCCATGCACGGCCCCGAAGTTCTTGAGGCCCTGCTCGATGAACATCGAGGCGGTGCCGACGGGCGTGTTGCCCGACATCTTGTCGTACTCATCGAACGTCGTGCGGACGACGCCGCGTGCCGAGTCAACGAGGAAGCCCAACAACTGGAACAATACCGGAGACGGCGGCGGGAACGGCAGCGGCATGTACGTCTTGCGGACGTCGTCCATCGCAAGCGAACCCTGCATCTCGGTTGTCTGACCCACCTGCGGCCTGATGTTCTGGCCGCCGGTCGTAGCGCCACCCTTCAGCTTAACTCCGGTCTGGCTGTTGCTCAGGAACGCCGAGTCAAGCAGCGCACGCAGCGCGCCCGTCGCGGCACCGGCCAGCGACCCAATCATCTGCGTCATGCCGATGGGGATGCCGCCGCGCCACGGCCAAAACGGCCACTCGATGAGGAAGTCGAGGCGCTTCTGGTTCTCGTCGCCCTCCTCCCAGTTGCGGTAGATCGCGAGGATGCGGCGCGTGTTGACGTCGATGGTCACGATGTAGGGCAGGACGCCGCCCTCGTCTTCGTCGTCCTCCAGTGAGGGCAGCATGGCCGACACTTCGTAGACCACGCGCACGTCGTCCACGTTCTCGGTGGGCGACTCGCGGCCAATGATGCGGTCGTTGGCCACCGTGCTCTTGGTCTGGTCATCGACGCTCGGGGCCGACTCGACGTTCAGCACATCGAGCCAGAGGCCACGCCGGACGTTGTCGTTGAACTGGTACTTGTCGACGTCCTGCTCGTGCGTAAGGCGCGGCTGGGAGTAGAAGTCGCCGTCGCTCCACGGGCGGTGGACCTTGTCGATGGGGACGAACATGACGTTGGGGTTGCCGTCGACCGTGTACGTCTTCGTGTAGAACGCGCCGCCCAGCGGGCACTGCGTGAAGCCCATCTCGAACTCGTGGTAGGCCGAGGTCATCATCTCGGTGATCTGGTAGTTCATGTAGCGCGAGGTGCGCTTGGCGCGGTCTTCCTTCTCGTCGCTCGGGTCTCCGACCACGTAGCTCTTCACCGGGCCCTCGGGGGGCAGCATCTCCGACATGACTCGCGCGGAGAAGTCGAGGGCCGCCTCCATCAGGGCGGGGTGCGTCGCGCGCGACGCACCTGCGAAGCTGGCACCGCCGGGCGCGTCGTTGCCTAGGCCGGTGCGGCGGAGGCCCTCCTCGTACTGCTGGTCGCGCTTCTCGTGCGCCTCCTTGTCGATCTCGATGGCGTCGATGAGGTCGGTGGCGAGTTCCGATAGCTCGGCGTGGTCGAGCGTCTCCGCGAGGTTGTCGAAGTGCGAGCCTACCTCGGCGCTCTCCTCCTCCGGGTCGTTAAGCG
>Ga0194048_10001748_pt1 | contig 10786 bp, 9 predicted proteins | sample JunL225m_MetaG_FD_161685 | JGI IMG/M metagenome (GOLD analysis project Ga0194048, IMG submission 161685) | Anoxic zone freshwater microbial communities from boreal shield lake in IISD Experimental Lakes Area, Ontario, Canada - Jun2016-L222-5m | ecosystem: Environmental > Aquatic > Freshwater >... | reverse complement strand
GCATTGGAAGCAGGATGCGATTGCCCGCCTCACCCACGCCGAAGCCAACGATCCCACGCCCCTGACCGCCCATCCCGCGCCATACAGCAAAGTCGTAGCACAGGGCCGCCTGCGCGACGATCTTTCGGTGCTGTATGGCGCCGAAGTTCGCGAAACCCCGACCGGCCCCAAACTGGGTGCCCATACGATCGTGCCGTTAGAACGGGAACACGCCCCAACCCTGCTGGTCGACCTCGGATGGGTGCCGCTGCTGACGAATACCCCGCGCGAGCGGCCGACCGACCCAGTTAACCTGACCGGTTTCGTGCATCCGCCAGAGGATCGGGGTTGGTTCAGCGCCACCGATAACGCGGCCGAGCGCCATTTCTACACTCTCGATCCAATGGCGATCGGCGCAGCCTTGCGGCTGACGAACATCGAACCTTACGTGCTGGTCGTCCTCGGACCCAAGTCGGCGTCGCTCTGGCCGGAGCCGGCGCACCGTATGCCGCGACCGGCCAACAATCATCTAGCATACGCGATCACCTGGTACGGCCTCGCCGTCGCGCTGGTAGCGGTGTTCCTTGTTTATGCTCGTAAAGGCAACCCGCATGCGTAATACCGCTGCCTACGACCGGCTGACCGAACGCTTCGCCCGCATCGCGACAATCGGCGAGTGCGCATCGATGCTCGGCTGGGATGCAGCGGCGATGATGCCGGCCGGTGGCGGCGCGGCGCGCGGCGATCAGCTGGCGGTGTTGGCGGGTCTGTCGCACGCGCAACTCACCGACGCCGCGACCGGCGACGAACTGGCTGCCGCCGAAGCCACGGGCACCGGCACCGATCCCTGGCGCGCCGCCAATCTAGCCCTGATGCGGCAGGCCTACACCCGCGCGACCGCACTACCGGCCGATTTGGTCGAAGCCCAGGCCCGAGCGAACTCGTCGTGCGAGAAAGTGTGGCGGGAAGCGCGGCAGGCCTCCGATTTCAAACAAGTCGCCCCTTTCCTCACCGAGGTATTGCGCCTGACCCGGGAAGCCGCAAGCGCGCTTGCCCCGGCTCTCGGCCTCAGTCCCTATGACGCACTGATGGACGGCAATCAACGCGGCGTGCGCGCCGCCGACGTCACGCCGATCTTCTCCGCCTACGAGGCATTTCTGGCAACAGCGCTGCCCGCAGCCGAGGAACGGCAGGCCCGCCAACCTGCGCCGATTCGCCCGCAAGGCCCCTTCCCCATCGATCGTCAGGAAGCTCTTTGCCGGCGCTTGTCGCAGCGACTCGGTTTGGATTTCGATCACGCCCGACTCGACCGATCGGCGCATCCGTTTTCCGGCGGCACCCAGTCGGATGTGCGGATCACGACCCGCTATATCGAAGCGGATTTCACCCAAGCCGTGTTAGCGGTGGTGCACGAAACCGGTCACGCATTGTATGAGCGCGGCCTGCCGACAGACCACGCACGCCAGCCGGTAGGCGAGGCCGCCGGCATGGGAATCCACGAAAGCCAATCGCTGATCGTGGAAATGCAGGCCTGCCGTTCCGACGCATTCTTGTCCTGGTTGGGGCCGGAACTTCTGGCAACCTTCGGCGGCGATCCCGCACCGTACGAGCCCGCCAATCTCGGCCGCCTCTGGCGCCGGGTGGAGCGTAGTTTCATCCGTGTCGATGCCGACGAGATGACCTACCCCGCGCATGTGATCCTGCGCTTCCGCTTGGAACAGGCGTTGATCGCAGGCGATCTGGCGGTGGCGGACCTGCCCGGTGCCTGGAACGACGGACTGCGTGCGCTGCTGGGAATCGTGCCGCCGGACGACACGCGCGGTTGTTTGCAGGACATCCACTGGTACGATGGCGCGTTCGGCTATTTCCCCAGCTATACGTTGGGCGCCATGGCGGCGGCGCAGTTGATGAACGCGGCACGGCGCGCGGTGCCCGATCTGGACGCGGCGTTGGGCCGGGGGGACATGGGGCCGTTGGTGGGCTGGCTGCGGTCCAACGTGCATGCGCAAGGCAGCCGTTTGGGGTTCAACGACCTGCTGCGCGCCGCGACCGGCAAAGTGTTGGACCCGGCGGATTTCCAGGCCCACTTGACCGCGCGCTATTTGACGTAGGCGTAGGCCCTACCGCCCCTGACTCACCATGAGCAGGTCCTTCGAATTGTTCTGCGTCATCAGCGCCAACGTAAACGCGCCAGGGGTCGTCACCACGGGGGTATCCGCTCCCCACTCCGGCAGGATGACCATCCGGTACCCAGCCTCTTTCGCCAGTTCCACCAGAAAGGCCGCGAGTTCGGGGGAACTCGGCAACACCTCGATCAGCAGATTCGGCCTCGCGGCGACGATGAGATCGCGGGCGGCACGCAGCAGGTCGACCTCTACCCCCTCGGCATCGATCTTGATCAGATCGCAACCGGCGACGAGATCGCGAAACGGAATGCCTTCGACAACGATCTGGCGCGTACCGGGATGATTGGCGATCTCGGTTCCAGTCGTCAGATGAGCGCCGACCGGCATATCGTGCTGCTCATCCGGGATCGACAGGGTGACCTTGGCAGGATCGGCGCTCGGTACCGCTGCGGCTTCGAGCACCTTAACATGCCTCACCGCGTTCAACCGCAGATTGGCACGAAGGCTCTCGGCGACATTGGGTACGGGCTCGACGACGACATACCGTGCGGACGACGCTTTGGCTCCAATGACCGTGAATAGCCCGATATTGCCTCCGATCTCCAGGATCGCGGTCGCCCGTCGACATTGTTCGACCCAAGCCGCAGCCACCAAACCTTCGTAGCCATGAATGCCGAACCAGTAGACAGTTTCGATCACCATGGAATCGGCGGCCGAAAACCGCAGATCCGGGAAATCGAGCGGCCGGACTTCCCGCACTTGCGCAGCGAGCTTGCCGCGATAGGCACGCTGCGCCTGCTTTAGGATGGCGACACACACATTCCGTCGAAACGATCCACGCTTGAACGTCGCGATGCCCTGCCGCAGCGGGAAGTACCAAGCGAGCGGAATGGCCCTGAATACCATACTCATATTACACTTATGAACCTGTGCTAAGTTGGACGGTGATGCCATCATGTGTAGTCTGGCTAGTTTTCGACAACAAGATTGCGCAAGGGAATGCCAGCATTTCTGCATCGTGAATTTTGTCGGGTCATTTGCTTTCCGGATATTCTTGCATTATGCGAGGGTCTGAGGGGAAAACAATGTCTGTAAGATCCAAAACCGAGCGTTTGACGGAAATCGATAGCCTTCGAGGGTTCGCAGCTCCATAGATCGTGGTTTTTCATTTGTCCTTTGGGCTTCATTATTTTTGGCTCCCGAGCCGGTCTAAACGATCGGGGCCTCGTAATTCGTCGCGAGTTTTACGATGCTCGGCACAGTCGCCGGTTTCCTAATCTCGCTGCATACGATTACCTCACGAGTTTGGCGCATTTCAGTCGTCATCGAAAGACCATTACAGAATTGGCTACGAACCGCATATGGTTCGCCCCCGAGCAGGCACGACATTCACGCATAAGCCATCCCCAGCGGATCGAACAATTGGAGTGCAACTGAAGTGAACCCCGCGGGAAATACCCTGCACGTGTTGCGCTTGTCTCGGGCCCCCTCGTTGCGCGCGATGCAATCGACTAGACCCGAAGATCCGGTTTCGGTCGCCAAATTGAACGCCCGATTTCGGGACCAAGGCCTGAACATCGACCAGTGCGATCCGTATGGCCGGCCTTGGAACCCGCTCGCGAAATCCCACCCGCTGCTTTCCGGCATCGATCCGTTACGCGCGCTACGCATGCTTACGCGGGCTCGGCATTACGACGCCGTAATCGCGGATTTCGAATCGCCCGCACTGATACCGTTACTGCTGCGCGGCGTGTTCCGCTATCGGCCGCCCATCGCGATGATCGATATCGGACTGTCGGCGAGTTGGACTTTGCGGGACAGGATTCTCGACGCGGTGGTGCCGCGCATCGACGGAATCATTGCGCTGGGGACGGTGCAGGTCGACTACATACAGAACCGGTGGCACCCGCGCGGCATCGTGACTTTCGTACCCATGCACATCGATACGGAATTTTATCAACCCACGTCGTTCCGACCTAACCGCGCCATTCTGTCGGTCGGGGACGATATCGGACGCGATTTCGCCACGCTGCTGGCCGCGACAGACGGTCTGGACGCCGAGGTGATCGTGAAAACCGACCAGCCGATCGCCGAGCGTGGCGCGCAGCCGAAGGTGCAACGGATCGCACGCCGGCTGGACTGGACAGAATACCGCAACATGTTTGCCGATGCGCATCTTGTCGTCATCCCGGTCCAGGAAACCATCCACGCCAGCGGCGTTGGTAGCCTGCTGGAAGCAATGGCGATGGGAAAGCCGATCGTCGCTACCGGTTCCGCCGGGCTTCGCGACTACCTGATCGATGGACAAAATGCGCTCGTAGTGCCCTGCGGCGACCCCGCCGCGATGCGGGCGGCGATCCAACAACTGCTGTCCGACGACGACCTGTGCAGGCAGTTGGGCGCGGGGGCGCGCGCGTTCGTGGAACAGCACTGCTCCTTCGCAGCCCATGGGCGGGCGGTTAAAGCAGTGCTAAACGAGGTTATCGCGCGCCATCGCGAGACATAGCAGCACGTTTTCGGCGACAAACGCGTTGAGTTGGCACAGAATAGCCACGTCGTGGCGAGGAATGGAGGGCAACGGACCATGCTCGATCTCACTGGAATTCTGGTCAGCTCGATCCTGATGTTAATCGTGATCGTCCGCGCCGCGCAGCTGGACAGCCAAATTCCTTGGTTCGAAACGCCGCCCGACACCGATGCTCCATTGACTGGTTTGGAACGGGTTCGCGCGAACGCCGCGAGCCGCATACCGGCATGGCGAAAGCGCAAGGGATGACGCTTTTGGGAACGATCCCAGTCCCGACACGGTAGTTCGGCATGCTGCGTAGCATTTTGCTGTTGTTCGTCTACATCTCCTTCCTCGGTCTCGGCGCCTCCGCGCCGTTCATTCTCGCGCTTGGCTATGTCTGGGTGGATACGTTCCGGCCGCAGGAAGTCGCGTATATCATCCTGAACCAGTTGCCGGTCGCGATGATCATGGGCGCCGCCGCCATGGGCGCCTACCTCGTCTTCGATCGTAAGGACCCGCCCAAACTGACACTGGCTGGGGCAACGCCGGCTATTTTGGCGGTTTGGTCGACGGTTGCCATGGCTTGGTCGGTCGCTGGCGATTTCGCCTGGGTCAAGTGGGACTGGGCGTTCAAAGTGTTGATGTTCGCCGCTTTCCTACCCTACGTGATCCGGTCGCGCGTGCAGATCGAAGCGATGGCGCAGGTCTATTTATGCGCGCTGGCCGGCAACATCATTCCATTCGGTGTTAAAACCATCATCAGTGGCGGCGGTTACGGGCAGAACCTCGGGTTGGGCGGGGGCAATTCCGGACTGGGCGAAGGCGGCCAGTTGTCGACGTTCTGTCTGATGGCTGTCCCGATCGCCTATTACCTATCGCGCAATGCCCAGCTAATTCCGAGGAATTTTGTCACGAGCATGGCCTACAAAGGCATTCTCGTGCTGTCGGCCGTCACCGCGATCGGCACATTCCAGCGCAGCGCCTTGGTCGGCGCCGGCGTGCTGGGTATCTACATGTTCATGCGGTCGCGGCAGAAAGTGTTGTTCGGCTCCATCCTCGGCATCGCCACAGCAGTTCTGCTCTACACCGCTTCGGGTTCCTACATGAACCGGATGAACACGATTGGCACGTATCAAGCGGACAGTTCCGCGATGGTGCGGGTGATGGTGTGGAAATGGACGCTCGCCTATGTCGCCAGCCATCCGCTGGGTGGCGGTTTCAATTCGTATATTATCAACGTGATCGAACTACCCGGCGACGGGGAAAATCCACCCGAGGTCCAGCACGGACGCGCATTCCACAGCAGCTACTTCGAGGTCCTTGGAGAACTCGGCATCCCCGGCTTCGCCTTGTTCATAGTGACAATTGCGACCACCATCCTATCGCTCCGTCGCTTAGCCAAGCGAACGCGAAATGTACCGCACTTGGCTTGGTGTGCCGAATTGTCCGACGCATTGCAAAGCGGAATCATGGTCTTCATGGCATCCGGCGCGTTTGTCGGCATCGCGTTTCAGCCGATTCTTTGGTACTTTCTCGCACTGACCGTCAGCCTGCGGGAATACGTCCGCCGGGTAAACGCCCTAAGCGCTAAAACTGTGGACACCAGTTGGCGCGGCCGAGGCAAAGCGCCATCGCCCGCATCGACACCGGCCGGGGCCTTACCGTCTGGCCCAGGCTGGCGACAACGCTAGAAAACGCCGAGCCGGAGCGATTGCTCCGACCCGACGCTCCATCGATTAGCCCAGGTGCTTGGCGAAGAATTCCACCGTGCGCTGCTGCGCCAATGCGTAGTCGGGGGCGCTGAAGCTGCCGCGTTCGTCGCAGCCGAAGCCGTGCTGCGCGCCCATGTAAACATGCGACTCCGCTTTCGGTTGCGCCGCACGGATTGCATCCACGTCGTTCATCGGGATGGAGGCATCCTTCTCCCCGAAATGCATTTGCACCGGGCAGCTCATGCTCTCGTTCTTTGTACCGGCGATGCCGCCGCCGTACCAGCAGGATGCTGCGGCGAAGCTCTTGCTGCGGGTAGAGCCCCACCACGATACAGTTCCGCCGAAGCAATAGCCGACAATGCCCAGCTTCTTGCCGGCCAAATGCGCGGCAGCCGCCTCGACATCGGCCATCACCTGCGCGTCGGACAGCTTCATGCGGAAGCCGCGGCCCGCATCGACATCGGCCTGGGTATATCCCAGTTCGACACCGTGATCGGTGCGATCGAACAAGGCCGGCGCCACGACGGCATAGCCCAGCGCGGCAAAGCGGTCCGCCATGTCGCGGATGTGGTGGTTGACGCCGAAAATCTCCTGGATCACGACGATGCCCTTGGTCGCGTCGGCCGGACCGGCGACGTAGGCCGAAAAAATGTGTCCGTCGGCGGCTGTCAGGTCGATGGTATTGCCCATGGTATCCTCCCAAAGTGGAATGCGGTGACGCGGCGCATAGATGCCGGACGGTGCCGAGCCGTCAACCGCCGCTGGTTGAAAACCGGGCGAAGGAGGTGGCGAGGATTTCGTAGATTGGGCGTTTGAAGTCGACTGCCATGGCCGGCAATTCCGCCAGATCGGCCCAGCGCCACGCGTCGAACTCGGGATGCGGGTCCAGATCCAGCCGGATATCGCTGTCTACGCCGGTAAACCGCAGGGCGAACCAGCGCTGCCGCTGCCCTCGCCATTTTCCCCGCAAGGCTTTGCCGATCAGTTCGGCTGGCAAATCGTATGTCAGCCAATCCGGATGTTCGCCCACGATATCCGCTCGGTCGGTGCCGATTTCCTCGGCCAATTCGCGCAGGACCGCCGCGCGTGGGTCCTCGTCGGCATCGATGCCGCCTTGCGGCAATTGCCAGCCGCCGGCCGCGCCTTCGGCGTTGGGGAAATTGGCGCGGCGGGCGACGAACACCAGCCCATCGCGGTTGAACAGCGCGGCTCCGACATTCGGGCGGTAGGGCAAGGCGGTCATTTATGCGTCTCCTTTTCGATGGCCGGGGGCACCACCAGCGCCGACACGGGTGCCAGCGCGAGGCCGCGATTGGCCAAACCTATCGTCCAGGCCGCAATTCGCTCGACCGTCACCGGCCGTGGCGCCACGGCCAATCCCAAAGCGTCGCCTCGATCGCGCGCAATCGTTTCCAGCGCCAACAAACGAGCATCGATATCGGCGGCGGTCGCGGGTTCGTCCACGACAAGGTCGATTCCCCGGCTCCAAGTATGCGGAACCGGCATCGCGTGGCCGGGCGCCGCAACATATAGCAGGCCACGATGGTCGAGTTCCTCCAGCACGGCCCCGATCTGATCCGGCATGTCGGCCAGCCTCTCGCCGCGCAATGCGCCTAGGATCGCGGTCGCACCGACATAGCCTTTGAACTTGCTCAACGCCGATAGCAGACGCGGGTGGTTTCGATCCGGCGACAACGTGGTCATCAGTGCGTTCGGGCCGGCGTCGCTCAGCGGGAAGCGCTGCGGTTCCATCGGAATGGACAGGAGATATTCGTGCCCCAGCAGTCGTGCGGAAGACAAAATAGGCTCGGGATTCGGGGTGTAGGGCGACACCGCGAAGGTCACCTGCGCCGGGAGGTCGGCAATCGCGCGTTTGCTGTCGGCGGCGCCGAGTCCGATGCCGGCGATCAATAAACCGACACGGGGACGTTTGCTCGTGGGGTCGAAGCCGGCGGCATAAAACTGCATCGGCTTGCGCCCATCGGGCGCGATGCGCGGCAATGATTCGGGTGGAACGCCAGGGCCGGATTCAAGCAGAGCCGGGTCGGGGTCGTTGACCGAACCGGGCATGTCGCGTCCTGGTCGGTCGCGCGGCGACGCGGCGGCAGCCGGCGTTTGGGGCACGATCGTCGGTTGCGGGGCGGCTTCGTGCGAAGGCGCCCCGACCGAAGGAGACGGTCGGCGGAGGGGCAATGGACCCAGGACAGCCAGTGTCGCCGCTATCGCTGCGGCAAACGCCAAAATCAGCCCCCAAAACCGCCCGAGGCCACGCCAACCGCCGAAAAATCCCGCGACTGCCGGCATCTCGGGCACGGCCCGAAATCAGCGCGCGGACGCGCTTTTCTGCGCGACCATAGCCTTGGCCAGCACCAAACCTTGTTGGAGCTGGAAGTCGGTTTCCGAGGGTTTCATCGGATCGTATTTCGGGAAGCCCTCGGGCGGCTTCTTCGGAATTTCGGACACGATGGGCGGCAAATCGGTGCGCGGTTCGACCTTGTCGGGCGCAGTGCCGCCCTTATTCGTGATGATACGATTCAAATCGGCCTCGCGATCGCCGCCGAAGCTGGCCACTTCCTCGCGTACATCGGACACTGTGACCTCGGGTTCGATACCCAAACCCTGGATCGATCGACCGGACGGGGTGTAATAGCGCGCGGTGGTCAGGCGCATCGCGCCGTTGCCGGGCAGCGGGATGACGGTTTGCACCGACCCTTTGCCGAAGCTGCGGGTGCCCAACAGAATGGCGCGACGGTGATCTTGCAAAGCACCCGCGACAATCTCGGATGCCGACGCCGAGCCGCCGTTGATCAACACGACCATCGGCATGCCGTTCAGCATGTCGTTACCCTTGGCGTTCCAGCGGTTGCTTTCCTCGGGATGACGCGCGCGAGTGGAAACGATCTGCCCTTTGTCGATGAACTCGGACGAAACGCTGACGGCCTGATCGAGCAAACCACCGGGATTGTTACGCAAATCGAGGACGAGCGCCTTCATCTTCCCGTCGGATTTGGCGCGCAGCGACTTGATAGCGTCGCGCAGGCCCGGATCGGCTTGTTCGGTGAACTGCGACAGCCGGATGTAACCGATATTATCGGCTTCCATGCGCGACTTGATCACCTGAATGTGAATCGTTTCGCGGATCAGCGCCACTTCCAGCGGCTTATCCATGCCCTGGCGCTTGATGGTCAGCACGATCTTGGCGTTGGGCGGGCCACGCATTTTCTCAACGGCATCGTTCAACGACAGGCCCTGCACCGTCTTGCCGTCCAACGCGGTAATGATATCGCCCGACTTAATGCCTGCTCGGAAGGCCGGGGTGTCGTCGATCGGCGACACGACTTTTATGAAGCCGTTGTCCTGAGTAACTTCGATTCCCAGACCGCCGAACTCGCCTTTGGTCTGAATTTGCATGTCCTTATACGCTTTCGCGTTCATGTAGGAACTATGCGCGTCCAAGCCTGTCAGCATCCCATTGATGCCGTTTTCGATCAGTTCGCGGTCGTCGGGGGCTTGCACGTAGTCGGCGCGTACCCGTTCGACGACATCGCCGAACTCTTTCAGGAGTTGGTACATCTGGGCGCTGCCGGCCTTTTGCGCCAGCGCATTGCCGAGCAAACCCGTCGCCGGGGCAACAGTCACGCCGGCCAGGAAGGCCGTACCGAGCATCAAGGCGGTGCGAAGGCGCCGCTGCCGGAAATCCATGTTTGTATCCCTCTAGCCGCCACCCACGGGGGGAGGCTTCCGCGAACTGCCCCCAGGGGCCAACGACTTATACACTATGAACGCCGACGGCGCGCCAGCGTCCAGTTTTCTTTTGGTAAGATTAGGTCGGGGCAACTGTACAGGACACCGATCGGATTATTGGGAATATCGCACGTTTTCGGGGAGAAGCGCGCCAAAAAATAAATATCTGAAAATGCGCTGTATTTTTCGGATGGCCATACCGATCCACCCCGCAATCCAAGCTAACCGACTCGACGCAGCCACGGCGCCGGGTCGACCGCCTGCCCGTCCCGGCGCAATTCCATATAAAGTACGGGATGCCGGCCGCTGCCGCCGGGTTCCCAATGCGGCATGATCCCCAGCGGTTCCCCCATTTGCACCGGTTGTCCCACCTTTACGTCCAACCGCTCCAAGCCGGACAAAACTGCGTGATATCCCCCGCCGCAATCGACAATGAGCAATTGCCCGTAAGTGCGGAATTTATCGGCAAAGGCCACGCGACCGGCGCATGGAGCCACGACACGCGCGTTCGGTGGCGGCTGGTAGGACAAACCGATAGCAGGCCCGGCCTCGGTCGGATCGCCATAGGACCGGATCACCCGCCCAGCCACCGGAGTAGCCAACTGCCCCTTTGCCGCATGGCCAGGATTCAGGCTCGGCGGCGGGCGCGCCAGCGCCGCTTCCCGTGCTCGGGCGGCATCCGCTTCGGCTGCGCGCTTTTGCTTGTCGGCACGCAA
>Ga0194048_10001745_pt1 | contig 10788 bp, 13 predicted proteins | sample JunL225m_MetaG_FD_161685 | JGI IMG/M metagenome (GOLD analysis project Ga0194048, IMG submission 161685) | Anoxic zone freshwater microbial communities from boreal shield lake in IISD Experimental Lakes Area, Ontario, Canada - Jun2016-L222-5m | ecosystem: Environmental > Aquatic > Freshwater >... | reverse complement strand
CATTATAAAGTTTATTGATAATGGATTCTATGTCAACATGCCTCTTAATATCATGCCCAAGATAAGCATGATCAAAATTAATTGGTTGCTTTGTATGATACGCAATAGCTCCCAAACTTAACCCAGCGTCCCCAGGATTAGGTGGAACCCATATACGGTCAAATACTTTTAATTGATCGATTCTTCCATTTGTGGCACAATTTAATGCGCCGCCGCCGGCAACTATTAGGTTCTTGCTGGGAATACGTACTTGAGCATAAGCACACAAGCTAAACATATACTCTTCAAATATTTGTTGAACACTGGCTGCAAAGTTAGCATAGTCATTGGGCTGCACAGTTATCCATGGCTTCATACCACGGTGAAGATTATGCCTCAGTTTTGATCTTGGTCCGTCCCAAACTTTGAATAACTTATCCTTTAATAGCTGTGTATATGTTGGCTTTCCAAACGCAGCCATTCCCATAAGGATGTACTCTTCCTCATTAGGTTTAAGTCCAATTGCTTGTGTGGCAGCACTGTAAAATAATCCCATGCTATTGGGATAAGTGTTTTTAAAGATACATTTTAATCCTGTATGATCAGCAGACCAAATACTTGTCGTATCCCATTCACCAATCGCATCTACTACAATGACAGCAGCATCAGTAAACTTACTTGTATAGAATCCCATGGCGGCGTGAGCAGCATGATGTGGTACATATGTGACGGGTAGATTACCCAGTCCATGCTCCTTCAAATGTTTGGTTACATTCTGAAAGACGGGAGTTTCGCCGGCGTACCAACGACGCATTGCTTTACTAAGTGGTTTCTCAAACCAAACTATCTCAGTTGGTGTGCCATAGTTGCCACAGTCGGCCAACAGCCTATGATGTAATTCACTATCATTCTTACAACGACTGTATCGTTCAGCATGGCCAGCAAATCTTATCTCGCTATCATTAACGAGGCATATGGCCGCATCATGATTGAGTGCATTGATACCAAGGATCATTAGTAGATAAAAGGATCTTGTTTACGAAGTTTTGCAATTAACCTACGTCTTTGCCACTTGTAATAAAGATTTTTAAAAAAGTTCACAATAAACATTAGGCCATTGCCTTCCATTTGTTTCCACCTAGACAAATATAGAATCTGGGTTGATCTTCTCTTACATGTAAAACATAGCATATTTCATTGGGTGATCCCTCACCTTCTGGTACGGTAGTACTTGTACTGATCTTAACACCCATAAAAGTAATGGGATCTGGAATCGTGACACCATCCTCATTAATAATTATTTTGCCCTCAAGGTTAACACCAAGTTCAAGGTTACTGCCTCTGGTGCTACCAATATACATTGTCTTTTTACTGGATTTAATAAAGCTTACTTCGGCGTTCTCGTCCCAAATTGTCAAAGCACCACTGGGTTCCTCAGTATTAATACCGATTCTACCATTGGACCCAACGTATAATGTTTCACTGAACTTTGCATCGCCGAGTACATTCAACTCAGTTAAATTTCCAAGCTTGCGTAAGTTACTACTGGTAACGGTATTGGCTAGACTTTCACGTTGTACCAGTGGCGTGCCATTGTTGAGAAATTCATTGAATGGTTCCAATGATTCCTGTATTTTATTGTCAAAATGAATTTGTATTAATCCAGCCAATGCGCCATGATCAATAATATCAGTACCAATTTCCAGTGTCCCAGTTAAACTAAGATTCTTTGTTGTCACTGTATCTGCTGCGGTAAGGTTCATTGCTGTGAACTCGCCTTCAACAACGACATGATCATCAAGTATTGTTAACTGTACATTATTGGACTTGTCCTCAATACCTGAGCTACTGAAGTTTTTAATTGATCCACCGGAAATATATGATCCCGATAGTGAATATGGTTGCCAAGCAATTGCTGATGATGCAATACTTCCCTCAGGAAACTGCAAGGACCGTAATGAAGTATCAATTTCATTATGTACTTTAACAGCTACCTTGTTGATGATGGCATCAATTGCACCGTCAATATAATCCTTGACAGCTTGTTCAATTTGAGTTTTAATAAGTGCTTCTAGGTCTAAGTTGATCATTAAAAATTCACAGTAATAATATGTTCAAACATTTTACTGAAAAAGCCTTTATAAAGCAAGTTCTTTTGTATCACATATTGTTTACTGCCGACGTCACTGCTGTATTTTGCTAACTGCTTAAAATACATTGTACGTCTTGTACTGGGACCAAAACTTAGTAGTTCATTGTGATCTTTAATACAGCACCAATAATGATACCAGAGTTGCTTATCTTTTTTATCAGCAATACTGTTCTCTAACATAATATAGTTATGTTCACTGTTAATGGAGACTGCTTCAATCTGATTCTTTTTATGTGGTGCAAAGTTCTTATAGTCTTGTAAAGTAGTAATTAACCAACCATTTGTTAGCTTGCTGGTCTCCTCAAGCTTGTTGCGTTGATCCTGCTCATCAATGGCAAGGGTAAAATATTCGTCCAATGCCAACACAACATCATATTTCTGTGTCACTGCATCCACCGATGGATAAAGTTTGATGTTGGTCATATCAAAAATAGTACTAAGTTCCACTGGTCCAATTACACTGACTGAGTATGCCCTTGCCAGATGTAAAGCAATGGGATTAAACCTTGGAAACAATATCGTTATTGAATTTTGGTTTAGGTTTTTAATTAATCTGTTGAAGATTTCTGATTTGGTTGCAACAGAATCTTCCCATTTGTCATTAAATGAGCCTATTTCTCTTATTAGATTCCAATATTCAAATTGGTCAAGGTTCTGAAAATTCTGTTTCATAGCCAAATATTTATCCAATATCTGACTATAAAAATGCCACTTACTTTACTTGATAACGTCCCTTGACTACTGTCACATCCAGTTCTCGCTTTGTCGATTCAAACTTATCGTATCCAAATTTAAGTTGATTCCAAAAATCCTCATGCTTTGACTTGTGAGTCAGCATGGACCATTTAGTCATGCGATATGGATAAATTTGTAACTGTACTGACTTCTGTCCTGCCTTTAATGAATCGCGAACTGCTGCAAATACTTCCTGCATGGGACCATCTTGAATCGCATAACACCCTGCACTATCACATCCGCCGTGAATCATAAGGGCAGACCCAGTTGCCTTATGAAACCTATCGTATTCATTGGGGAAGCCTGTATTCATACTAAGGAATCTAATACTATTGTAATTCATCTGATGCGGTTTGATACTATAAAAACCTTCAGGCGCCTGACGATCACCCTGTTTATTTTTTGGTCCGAGGTCGCCACTGAATGCACAGATATCATAGGACCTAACCAACGCATACTCACCATTAGCTGTCTTGCGCCAAAGTTCAAGTTCATGTGATTCTTTGAAAATACGTATTAATGTTGGGCTATTTGATTTTGCCCCCACGCTCTCACTTGCCTGTATAAGGCTTTGCGTCTGTGGTGCATTGCCTCGCCTTGAGTCAACAGTAAATGTATTAGCGGTACACCCTGCTAATGTTAATGCCATTAATCCAATAATGAGTTTCATATATGCCTCTTAATGTATGTATATTATACAGTCTATTTCAATGATGTCTAGTACTATATTTTTTAAATAAAGCATGACAAAATTAATAGCAGTGGGTGACAGTTTTACTTGGGGTAGTGATCTAAGTGACAGCAATGGTAGAAAGTATAGTATGTCCACTTATAGTGCATTAGCAGCAACGCATTTGAATTACGAGTACATTTGTGCAGCGGCGCCTGGATGCAGTAACAGTACTATTTCACGACGCTGTATTCATCACTGTGAAACCATTAAGGATAACTTATTTGTTATGGTTATGTGGACATATACCCCACGCACTGAGATATACACTAAATTAAACAATCCACAGATTGAAAAGTATGATAATTTTTTCACTGTGAGTGGATGGCATGGCATGGATTTTGACGAGAAAGTTCAGCATTGGGGTGCAATGAATGAAGGACAACGTGAGCATTTTAAACGAGAACATGTTGGGTATGAAAAAATTGGGGTTGCAGAAATCAGTAGGAACCTGGTAAAATATGCTCACGATAATTGGTTCTATTATGAAACATTAAAAAGTATGGTAATGACTAAACTATATCTTGAGTCAAATAATATTCCCTACCTATTTTTTACAGCATGTGATGCAGCAAAACCAAGCAATATGAATAGTTCAGATGATTATATTGAAACTTTTAAAAATATAGCATTGGGTGCAAACTGGAGCAATGCTCCTAGTTTATTGGAGTGGTCCAGACAAAATAATTATGAAGTGGGTTTTGGCAGTCATCCATTGGAACCTGCACATGAAGCCTACTTCAATGAATTTATCAAGACCACAATGACTTGCGGCGCTTGATTACGCGGATAAGCATTTCCTCATCCTCAACTTCATAATCTCGTTCCATTTGATGTAGAGCTTTATGAGCTTCACTTTTACGTGTCTCATAATCATCGTCACCATTTTCTAAGAAATCAAGACCGGCAACTCTACCTTCTTCACATATAGCAGTCCAACCACTGGCATCATAAGGATCAGGTCGATTGGGACGAGCCTTCCACCAATCATAGATTGCCTTTACTTCCCGTGCTGTGGAAGCCTGAGTATCACTACGCTCATTTACATCCAGCTCCTCACTATCAAGAGTCATTTCCCAAGCAAGGTGAGCAAGTCCAAGTTCTGGACAACGACCGTTCCTCCACTTGGCAGTTTTGCTTTCATCAGTGTTACACCAACGGCTCTTATAGGCAAGTTCAACTTCCACATAGTCAACTAGACCATTCATTACACCATGCAGTATACGCTCATCCAGATCATGATAATCACCGGGCTTAAAACCAGTGGGTAGTACATGGGTCTTACGATAAAAACGATTACGACAATAGTAACGAATGTCGGAAATAGGCGTTGGGATATAATGTGTGATGTCATCAATCCAATCAGGAATGGTCTCACAAATGAAATAAACTATGGGCTTCTCAGCCTTAGCCTGTGCATTCCACTGCTTCCAACCACCCCACTCAAGAGCATATGGCTTATTGAGCTCATACCGCTTGCGTATGTATTCAAAGATCTTCCATTCGTGTGCGTATGTTCTCATTATTATTCCTTAGCCGGATCAATAAACTTAACACCAGTCCAAATAGTATTTGATGTACGCATTTCCTTGACTGCTTCAATCAGCATATCGTAGAATTCATCTATCTCACCACGCCATTGTCCACGCAGGGCATTTGCTTCGTTTTCAGCAGTATCCCAGTCACTTGACTTATACGCACGAATCATAACCTCGTGCTGCTGAACAATTTCTGGCAGCTTGGTTAGTATTTCCAAGTTCATAGTTTCAATGAGGGCATACAGAGTTAGAGGCTTCTCCATCCCTGGCTGCATGATTGTATCCAGTTCCAGAACAACATATCTGGAACGTAATTCTGGTACCATTTTCTCTTCAAATATAATCTGCATGATATAACTATATAGTATTATTTGGAACGTGTCAACAGAAATGAAATTTGATCTTATATCTGATCTTCACCTGGATTTTTGGGGTGATAATGAAAATATAAACTGGGATGGATTAGGTACTAGTTTAGTTGCGGTTGTTTTAGGAGACATCAGTTACGATATCTCCCGCTCATATAAAACCATTGTGGATATTAGTAAACATTACAAGTATGTAATTTTTGTTGATGGCAACCACGAACACAATAACCATTGTGGGTTTCAGGAACATAATCAACAATTAAAAAATGAATTGGGCAAATATCAAAATATCACATTCCTAAATCGAAATGCAATTGTCATTGATGGCACAGCATTTGTTGGTGCAAATGGTTGGTGGACATTTGATTTTATGGAACCTGAAATATCCAGAGAAGAGGCATACTTTTATTTTTTGAACAATGGACATTACAGTGATCCATTGTTATATGAGATCTTTAATACTGCTAGAGAGGATGCTCATTTTATGTGTGAGGTAGTTGCTAAACTAACTACGGACCCTGGAGTAGCAGAAATCATTGTACTAACACACACTGCACCATTCAATAAATTTAATGATGTTAAACAACCACAACATCCCGCACATTTTTCAAGATGTGGCAGTAGTTTTTTACCTAAAATTTTAGACTTTGATATCAATAGTAAAATTAAAAATTGGTGCTTTGGCCACGTACATCAAGAATATGATGAAATAATTGATGGGGTAAGATACATTTGTCACCCAAGGGGTCGTAAAGATGACAGCCCTCAGAACTTATACTATTACCCCAAAATGATTCTAACTTAAACGACCACTGGCTCAATTTTTACATTAAGTGGGAAGCCGTTACTACGAGCAATGGCAGTTGTTTCCAAGGCTTTTTGTTCAGCCAATTCATATGGCATAATAGCAACCACTGCTTGCCCCTCTGCGTGAATCTTTAATGTAAGATCCTTTGCCCCATCTGTATCATATGCAAATATGGTAACTAAGATTTCCATAACAAATTCCATAGTAGTTACACTGTCATTGACAAATATAACTTTATACTGCGGTGGCGCAACCAGATCATGTTTAATTGCAATGCGTGTAGTTGTTTCGGTTTCTGTTGTCATTTTTCCCATCACTATTATTTAATCATGGCGGGCAGTATACCCGCCATGATAGTGGTTATATTAGGCTTTATAGTTAATAGCAATTTTCTTAGGCTGTAGTTCTTCTGGAACATTTCGCTCCAAAGTAATCTTCAAAATGCCCAATTCCAAGCTTGCACCCTTGACTTCCATATGCTCAGCAATCTTGAAGGTGCGGATGAATGTACGATTGGCAATTCCCTTGTGTAGGAAATGCTTAGGGTCTTCAGACTGCTTCCATTCAACATGCGCTTCATCTGGAAATTCCTTGAAGGTTGGATCACCTTCAATAATCAACTGATCCCTATCCAATGTAATATTCAGCTCTTCCATACGGAATCCAGCAACTGCCAACTCAATTTCATAGTTATCCTCATCAACTTTAACAATGTTATAGGGAGGATATCCAGTGTTAACTGAGTTTGCAAAGGTTCTATCCAACTCTGTAAAAAGCTGGTCGAATCCAATAGTTGCACGGTGAAAAGGGGTTAGATCAAAAGTTCTTGCGTTCATAGTGTATCTCCTTTTAAAGCAAGATAAGTGTAGCAGCCTATTCATTTAGCACTGCTACAATACTATATAGCATTTCAGATTAAAAATACAAGTGTTTTATACAAAAAAACTTAATTTTTTATCTAACTTGGGTAGTCTTACCCTGCTCACGGTAGTCCTTAAGCTTCTTCTGCCAACGCTTGCTGGCACGAGCTTGTTCCTTCTTACGCTTCACTGATGGCTTCTCAAACCGCTCACGCTCACGCAGCGTCTGGAAGATACCCTCTGCCTGCACAACCTTTTTAAGCTTGCGTAGTGCCTTGGTAACGTCGTTATTATGTACTTCAACCAATGTACCCTTCTGACGAAGGTCTTCGTATTCAAAACTCATTATTCTTCCTCATCCTTTGTTAAAGTTATTTCGCCAGTGATCCATAACTGCTTGTTTGCATTGGTCCACCCAGCTTTAGTCCACTTATCCCAATCGTATTTCTTGAACCAATTCTGTTCCTTCTTGGACATATCTTCAGGAAATTCCCACTCTTCTGAAATCTTTTCAGTCTCATATGCTGTATGAATATTCAATGACTTAACATCAAATTGATCTTCTGGGTCATACCCATCAAGATCTGGCTCTTCCCCAAATACTATATGTGTTGTCTCAAGTGTTTTGCGCTGTTCAACAACTAGGTCATCTTTGGTCCAACGCTCAACAAGTACCATGGGGTCATTGCCATCTAGATACCATTGGATTTCCTGTACCAGTTCCAGTGGACCACTTACCCAATACTCCGTATCGTCAAGTACCCACTCTTCATTCTCGAGACCTTCCTCATCATCTTCACTATAGATCTCTTCTAGACGCTCAACTTCTTCCTCGTCCAAGTCCTCGGGCCATGTCCATTCTTCCCAACAGCCATCGTCCTGTTCCATATCAATAACATCACCAATGGAATAAAGTTCGATCTGGTCCTTCTCTGGATCATAATCACTTAGATCAGGCTTTTCACTATACCTTGCCCAGCACCAGCGCCAGCCAATTTCTTTCTGAGCAACTAACTCACCTTTTTTAAAATATTCAATTTGTGTGCATGATTTCTTAAATTGTGTACTAAGTTTCCACGTTGACATTCTTCACCTCATTGATTCTATGCCACTGTTCATATTGTAACTAATTTATTTTTAATTGTCAATATGATAAATATGTTTGTAGTTCGCGATGCTGGAAACATCCAACTACTCTATTGCTAAAGGGAGCAACAGCATGAATACTTATAACACAACTCATCCTGAGTTAAAATATTATTATCTAAAAAAGGTGTTACTTGGACTGATTCTCGTCGTGCTGCTTATGAAAATTCTGATAAGAATTAGCAAGCCAGCTAAGTGAGTCAAGAACATTCCGTTGAAAAACATCTTTTAAATGATGTGATCCAAAGGAAAATACATTTGGTTCTCCCATTAGAAAACCTTTAAGTGTTTCACAATTGCCAATATGATTCATATTGAGTAATACACTATTACATTGTTTGGCTTGAGCAATACACCATTTTGGATCAGAGTCATTGCTTCCATAAAGAAATAATGTCATTGGTCCAGGAAATGTTTTTATTGCTTCAGCTACATTTGTTATGTCTGGCCACTCAAAATCCACAAGTAAAATTTTGAAACCACGCGAATAATCATAATCCGGTGGGGTAATTATTTTCTTCTCATCACTTGTCATCTACGGCCAATCTTGAAATCATCTTTTAGTAATGGTTCCAGTGCTTCTTGCTCTCTGGGAGTGAGAGCTTCCCAATCAAGTTCACCGGTTGCCAACGTAGTTATTATTCCATCTGTCACTGGATCATCCAATAGATAAGAGCTATTCTGTTCCTTATCTACTGCAAGCCAGTTGTCTCCATTCCACTTGTAAACACTTAATCCATTTGCACTATATTGAACAAATAGTTGTCCAGTTGTGCCCTGTGCAGGCAATGTTTTACCATAGAAGCTGTCATTAACAACAAAGTCATTGGGATGTTCCAGTATCTCAATTTGAGCTCGTAATTTTCCAATAACATGCTCTTTATTCTTTAGCTCACCCAATAGATTGTCTATTTCCCTGGCAAGTTCGCCCATGCGATCATGGTCTTCAACTCGCACTTCTTTAATTACTTCAACTTCTTTAATTACTTCTACGGGAACCTCGACCTCAACCCTAGTAAAGACTTCAACAGGCACTTCAATCTCAACTATCTTTTCAACTTCAATAGTTTTGTATTCAATTATTGGCCTGTCGATGTATCTAATTTCTGGTTCTTGGCTTGCAACTGGCTGATCTCTTCCCTCGACTGTTGAGCTTTCTTCTCCTGGCGTGCCTGCTGTGCTTGCTGGTTCGCTCTTATTACTACTCGTGTTTCTTTCTTCATCTTTTTTCCTTTTAATATAGGTTAAGCTCATAGTTACACCAAGAACTAAGCTTACTGCTAATGGATCAAAAACTGCTACTATAATAATAATAACCCATCGTACAGCACGTTCCAATAGATCTTTATTAACAGTGTCACCATATATCAACTGTGCAATGTATTTAATGGGACCGACTTCTGCTTCTGTTTTGGCCTGCGCCTGCTGTAGCTTTAGTCTTTGGCTGTTGATTTCAGCTATACGCTTGTTGGTATCGTCAATTGTTTTGTTTAATGCGTCACGCTCTTTCTTTTGAGCATTACGCAATGTATTTGCTTGTGTGGCAATTTGCCCGCCACGCTGATTTTCAATAGTTCTAGCATTGCTACTTTGGTTTAGAATGTTATTAATTGCAGCATCCATTTGTGCAATAACACGCTGGCTGTCTGTAATGCGCTGACGTTCAACTGCTATCTGTTGATCCAGCTGTTCAATAATAAGTTGATTATCACCTACCCCGCTTGTAGCATCAATATGAGCACGACTGAGGAAACCAAAGATTCCCATGCTGGTGACAAACATTAATACGACTACAGCAATACCAAGATAGTATTTGATAGCCCAACTTATTCTGTTCCAATTTACATGCAGCCAAACCGTCGTAACAATTTTGCCAACTTCCAATACTGATCCCATTATAATAATAGGGATTAAGACCCCACTGAATATTGCAGTGAGGCCAACTATTGAGTAATATGCAGCAACGCCGCTAATACTGATTGCAGTGACTAAGGCAAATGCATTTAAAAACATGTGATATTTATGGACTCTTTATGCAGCAGTACGGTAGGCAATGATCTTGGAGATTGGATAGTAACTAATTCTTACTTCCTTACCTTGATTACCGCCCAATACAGCCACCATTTTAGCACCGTTTACATCAACAAATGCGTAGAAGAAACCAACATGTCCACTATTTCTATTACGTCCACGACGCATGACAACGACGTCTCCTATCTTAGGATTACCCGCAACAGGTTTACCCCATGCTAAGAAACTACGAGCCATTAGACTACCAGTTGTTTGCATACCACTCTCGTCCAGTACCATGTTCATCCAAGCAGCACACCAGGGAATACGAGCAGGATCAACTGTTTGCCCGTTTGCTTCACTCATCTTCTCCTTAAGAATCTTTCGATCCTTGTGAGCTTCCATACCAATCATGCTTTCAGCTTTTGCTAGATATCCAACATTTTTGGATTGCCACATGCC